>OJCR01000001.1_pt1 | contig 157761 bp, 117 predicted proteins | sample 1591611 | NCBI WGS metagenome assembly OJCR01 (sample SAMN05416815, study PRJEB24817) | seawater metagenome | isolation source: Sea water | place: Canada:Atlantic | collected 2013-07
ATAGACTACCAAAGCCTTCTTAATTACCTCTACAGCCGGATCGAGGAGGTGAAAGTATGAGCTACTTGAAAGAATTCAATGAATCGGATTCTGTCCTCCCCCAGTTTCCAGCGACATGGAAAGTCGCACCTGGTATTTGCTGGATTCAGTGCAATGACCCTCAGACTGCAAGGCGATTGGGACGATTAAAGGATTCAAACTTAGTTGCCGAAGCAGTTTCAGGGAAATATCTGAGGACTTATGTGGTCCCCTGGACTTTGGTTAAGGCAAATCGTTGGGTGAAGAGAAATATTAAGCACATATATGAGGGTTTTTCAGATGAAATTTCACCCATGGATGGCTTGGGAAATAAAAAGAGACCAATACAGCAGGCTTGAATTCGAAACGCCTTACAAAGCCTATGAATGTCTTTTTTTATGGATGTCTAGATACATCACTTTTGTTCATCTCGCTGGATCTGGAGGTATTGAAATGAACGGGATGTCAGCCAAGGTTAATACCAATCGCATCTCTGTCGAAATACTGAGATCTTTGTTCGATGATCGAGTTTCATTGATTCCTGTAATGCATGGCACAAAAAGAATGGCTCAAAAGTGGTCAGATCAGCCTGATGGTAATTACCCTGCCCCATGTATAAATGACAAGAAGCTTGGAAGAATGGGCATAGCCGTACGCCTTGGAAACAGAGATCATAATATCATTAGTATTGATATCGATGAAGATGAATTGATGAAGTGCTTCATGGTTCGCAATCCAATCGCAAGGGAAACTTTGATTAGTAAGGGATCTCGTGGAGCAAACTTTTGGTTCAGGTTAAGTCATGAATGCCCAGACTTGCAGGATCTGAAGCATGAAGGCGTAAGTGTTGGAGAATTCCGAAGTAATGGAGGAGTTACCATCATTCAGGGGCTGCACGAGAATAAAAAAGATTATTACAGGCTCCTGAACAAGGCACCAGTAAAGGAAATAAAACTTGAACAGCTTAAATGGATGGATGGCAGCCCCATGACTGAAGTTATCCGCACGGGGAAAGATCCAGTGTATACTAGAACACTAGAACTAAAGAATAATAGATCAGTAGAAGAGGAGTATCATATTGAAGATGGTGGGGTGCTTCCTGATGAGGACATAAGTAGAGACGACTTCCCTGAAGCACCCAGACTAGGAGAATGTGATCCAAAGCTGATCAAAGATGCTGAAACCATTGTCAAAAAGTTTGCATGTGTAAAATCTAAGACCACCAACAATCAGCAGTTACGATTGATCCGTGAACTAAAATTTCTCCTGCATCGGAATGCGATGAGTGATAGCTGGGAATGGAAATCGGATGTTCACAAACTGTGGTTTGACCTATCAACCCCATACCTTGATGTTACCATGAGCGAACAAGATTATTTGATAGAATTCATGGACAAGTGGTCAAGATTGAGGAGAAAGAATCAAGAGAACGAGGCAGTTTGGAATAGAGCAAAACAGAAGGCAGCCCCAGCCCTGCTTTCAGAGAAACCTCAAACTTTACAGGACACTGCTAAACTTTGTAGGGAGTGGGCATTAAAGAATAAGAAAGACGGCGTATTCAATCTCGGTGGTAAGCAAGTTGAATTGGTTGTACCTGGCGTCAACAGTCAGGTTGGAGGCTTCCGATACCTGAACTTACTTGTAAATCTCAAAGTCATAAAACTTACCCAAAAAGGTATTGCTCACGTGCGAACGAATCAATGGCGGTATTTACTGAATGACTAAACAAAAACCCATGACTATATGTCGTAACATCCGTTTGCAGTTTTTTGAACTTAGGAGGCTTTCTAATAGGCTAGCGTTTCGACGGGGGTGAATGTAAGCACCCAGACAAACAAACATCGTTGGAGCGAGGCTTACTCCAAATTATCCCACATATATGTACCCTTAATGGGGCTGGTAAAGGCATTGGCTCATTGTTCATCTCAGTGGAAAAAGCGCAGGATTACTTGAGTAGGAGGTAGGGTTGTTATCCGCCTCAGCCCTCGGGCTTAATCCACTCGCCTTTTTTAAGCCTATGCCAGACATTGTATAAAGAAAGCCCCCCCAGAATGGGGACAATAAACCATTGCTTGCCTTCAAGCTGCTCTGGAACTTGCCATGCAATCCTTATGCACACGCAAGGGAAAATGACGCCAAAAAGCATCCACATAAATGCATCGTTCAAGCGGGCAAGCAATCCGATTGGCTCACCAATCCTGCTTTCACCTGTCAGCTCTGAAATCTCGGTAGCAAACAAGCCCATCGCCTTGACCCGCTCAGATGCTGCCTCGGAGTCCTCAGCCGAAAACTGTCCTGTAGTTTGCTGACCAGATGGGTCTAGGGCTGTGAACTGGTAATTAGGCACATCCAATACACGCCACAAAAATCCAATTCACGCCATTACAAATTGAGCCAGTTTTTGTAGCACTGAAAAAAAACGCCTCTGAATATCCATCAACAGAAGTCATTCAGATTTGGTTGAGTTAGGACAGCTGCAAGGATCAGTGATGGGTAGCTAATAAGATGGCCTCAAATCGATGCCGTGGACCTCTTTCAAATAAATAAGGAAGGCTGCAATACCGCAGCTAAATAACAGCCCGAGAAATAACTGCAGACGTTGCTTGAGTGTTGCTTCAGGGATTCCCGTGGACAGCGATAACATGGCAGAAATAACGGCAGAGCAAACCAGGATTAATGGCTCATCAGTGAATTGAAAGGTTAATGCGAAGCCTCCAAAAAGGCCCAGGAGAGCATATATCAGAGGATACATCATTTAGATTTTTCGGGGAGTGATTTCGGCCAGTCATCCGGGTTCGTACCGTGTTTATGCACCCAACGGTCGTAGATGGGTTTGTATTTTCTGGAACTTTTGAGGGTAGACCGTAATCCCAAGAGACCACCAACTCCACAGAACACAGTGATCATCAGTTCGACCTGTTCACCAGACGAGATCCACCGAGCAAGGCTTACGAGAGATGCGCCTGCGCAAACAACCCAGCAAAGGATAAGAGGTAAAAGGCCAGGCTGGTGTAACATTTTGCTGCAGCTCATACAGTGTACTGAGTGAAAACCACTACCTGTATCACCGTTAGTGACCCAGTCTCCTTCTTTTGTTTCAGATTGACAATACGGTCGACCACAGCTGAAGCAGTAATAGTAATTACACCAGTTAGCCATACCTATTAAACGCCATGAACCTCCAAAAAGGGCCATTATAAATTGAGGCTGGGTTTGTAGTCACATTATGGCTAAACCCGCAATGAATTTGGAATATTCGTCCGCAAAATGAATCAATACCGGTTCGGGCTTTAACTCAACCATGCTGTGAAACCGGCCATGAGCCTGATCGCTGGATCTGTAAGCAAAGGTGTATACTCACAAAATAAAATCTCCATGCAAAAAAAAAGAGACTCCACTAAGGAAGTCTCTTCTTGGATTGAATAAAAATTACTGGAATGGATTATTCAGATACTTTTTTCAAAATGATATCTGGCTCCTCGCCTTCTGGAACTCCATTGAGTGTTCGACCAATAATGCGGTGAGTAAGCTGCCCATCTTTCGAATAATCCATGAGACACTTTTCATACACTTCACCCTGCTGTGTATCGCCACGTCTTTCCCAGAGAAAGGCTTTGTTATAGCCCCCTATAAGTTCGGCACGGATTTGGCTGCCCGTTGACGTATGACCATTCATGAAAATCGCTCTTTTCCTTGGGTTGAAACTGAAAATAATATGCGCATCAAAGCTAACGTCATCAAAAACCCATTGACCAGTCATAATGATTTTATCAGCGTTCCATTTGCAAGTGAAGGTGATGTTTCCGAAGCAACGGAACGAAGGCGTCGCTGGCCGAGTGAATAGTCAGCGATTTGGTAAAATGGGTTACCCTTTTTGGGGGAAATGCGATAAATTTTGACTTTGACGCTACCTGCGGTGACAACTCTGGGCCACTTGGAATTGCGTAGTCGAGGGTGTTTTCTGGCAGTTTGAGTCGCCTTCATACTCAAAAAGTGTCATAGAATCAAGACGAACCATTCCCGGGGTGGCTGGGAAGGATTTATGTAAGTAGTTGAAGTGGCGGAGAGAGCGGGATTTGAACCCGCGGTACGAGTTATCCCCGTACGTCGGTTTAGCAAACCGGTGCTTTCGACCACTCAGCCATCTCTCCGCACTGAACGCCGTGGTGATAATGAACTCGGTTTTGAAGCCTTAAGCAAGGAAAATATCGTTCTTCGAGCGGCTTTCTTGCATTCACTCCTCTGGAAAGATTTTGATCGTTATTACCAAGATAAAACGAACCTGAGAAGACACGTGAAACCGACAATGAGTTCAGCTCAATCCTACGCATAACTTTGATGGAGCTATTTCCTTAGGCTTGTCTGGCATTCGGTGACTTAAAGCTGAATCAGTTTTCATTTCAACCTATCCACATGGATCTGAATTTCCTTCGATTCAGATTTTACGAGCTTGAATGAATCGCTCGACATATTTTCCAAGTAAATCAGTCTCGATGTTGATCAGACTACCTGGTTTTCTTGTGTGGAGATTGGTCACCTGATAGGTATGCGGAATGATCCAGACCTGAAAACTTTGAGCCAACACTTTGGCCACGGTCAGGCTGATACCATCCAGGGCAACGGATCCCTTGTGCACCAATAAATGCATGAGCTTTTCCGGGGGCTGTATTTCAAGCAGCCAGTCCCCACCGTGCTGCTCCCATTTCAGCACTTTCCCGACTCCATCCACATGGCCTGTCACAAAATGCCCATCAAGACTGCCGTTGAAGCTCAAGGGGCGCTCGAGGTTCAGCAAGCTGCCGGGGCCAGCGGTATGTAGATTCGTCACATCCCATGTTTCCTTGAGCAGGTCCAAGGAGATTCGTCGCTGTTTTTTTGCATCAGGTTCGGAAATTTCAACAGCAGTGAGGCAACATCCATTGACGGCGATGCTGTCGCCCAATCGAAGTTCACTCGAGGTGTGCTCCGCTTGAATTTCAAGACGAATGCCCTTGCCGGTTTCATTCACCTGCAAAGTTAAACCTGTTTCCGCTACGATACCCGTAAACATGGTTAGAAAATCACCAATCCCGAGCTTGTCTGCAAGCAACGAATTTGAGAATGAATAACTATTTCAAAACCATGTTTCGGTAACAAGAGGTTTCGCTCTCGAGCCATGCAGGAGCAGAGGGCAATATCCTTGAGCTGGAGCACAATATCAATCCACAGGGACAACCATGAAGCGGGCACCGTTGCGAGTCCATATATGCAGCAAGATGGATTCGCCTTTGATCCCCCTTGCGATATCGATCACATCTTGAGCACCAGATACAGTGTTATGCTCCATTTGCAGAATGACATGACCTGCTCGCAATCCTACAGCATGGGCTTTCGAGTCGGCATCTACCTCGGTAATTAAAGCTCCACCCATATTTTGCTTGATCCCGAATTGCTCTCGCAGTTGAGGTGTCAGATTGGAAACTGCTACTCCTTGAAGAACCGTGCCATTATCAGCTTCTTCATCACTTCCCCAATTTCTCATGAGAGCCATGTATCCGTCGGTGGGCAAAGCGCCGATTTCAACACTCAAGACGCGCGATTCTCCACGGCGAAAGACAGTCATATCTACCTCTACTCCCGGTCTTGTCTCCACTACCAGAAGTTTAAGGTGCATCAAACCACGCACCTCGGTGTCATTGAATTTTAAAATGACATCGCCTGCCTCAATGCCGGCTTTATCAGCCGGACCTCCGATGCTGGACTCGCTTACCAGCACCCCTGTTGTTTCTTCAAGGCCGAACTGAAGCGCCATGGATTCAGTCATTTCCTGCATGCTGATACCCAGCAATCCGCGTTTAATATCGCCAAAGGTCACAATTTGTTCCATGACCCTTCGAGCCATGTTCACAGGAATCGCAAATCCTATTCCCTGATTCCCACCAGAGCGACTCACGATCAATGTGTTGATTCCAACCAAACGACCTTGAGCATCCACCAGAGCGCCACCTGAATTTCCGGGATTGATGGATGCGTCGGTTTGGATGAAATTTTCGATATCCATCATCTGAAGTCCAGCGCGTCCAGTGGCGCTAACAATACCCATGGTAACAGATTGCGACAATCCAAAGGGACTTCCCATCGCAAGGACCAGATCCCCCACTTCCAGCTGATTACTATCTGAAAGAGTGATTGGATCGAGGTTGTCTGCGTTGATTTTGATGACTGCAAGGTCAGAGTGTTTGTCGCCACCGAGGACCTCTGCTTCATACTTAGTCTGATCATCACTCAGTAAGACAGTAATGGTTTCCGCTCCATCAATGACATGATTGTTGGTCAGGATGAACCCATCCTCGGACACAATCACGCCTGATCCACCGCCTTGCACACGCCTTTCAGGTGCTTGCCGGCTTCGGGGTTGACCAGGTGCATCTGGGGAGAAGAACCTACGAAAGGAATCCATGTCTGAGTCACCCCCAAATGGAGTTTGCGGCATGGAAGTTTTCTGGATCACTTGAATGGATACCACACTGGGCGAAGCCTTTTTGACAACGGTCGCAAAACTGGTGGCGATCTTGATTTCTCGGGTCAAGGGAGCTGTGTCGATATCCAGCTTCGGGGGTTGAATATCTTCGGCAACACTCGACGTTGAACCCGAAAACAGCACCCAACCGATAGCCCCAATAAGTAGGCCACTGCCAAATTTGATCATAGATGAATAGTTTTTCATGATGCGTTGTATATGATGCGAGATGTTAAGTGAAATTGACTCATCCTATTTCCACCTGCAACAAAAAGTTGACCTGAATCCTGATTTCCTTCGAATGAAGCAAACCAGCCGAGAGAATATCCTCCCGGCTGGCATGGGGCTTCCCATATTCAAATGAGATAATTTGGGGCACTTTTACGCCACGTTCACTTCAATTTTCTTGGGTTTGTTTTTTTCTGCCTTGTAGAGGCGCAGTTCCAACACGCCGGCTTTGAAATCCGCCTTGACGTTGTCTGCATCGACGTCCTCTGGCAGTGTGAATTTCCGAGTGAAATGACCATATGACCGTTCGACACGATGATATTTTTTTCCCTTTTCCTCTTTTTGAAACTTGCGTTCACCGGTAATCGAAAGAACACCCTTTTCCACTTTTACGGCGATGTCGCTTTTTTTGATCTCGGGTAATTCGACTTTAATGAGATACTCCTTATCATCCTCTGAAACATCGACTAGCGGAGTCCAGAGTTCAGTAGCTGCGGGCTCTTCCTCGGACTTTCTCGTCAATGAGCCGTTTCCCAAGTAATGACTCAGTCGGTTTTGCATCTCTTCCATTTCTTTGAATGGATTCCATTTTTGATCAAATACAGTGATTGCGTTCATATGATTGTTCCTTTCAATTTATTTATTTTTTCTTTTCGGTGAATGCTGCCGTTGATAAGGCGAGGTTCACCGCGGCAAGATCTCCTCATTGCCTTAACTCTCTGTTCGTTGTTATATCTATCACTTTTCATGCCTTTTATATTTTAATCAACAAATGTTGTATACAAACGATTTACGTATTTTATTAAAATCTTTTAATGCCAAACTGACACTTTTTGAATAACTAAAAGCGCCCTTTTGTCTTTTAGCGCCACTTTGGCGCTTTAAAATCGCTGTTTGTATTGGATGGCGTTTAAATTTCACTCGCATGAATGAACCATCTGGCAGGTAAAAAGTAGAATCATTACGTTATCCATTTACCGGTCACTTACTCATCGACAGTTCTTCCACCATTAAGCATGATAGTGCTCCCTGATCATGGACGGCATTGCATTGAAACAATATTTGAATCAAAACAAGCGGGCCTACGGAACCGCCATTTTGACCGCTTCCCCCCTTTGGCCCCCCATGGTAAAGAAAACGGGGGTTGATTTTGTATTTATCGATAGTGAACACATCGCCCTGGATCGCTCTCAGCTATCATGGATGTGCCGCACTTACAGCGCGCTCGGAATCCCCCCGCTTGTCCGAATTCCCAGCCCGGACCCATATCAGGCATGTCAGGTTCTGGACGGAGGAGCGGTTGGCTTGATAGCTCCATATATTGAAAGTCCTGAACAGGTTCGTGATTTAGTTGGTGCGGTTAAATTCCGCCCATTGAAAGGGCGCCGTCTTGATTCATTCCTCCGAGGAGATTCAGACCTTGAACCAGCATTGCTGAAATACTTGGAATCCAAAAATCAGAGGCATCTTCTTTTGATTAATATCGAGAGCCAACCAGCCTTGGATCAACTGGAGGCCATTCTTTCAGTGCCCGGCCTGGATGGAGTTCTGATTGGGCCACATGATTTGTCATGCAGTCTGGGGATTCCTGAACAATATGATCATCCTGAATTTCAAACAGCCATCAGGACCATCATTCAAACAGCACGTTCCAAAGGATTAATTGCTGGCAACCATTTCTGCGAAGACATCAATCTACACACCAAGTGGGCAAAGTTCGGTGAAAACTTGATCATTCGCAGCAACGATCTGTATCTGTTCAGCCGTGCGCTGAAACAGGAATTAAACACCATGAAACACGATCTGGGAGATAGTCTTACCACAGACGACACCCATGATGATTTAGTCATATAGTAAAAAGTTCAAATCATGAAGGACGCAAAGGAGCCCCTACTCAGCCATTCAGAGCTACTCCAACTCAAGCGGTGGAACACCCCCACCATTTACAATGGATGGGAACAAATCACGCGCCAAGATAGATCCAAAGACGGATTCAATCTTGAGGAAACGACAGATTACATGCCCGCAATGGGACCCATGGTGGGTTACGCAATCACAGTAGTGATCGAACCGTCAAAAGCGGATCATCCAGCGGCCAGACCCGATGCATGGCAAGAATATCGAGATTATATTGCTTCGCAACCGGGCCCCAAAATAGTCATTGTGCAGGACTTGGACAAGCCAGGTGTGATCGGATCATTTTGGGGAGAGGTCAACGCAAACATTCACAAAGCTCTTGGATGTGTAGGCACGATCACCGATGGTGCAATCCGGGATTTGGATGAAATGACTAACAGCGGATTCAAGGCACTGGCGAGGCGCATGTGCGTGGGGCACGCTCATTCATGGCCTGTTACCTGGGGATCCGAGGTGGAGGTTTTCGGTCAGACGATACAACCGGGACAACTCGTACATGCGGATAAACATGGATTTCTGGCAATCGCAAGAGAAGATGAAAAACGAGTACTGGATGCCGCGCGATTCATGGACACCAACGAATGCAATACCGTCATTGAAGCAGCCAGATCTTGTTCTGGTTTATCAAAAGAGGAGGTCCTGAATAATATCAACAATGCCTCTCAGCGTTTCAGCCAAGCGGCACGCAATAAATTCTCAAGACAGGGAGAGTGGTAAAGACAATCGATCGCGCTCTTGCGGCCATTCGGCCTAAGGTTTAGGATTCTGCTTATGTTTCCGTTGATCCTTCATGCAAAGTCATTGTTTCGAAAGAACTCCATCAAGCACCTGAACTTGCAAAAATTGATGAATTTCCTTACTCTGACCCTGCTTTCAATCCTTGCACTGGCAGGTTGTTCAACGATTCAAAATGAAGCGCCACCTGTGTGGGCAAAAGGCGCAAAACCTCAGGAAATACTTACCAGCGGCGCAGGTGAGGGACCTGCGTGGCACCCCGAATTAGGCCTGCTATTCAGCGGCGATGGCAATGTGCAACGCTGGGACCCGAAAGAAGCCAAGCTCCACGTATTCCGCGAAAAAGCTGGGACAAATGGCTTACTTTTTGACTATCGCGGTCGATTACTGGCTTGCGAACCCAAACAAAGACAAGTCACTCGAATGGAAAATGACGGCTCGATCACGGTTCTAAGCTCACACTATCAGGGAAGCCGCTATAATACTCCCAATGATATCACCGTTGATGAAGATGGAAGCATTTATTTTTCCGACCCAAGGTACGGTAATCGATCCGACATCGAAATGCTGGACGATCAGGGAACCCCCATCGAAGGGGTATATCTCATCCGTCAAGACGGGACTGTAGTACGCGTCATTACGCATGAAGTTGATCGTCCCAATGGCGTGCTTGTCTCCTCCGATCAAAAGTATCTTTATGTTGCTGACAATAACAATGATACCGTTGGAGGGGCTCACAAATTGTGGCGATTCAAGCGGAAATCGGATGGAACCCTCAATCTAAGAAGCCAGCAACTTATCTTTGACTGGAAGACTTCAAGAGGGCCAGACGGAATGGTGCAGGATGCTTCAGGCCGTATTTATGTGGCGGCTGGTTTGAATACGGATAACTTGCCCTTTGAAACCAAACTACCTCACGAAGGCGGAGTGTTTGTTTTCACGCAGAACGGAATCCTTCTGGATCATCTCCCCATTCCAAATGATGAGGTTACCAACTGCGCTTTCGGAGGGGAGGAGTTGAAGACTTTGTTCATTACTGCCGGGGGACACCTTTGGAGCATGAAAACTTCAATTGCTGGTGATCTTCCATGGCCAAAAGGCAGATCAAGCAAAACGGATTAATACGTTCAGAGGCCGCTAAAGTCCCGGACGTAACATCCCTGTCAACGAGCAAGAGTTTTTTCGTTATGAACCTTTTTCTCAGATATCCAAAGCCACTGGGAATCGTTGCACTTTTGTGCCTCTTTCCCCTGCTCTTCCAGGCATCCAAGATCAAGTTCTCCTCTCAAGCGGATAAGCTGCTGGCTACAGATCAAGGCCAACAGGAAACTTTCGAAAAACTGCGTGGTATCATCAATAATCAGGACGTCCTTGTCGTCAGTATCAGATGCCCTGAAGGCATCTTTTCTCCTTCTGGCTTGATGAGTCTTCACGATGTCAGTGAAGCCCTTTTGACAATGGAAGGTGCGTCTGATGTCAAGAGTCTCACCCACTCCTACAAACCCGTGAGATCCGGCTTCAGTTTTGATATGGTTCCACTCGCCGCAACGAACCATCTAGATGTTATGTCCTTGAAGAAATTATCAGATTTTTCTCTAGGCAATCCGCTTATCAAAAACGTGATGGTTTCAAGTGATGGCAGGGAGGCCTTGATCAATGTGACATTCGGCACTCCTATTACAAAGACACGTCAGTCAAGTCTTTCAGAAGAATTGGATGAGATCCTGAACCCATGGGTAATAAAAGGCTACCGTTTTCATTATCTGGGTTTACCCCTCGCTGAAAATGAAGTCAGGGAAGCATTGAAATCGGATATCAGGTGGATGATACCGGTTCTTTCAGCAGGTATCGCTCTCATGTTGATCGGTTTCATACGATCCTTCCGTTTATTGGTTTTCCTTTTTATACAATCGGCATTCACACTCCTTTGCGGTATTGCATTACTATCCTTACTGAATATTGGTATCCCCTTGAGCGGCTGGTTGCTCATTCCCTTTTGGGCGACGATCCAATGGACTCTGTTGATACATTGCCTTTCGGCCTGCAGGCAAAGCAACGAAGACCGCACCGGGCATCCGGTAAAAGATGGTATTCAACGTATCTTCAAATCAGCTTCGCTGGCCATGTTGACCACAGCCATTGGCATGGGATCTCTCAGCGCCAGCGAATCTGCATTCATTCAGGAGATCGGTTTGATGGGGGCAGGCGGTGTGGTTCTCATCTTCTTGAGCACCTTTGGCCCAGGAATGTCCTTTCTCAAGGTATTCTATCCTCACTCAGCTGATCGAGGCCCGCTCAAACGACATCGAAAAATTTTACATGAAAGGTTTGTTCAAAGGTATTTGAATTGGCTGCTTGGAAACCGGCGCTGGATTTTGAGTGCAGCCTTGTTCAGCTTCCTGATCAGTGCCTTCGGTCTCAGGTATCTGTCTGCAGATATTCGCATCAAATCATTTTTAAACAAGGACACAAGAACTCGACAAGGATTGGAGCATTTTGACCAGGTCTACGGCGGGGCCAATATTTTCCAAATGGAAATCGATACGGGTAATCCAAATGGGATTCATCAAAGGCAGGTATTGAACTATCTTGAAAAACTCCAGCAGCAAGCAGAGCAAAAACCTGAGATAACGGCTGTTTACTCATACGCACAGCTGCTGTCCATGATGAATCAAATATGGGAACAGGATACACCTGGGTCTTTTCAGTTACCAAAATCAGATTTGATTCTGGGAACGTTCGCCATGGTTTTAAAAACACAGAACTACCCCTTCATGCGAGCGTTATGTGATACAGATTATCAGAAATCCTGGCTCATTATTCGAACACCTGATATGCCTGGTAAAGCCTATGTGAATCTAATCAGTGAGATTGTGGACATTGCGGAACGCGAACTGCCCGACGGATGTCAGCTCAATATTCAAGAAGGATTGTACAAGGTGATACAATCCGACCGGCAGATTGTTCAAAGCATGACCAGATCAGCTTTGTCAACCACATGTATTATCCTGATTCTCCTGACCCTGCTCTGGCGATCCTTTAAATTGGGAATCATGGCTGTTGCTGTTAACTTGTTGGCTGTTGTATTTGTGGTCGGAAGCGCTGGATGGCTGAATATTCCCTTCAACACCTTCACTGTCATGATTGGAGCCATGGCCATGGGTATTGCAGTGGACGATGCCGTTCATTTCGTATCCTACTGGCGTTCGAGACAAATAATGGCAGAATCCGCAAATCAAGCTTTGATAGCTACACTGAAAGCGAAAGGACGCCCCATCGTGTTTACCAGTCTCATTCTTGTTTTTACATTTACTGTATTTATTGGATCTTCAATCCCCCCAGTCAGCCAATTCGGAGGTTTGTGTGCACTTGCGTTTGCCGCAGCACTTGTTTCAACATGTGCCGTGTTGCCGTGTTTACTCGGAGATGATATTTGCAGAAATGACTGAGAGCACTGTTTGTCATATCAAGGTTTCCAACTCAGGTAACCCTGTTCGTGAAACCAGGCGATTTCATCGGTCAAGGACTCGGTCAGAGGTCGAAATCGAACACCTAACTCCTGTATGGCGCGTGTATTGTCAAAAAGCATGGGAGAACCTGCGAGGCGAACTCCAGTGATGGGAGCGACCGGTGGCTTTCCTGTCATGTTGGAGAGCCCTTCACTGAAATAACTAAAGCACAATGCAAGCCAGTAAGGCACTTTTCTGCTGGGCATGAGACGGCCGGTGATTTTTGAAAGTTCCTCAAGGAGTGTGCTTAATTTCAGATTGGTGCCTCCAAGTATGTAACGCTGCCCGGGTTCTCCTTTTTCGTCGGCAGCGAGGTGACCGGCTGCCACATCTCGGGCATCCACCATATTCATATGTGTCTCGAGAAAAGCACCATACCGTCCATTCAGATAACCAAGCAGCATTCTTGAAGGCGGCGTAAGGGTGGAGTCACCCGGACCAATGGGAACGGTTGGATTCACGATCACGACCGGAACCCCTCTGTCAGCTGCAGTCAGGGCTTCTTGTTCTGCGAGGAACTTGGCACGGCAGTAGTGCCCAGGCATGTCCTGAAGAGTCCATTCTACGGATTCATTGGTAGTGTTGAATTCTGGTTTCCGCCGGAAACTTTTCAGAATGGATTCTGTCGAACAATGAACAATACGGTCGACTCCAGCTGATTCAGCTTCCTGAAAAACATATCGTGTTCCCATTTGATTCACACGGTAGAAATCGGAATTTCGGTGTGACCAGAGCCCCGCTTTGGCTGCCAGATGAAAGACTTTGTTCACTCCTTTCATGGCTTGCCGAACATCCGAGGGGTTGGTGATATCCCCTGCAATATACTCAACCTCTTTCGCTTTCTTTTCAGGGATCAGAATATCCAGCACTCGCACTGCATCCCCTCTCGACAGGCATTGATCAACCACATGTTTCCCGAGGAAACCTCCCCCTCCCGTTACCAGAGTTAAGTGACTCATCAGGTTGCTCCTTGTTGTTTGCCGGGAACTTCATACCCCCAGTGATCCACGTACTTACCCCAATGCCGGTTCACTTTATCAATAGTTTCCGAGTCATGGGAGTAAGGGTTCTTTTGATATTGTTTCACTGAATCAAGATACTTAGTGAAAATATCTTCATCTTCCTCGAATGCTCCAAGTTCGAGCCCCTTATAGATTTCCCGAAGAACAGACAAGGGGCGCTGATCCAATTCATCGTAGCCAATCTCGATGAATTGATGAGATCTCATATGTTCTGTATCAGAGATGAGTCGATCCATGATATGGGGATAATGTTCTAGAACAATATCAGGTATCGAAAGGTGATCATAATTTTGAAAAGCCAGTTCATGAAAAAGATTGCTGTAGAAATTCTTCATGGAGTCAAAAACGCGGTATGGATTGCGATGGATGTGAATAAACTTTGCCTCAGGATACATGGACTGAAGCAAAGAAACTCTGGCTGTGTAAACCGGATTCTTGACTAAGATGGGACGCCCAGACTGGAGGATTGACAATTTACGCATGAAGTATTGAAACGTTTGCTTCCAGTTTTCAATTTCAAGAGGAGCACAGCCCCTGAAATAAACACCTCGATTGAAATGTTCATCAAAGCGTGAGGGGAAATACAAACCATGGTAAAAGGATGGTTTTGTCATATTCGCAAGCGCAATCTCATCTTCCTGCGGTGAATCAGGCATCACTGGAACATTATCAATGAATCGTTCCGAAGGAAGTGTTTTGAGCAGCAACGGTTCAAGCCATCGCCCTAAAGTCAGCATATTCCATGGAATGCCAGTTGCGATTGGCGGGAGGTATCCAAACCTTGGTGATTTTGATAGGATATTGTAAAGATGCGTCGTTCCGCTTCTCCAGTGACCAAGAATGAAAACGGGAGGCTTCCCTGACATCCCATTGTTCAACTGACGATCGAAAAGACGTCGCTCAAGGGCATTGAATGGAATTCGGGCCGCAGCAGAACATCCAATCATGACCAAGTCCACAAAACGTTCCCGCTCAATCGCACCATTGGAGAGGAACAAGCGCAAAAGCGTCTTTAAATCAGCGCCACATAAAGGGTGCGTCGCTAACTTCCTGCGGCGCGCTTCAGTTGGTTGCGTTTTCTTCATTCGACTGCGGGAACCTCAGGTAAAGTTTCCACGAGAACTTTGTCAACATGCGAGGCTAGTATTACCCCTCATGAAGAATCCAGCTCAAATATATCAAACCTCGGGGCGCATGTCTGAGAGACTCATCTGGAACTCATGCATACCCAACTCATTTCATGTTCTTGAATCTATTCAAAACACCCAGTTGCAGCCGACAAAGTCACATCCCGGCATGCTGAACTTGTGGCAACTTGCCTTTCAGCTGTTGTACAATCTTTGGCCAGTGGAAACTTCTGAAGAATGTATGTTTCAATAAACCGGGCCAGGTTCTGGAATGTAACAACTTATGCGCCCAAAGGCTGTTTCCATGATTCACGATACATGCAATTGTCCTGGAATACGACAAGTGATACGCGAACTGCAAATTCAACGAGATTCACTCTTTTCAATGCCTCTATTTTCTTCTAGTCTGGCACTTTCTTTCAGGAAACACTGATGATCTGGAAGCAACTGGAGAGGAAACAATCCAAATCCCCATTTTCTGTTACCTATTTTAAAAATGCCAAGTGTTTACATCAAAACCTACGGTTGCCAGATGAATGAACGCGACTCAGAAGCAGTCGCTGCACAGCTTTGTGCCAAGGGCTACACCATGGCTCCATCTGAGAATCACGCAGACGTCGTGTTACTGAACACATGCAGTGTCCGGGATCAAGCGGAGCAAAAAGCACTGGGAAAAATGCAGAATCTGGCCGTGACACTCAAAAGAAACCGTCCTGACGTGGTTCTCGGCTTCATGGGTTGCATGGCGCAAAGCCGAGGTAAGTCCTTGGTCGATCAGCTGCCCGATGTTGATCTTGTGCTGGGGACACAGAAATTTCATCACGCTCCAGAGTATATAGATGATCTGGTTCATGGCAGAAAACAACAAATTGTCGACACCGACGAGGAGCAAGGCAGCGAAGCCACGATCAAAGAACACTTACTCAAAGGAAATACGGAAAAATCATCCGTCACTGCTTTTGTCAGTATCATGCAAGGATGCAATCAATATTGCACCTTCTGCATTGTCCCTTACACGCGTGGCAAGGAACGCAGCCGATCCATCGAGGAGATTGTTCTTGAATGCCAGCAATTGGTCGATCGAGGCGTCAGGGAAATCACACTGCTAGGACAGATTGTCAACAGTTACGGCAAAAGGGAGATTGGCATGAAGGATGGTAAATCAGCATTCGTTCAATTACTGGATGCGGTTCATCAAATAGAGGATCTAGAGCGCATCCGATTCACATCTCCACACCCGAAAGGTTATGGAGATGACTTAATCGAAGCTTACGGCCGCCTTCCCAAATTATGCCCAAGTGCCCACATTCCGGTTCAAAGCGGCAGCAACCGTCTTTTGAAACGCATGCACCGGGTTTACACTCGGGAGCGGTTCCTTGAAATCATCCATAAACTTCGAAAGGTGAATCCTCAAATAGGACTAACTACCGATATCATCGTCGGATTCCCAGGGGAAACCGAAGAAGATTTTCAAGCCACCATGTCGCTTGCCGAGGAAGTAGGGTTTGATAATGCCTTTGTTTTCAAATATTCACAGCGCACCGGGACACCCGCAAGTGAAATGGACGGTCAGATTCCAAAGGAAATCATCGAATCGCGCCATGCCATCTTGTTGAAACGTATCACAGAGATCGGCCGAAAACGATACGAGCAGTTTTTGAACCGTGAAGTCGAAATTCTAGTTGAGGGTCCGAGTCGCAGGAATTCAGAGCGGCTTGAGGGACGCACAGGATGCAACAAGATTGTAGTCTTCGAAGGCAACAAACAACGCCACCAGGGGCAGTTGTTAAAATTGAACATAGAACGCACAGGATCGTTTACTCTTTACGGAGATCCAGCGATACTGAACGTCAACGATCCGCTACCCACCTGCTGAGCGCATTTTAAAATTATCATTTCTTATGTCACTGTCACTTTTATCTATTTTACTGGGAATCGGATTTGCAGCACCTGCGATTTATGGTCTGCTCAGGCCAGCTGAATTTCAAAATACCATGAAGGCGTTCTCCCGTTCTAACAACTGGGGCTACCTGCTGATGACGATCGCAACAGCCTGGTTCCTGTTTTTGGTCCAGCAGGAAGATATTTCTGATTTCGCGGCTTACAAAAATTTAATGATGATTGGCTTCGCTGCGATCGGTATAGGAACCGCCGTCTTCGTTCGAGATTTTTTAGCTGTCAGAGGAGCTGCATTGGTCATGCTGCTTCTGGCGAAGTTGATGGTGGAGACTGCACGTTGGGTTGATACTCAATGGCGTCTTGTGATTGTGATCTGGGCTTATGGATTGGTGATAGCTGGAATGTGGTTTACCATTTCACCGTGGCGCATGCGTGATGGCATACAATGGGCGACCAAGGATCTGGGCAGATTGAAAATCCTCTGCCTCTCACGAATCGCATTTTGTGCATTGGTCATCTTGCTTGGAGTTACGATCTTCCGGACTTCACCATCATTGTGATCCAGAGCAAAGGCAAGGTTTTGGTCATCAGGGGAGGTGCCATTGGCGATTTCATACTCACCATCCCTGTATTGCAGGCACTCAAGAAGAATTTTCCTGCGACACATATCGAAGTGCTGGGTTATCCGAAGGTAGCCAACCTCGCCATCGAAGCTGGGTGGGCGCATTCAGCCAAATCTATAGAAGCACCCGGACTTGCCCGTTTCTTCGCTCCTAAGGGACAGGTGCCCCCAGAATGGCTGCAGTATTTCGCTCAGTTCAACATCATCGTTACCTACCTTTTTGATCCAGACAGTCTTTTCCACAATAACGTCTCACTTTCTGGAAAACATCTTTACATCAAAGGGCCGCATCGTCCCGATGAACGATTAAATCTGCACGCCGTTGATGTCTTCCTGAAGCCTCTTGAAAAGCTGGCTATTTACGAAACAGGCGTGTTACCCGACCTAAGCCGTATAGGAGCTTTAAAAGGGAAAAAAACGAATTTGAAACGCCGGATAGCCTTACACCCTGGAAGCGGCAGTACCAAAAAAAATTGGCCATTGCAAAACTGGATCCGCCTGACAGAAGAATTATTGAATGATACCGATGTGGAAATCCTCATCGTGGGTGGAGAAGCGGAAAGAGAAAGCGCTGAAAAACTCGATGGGCTGTTCCCAAAAGATCGAACCCGGCTTTTCATGAACCGTCCGTTGGAAGAAGTGGCGCGCGCCCTATCCCAAAGTCAGGCATTTGTCGGACACGATTCTGGCATCAGTCACATAGCGGCGGGTCTGGGTACTCCTACCGTCGTTTTATGGGGCCCTACCAACATGAAAATATGGCGACCATTGGGAAAACACGTTACCATTATTGAATCGGAAAAGGGACTCGAGGGAATCTATCCTAAGCAGGTCATCAGGGAAATTATCAGGGTGCTCGAAATGGGAACTTCCGCTCAACAATGATGAATCATAAGGAAAATTTTACGTCATAATATTCGAGTGCCCATTCTTTCATGTATCGAACTTGATTTGGAATGATTCGATAAATAATCAACTGAGGATTATCTACTGATCCGAGATATTTACGAAGAAGAGGGTTGCTATCCCAAATTTCAAGCATTGTTTCACGATCATCAACAAGCTCTGCAATGCCAGTAATACGCACCTGATCATGATTCTGAGCCATGTAACAAAGCTCAACCTTGGGGTTGATGGCAATTTCCTTGGTCTTTTTATAGAATTTCAGGTTGGCTACGTAGACAGTAAAGTGATCCAGACGTACTGGTGAGACGGGGCGTACCCGCGCTTGATCGCCATCAACGGAAGAAAGGAATGGAAATTTTGCGTCATGCATTGTTGATTGTGCGAGTTCGATCAATTCCGCATCTTGCATGAGAGGTAATTCGGGCAAATCCATAAATTCTTTGTGTCAGCGATTAAAAAAAACATCAAAACAAAACACTTGGCAAACTTAAACCCGGCTTGATTTTTCAGCGCACTTCAGCACTGGGAACGAGTTCGGCAGTCCGGTTCTCAAGGTTTTTGCCCACTCGATCTTTTAATGTCCGGTAAACAGCTAGATTCACTTTATCCAGAACCAATCTGGCCTCGGCTACTTGGTCAATCTGAAGATGGATACGTGCCAGATGAATGTAGACGCCTTGTCTTTCATGTTCACCCGGGGCTATTTTCAAAGCATAGGCCCATGCCTTAAGAGCTTCATCTGGACGAGCCATTCGAGGAGGTACTGCTTTATTTCGAATGCCGTAGTAAGTCTGCGCAATGTCTTCCGCCAAATCAAAGTTACGCGGTTCTTTTTCAAGGGCTTTTCGATAAAGCTTCAACGCTTTGTCAAACACTTCGGATTCGCTGATATCGAAATGTTTCATCGCATCCTTGCGGAACAAATAAACGGTGGTCCCGTAATTATGAAAATAAACCGCTGCATTGGGATTCAGTTTGATAGCTTTTTCATAACATTCAAAAGCCTTTATTACTGGCCCCAGATGGCCGTAATGGTTCCCAAGATTGTTCCATGCTGCCGGGTTTCCAGGGTTTAGCTCAGTTGCTTTCATTAAATGAGGCGCGGCCAAAACCTCATCACCTCGGTCCGTTAAAAAACTGGCATAAGCCAATCGCACTCCCACATGCTTGGGATGCTTTTGAATGAACGCATCGTAGGCATCGCGAACGGGTTTGAGCCGTTGTTCGATTCTGGCGGGAAGCGAGATCAAGGATGTGTCATCCACACCATCATTGGTTGCATTCGATTCGCGGATCCAATCATCAACTTCCTGCAAGGCCACATCATCCAATTCGAGCAATTCCCTGTATTCTGCGGCGATCAATGCTTCCTCTGAGGACATCTCTTCCCTCTGGGCGCTTGCTTGAGATTCACCTTGTTGTGCTCTCAATCTGGATGAACCCATGAGCACCAGTTGCAAACCCAACACAACTATCCATGTTGGGCTAACCCATTGACAAGGAATGAAAACACGAAAGTTCAAACTGGTAGAGGGCATGTATCGCAAAGAGAAATTTCAATTTATTTTCGTCAGTATCTGACGACAATCACCTGCGTATTGCACTAATTGTTCTGTGGACCGTATCGGAGCGTATCTCGCTTGATTACAGGCCTGAAACAGGCGATGAAGCGTTTCAATATCCTCCTCCGAACAATCCAATTGTCCACGCTGGTCATCAAGCACTGATTCGGTAATGGATACAGCCGGCAAATGCATGCATTGTCCTAAACGCTCCTGTATGAGTCGAAACATTAGTTCAAAGAAACCATCACTATCATTCTTTTGTGCCAACGCATCCAGTAACGGAACTTGTTTTCGGATGAACGAGTCCACATGGCGTTTTCGCTTACCTCTGACATCCTTACCAGATCGCTCTCGAAATTGACTGATACCTAATGCTATCCCGAGAAAGATCAAGGGAATGAGTTGAAGCCCATAAGCACTGCTTTGCATCATCCAAGGATTGTCAAGTGCGACCACCTCACCCAGAAACGGTTTGATAGGCACTACATCTTTGGGTTTGGGCTTCGGGAATCCTTCTTCGCCATTCCTCAAAAATGTTTGAGAAGGCATCGTAGGTGCATTCGGGTTTGCTTTTACCTGGATTGGTATGGCTGGGTGCTTGATCGAGCGGTATTTCTTGGAGTTTGTATCAAAAAAACTGAATTCTATGGGCGGGATAGCCTTTAAATCGCTGCTTTGCGGGATAACGACCTGTTCAAAACGACGTGTTCCGACAAGTCCGGTCTGATCACTCTGTTGCGTAGTCACGCTGTTTGGATACGTTTTGAATCCTTGCCAATGGTCAATCGGTGGCATTGGAACGGAATCCAGAGCTCCATTGCCCGAGATACTGATGATAATCGTCAGTGGATCTCCAGCTATAAGTTCTTTGGGAGAAGCTTCAATGTCCATGGAGTAAACGCCAATAGCACCGTTGAAGGATGCCGGTCGACCTTCACTGGGTAATGGAAGGATCTTCAAAGTTTCCCCGGCAGCCTTCAAAACAATATTGCGGCGCTTTGCGTTCATATCATTGAAAAATGAATCGAAGACACTTCTTGAGCGGGATTGTTGACGAAACACTAGACCAGCAGGCCAATCGACAGGGCCGAGTTGCAACTCACCGTGCCGCACAGGTCGCGCGGTATAATCAAGGCTCCATACATTGTAGGATGCTCCGCCAATCACTTTTTTGCTTTTCCGAAGATTGTCTGATATGCGCTGAACCACAAAGCCATCTGATATGAGATCAGGCGCTTTCTCTACCCGGGCGTTCTGTTCAAATAAATCAACTGAAAAAGCAAATGGTTCCCCTTCATAAAACTCGCGCTTGGGGAGGCTTAGCTGAATGAAAGCATATTGGCTGTAATCAATTCCCTTGCTTACCGAAAGCCGGGCTGCCTGAGTTTTAAGGGTGTTACCACCTGCTTTGAATTCCAGGGGAGGAATCAGGTAAACACCTTCTTTCTCAGGGACAATTTTCCATTGGTAAATCAAAGAAACTACCCTCACCATCCTGCCTTGGGAAATGCGGGTATTGGAACTGGTTTGTTGACCTGCATAATTTATTTCCAATCCATCAATAACTGGGAATTCCGGAAGCTGACTGGGTTTTCCGTTAATGACTTGCAATTGATAGATCGCTGTTTCTCCGGCCGGCACTTTAGCAGGTGAAAGAGACACACCCGTACGCACTTGCTCGGCAGCTCTTGTGGAGGGTATTACAAAAACAAAAGAGAAGAGCGGTAGGATCAATAACCAACTCTGCCATCTCTCGAACAAGGGTTTCAATACTCTTGAAAACATGCGGAAGTCCAAATTCACCAATCTTTGAAGCGTTGCTTGCGTTTATTTTCCTGAGGCTTGAAGATCAACGCCTTTGCCTCGTCCTTTGCAGATTCCAATAACTGCATGGCTTGCTGAGGCGTCATTGTGGTTGCTGCGGTTTCGGTTTCATTTCCTTTACCTTCCTCCGGCTGATCTGCGGATGCTTCTTCCTCCTCTTGATTTTTATCTGATTTTGAAGATTGTTTTTGTTCCTGATCTTCTGGCTTTTCAGGGTTCTCCTGATCCTGATCTCCCTGTTTCAGATCTTCCTGATCTTCCTCCGAGGATGGATCTTGATTACTGCCTTCACTTGAGTCTTCCTTGTTGTCCTGATCCTGCTGGTCCTGATCCTGCTGGTCCTGATCCTGCTGGTCCTGATCCTGCTGCTTGTCGTCTTCGTTTTGATCTTCGTTGGATTGATTTTCCTGCTCCTGCTCCTGCTCCTGAAGATTCTCCAGTTGGGTTTTAACAAATTGAAGATTCTCTGTTGCAAGTTTATCTGTATCGTTCAATTTCACAGCATGATCGAACTGATCAAGAGCTTCTTTCCATAATTGTGTTTTCTTTTCAAATTCTGCTTCACTTTCACCGGATTTGTACAGTGCATTGCCGCGGTTGTAAAATGACTGTTGTTGCAAACCCAGGTCAGACGATAAACTTGAAGCATCAAAATATTCCTGAGCTTCCTGAAATTTCTGAGCCTTGTAAGCAGCAACTCCGGCATTGTAGAGGTAGCGTGAATCATCCGGTTTCCTTGATGCAAGATCAGCATAAACTCTCATGGCATCGTCATACTGACCAAGTTTCATGTGCTCGGCCGCTTTGCGCGGTGAATCTGCACACAACACCATTGTCAGAAGAAGTCCAACCATGAGACACATCTGGATCTTCCAAGAGTTTTGACTGAGTGTTTTTTCTATGTGCATGATTTTTATTGAATGATGAGTGAAACCTTCATGACTAAAATGGCATAACTAATAAATATTTTCAATGCCTTCAGGGTTTTCTCACGAATGTTTCAATATATTGCCTGATTGAACTTGTTCACTAGGTTTCGGCACTTTTCTCTGATCAGAAACAAACATTTCACACATTAGAATCAGAATCGCCAAGCCAAGAGGCCATTGAAACCTTTCAATGTACTGTCTGACCAGACGTGAGGCCAATTCCGATTTCGGCAAAGGCGCCAGATTAGTGCTGTATAATGACGATAAAGTACCTGCATCACGCATCAATATGTAGGATCCATTACCCGCTTGAGCAATCTCCTTGAGTAACTTCTCGTTGAGTCTCGATTTAACAGCATTCCCTTCTTCATCTTTCAAAAAACTGCGCTGATTGTTTTCTCCGACAATTTGGATCAATTCACCCTCAGGGCTACCAAGGCCAACTGTGAAAACTTGACAGCCCTGGTCCAATGCTTCTCTTGCAGCCGCTACGGCACCGTCTTCATGATCCTCTCCGTCAGTAAGAATAATGATGGCTTTGTAATTGTTGTTTTCAGGATCAAAGGCCGTCAGAGCACTTTCGATGGCTTCCGATATCGAGGTTCCCCCGTGCGGGATCACATCGGGACCTAAAATATCCACACTTTGCCGGAACGCCTGATTGTCCAATGTCAATGGACATTGCAGGAATGCGCTACCGGAAAAAGCAACCAACCCCAATCGATCCTGTTGCGCAAGTTCCATCAAATCCAAGGCAGCCAATCTTGCCCTTTGGAGTCGATTCGGGGTTAAATCAGACGCCAGCATACTTTTGGATGTATCCACAGCAACCACAATATCCAACCCGCGTTGAGTAGCCTCTTGCCATGAAAACCCCCATTGCGGGCGAGCCAAAGCAATAAAGAGTAAAACGACAGCGAAGGTCAACAGAGCGGATCTGATATTTTGTTTTTTCCAGGAAACTCCCAATGTCAATGAGGCCAATAACCTGGATTTCACAAACTCGGAAATCAAAGCCTTTTTCTTCATCCAGCCCCACCATAAAAACAAAATCAGGACGGATACAGTGATCGCCATCAGCCAGAGCATCCTTACTTCTTCAAATCGAAATGTATCATCCATGATTCTAAGGAAGTTTCCTCCATATGGTATTGTTTAAAATCATTTCTAAAATGAGCAAAATGAGCCCGGGAAGAAGAAACCACGCTGCCAAGACTTCGTGTTTTGTGTATTGCTGCATCTCGACTTCGGTTTTTTCAAGTGAATCAATCTCCTCGTAAATCTGACGAAAAGATTCACTGTTGTCTGCACGGTAATATTTGCCGCCGGTTTTATCAGCAATGCCCTTCAGGGTCTCTTCATCGATATTGACTTTCATCTGCACAAAGTTAGTGCGACCGAATGGACCTTTTTGAGGGTAAGGTGCCATGCCTTTGGTCCCAACACCTATGGTATAAATTTTAACCCCCAGTGCCTCAGCAGCTTCAGCTGCAGTTAAAGGCGGCACCTTACCTGAATTATTTTGTCCGTCGGTCATCAGGATAACGATTCGACTTTTTGACTCCACATCCCTGAGACGATTGAGGGCGGCAGTCAAAGAGGAACCAATGGCAGTGCCGTCCTCTACAATGCCAAGTTGCAGGCGATCCAGATTGAGCTGAAAGAAATCGTGATCCAAAGTCAATGGAGCAGCAATGTAGGCGCGTCCAGCAAAAGCGACCAAGCCGAGGCGATCATTGCTACGTTTGTTCACAAAACTTTCCAGAACGTCTTTGGCAATGTCCAGACGATTGACGCGCTCGCCATTTTTCTCAAAGTCCATTGCTGCCATACTCATACTCAAGTCCAGAGCCACCACGATATCGATGCCACTTGCCTTGACTGAAGTCTTGCCCTCACTCAAGCGTGGGCGAGCCATCGCCAAAATACAGAGCACTAAAATCAACCACCGTAGTCGAATCAGAAACGCACGCGCACTGGATCGTTTCAGGTTGGCCACTCCTCGTAACAAAGTCACAGAAGAATAAAGAAATGCAGCCTCCTTGATTTGTCGGGCACGTAACCACGCTAGAAAGGGAAGCAATAGCAGAAGAAGAAGAAAATAAGGATGAGCAAAATTGAAGTTCATGAATCATGACTCCTCTCTTTCTGCGATCCGGCAGCCGTGGATTGAACCTCCCGGTTCAGCTTGGCTCCTGGCGCAGAGATAACTTCAGGTTCCGTTTCCCTCACAAATTGCAATCCAATATCGTGGAGTGATTTAAGCTCCTTACCTAGCATATCCGCCCTAGCAAATTTGGCTAAATCGCATTGTGCTAGGAAGGAGTGGAGCGTTTCTTTCTGAGAGGCATTGAGCGAAGCTGAAGATTGTAACTCTTCCAGAAATTCTTCCGTCGTTCGCTCAGGTGCCCGCAACTCAAAACGATCTTCCAGGTATTTGCGGATGGCATCTGAAACCAACACGCAAAACAGACGGGTATCGTGCAGATGTTCGAGTGCTGCATCCAGCCGTTTTCTCGCCAGAATGTGAGACGGAGTTATGGGGCGCGAGGCTTGCTCACTCATTCGCTTTTTTCGATTCTTGAGAAAATATCGAGTCAGAAAGTAAGCAAGAACGAGAACAGCTATCAGGAACAGGGCCCATCCCGCATATTCCCATAGAGATACAATTTCGATTGCAGGCCGAATATCATTCAGCTCGGAGGGCACGCCATTGGTAGAAGACGCGCGTGGTTCATCGATCAGAAGTGCGGGTCCGTTGGTTGTCATCCGCGTAGCCTCCTTTTTTCCCTGGTCTCAAAAAAACGAGCAAGCGCAATTTCATAATTTTCATCAGTGGTGAGCTGAATGGAATCAATACCAACAGAACGAAACAACCTTCCTAGCTCGTGCTGTGCTTTTTTCTGTTTACTGGCAAAAGCAGCACGTTTCCGAGGATCTCCTGTATCTACCTCCATCACCTCTCCTGTCTCGGCGTCTTTGAGCAGCACTCTACCAATCGCAGGCAAGTGCATTTCAAATCGATCCATGACTTGCACTGCAACTACATCATGGCGACGATTGGCTTGCCTGAGAGAAGTCACAGAAGCGTATTTCAAGACGTCAGACAAAACGACTTCCCGCAGAAGATGGGCTGAAATTTCCCTGCGTGTTGGAGCGGTTTGGCCAATGAAATCTGAAATCACTACCGCGATTGCCTTGTGAGTAGTTACTCGACTGAGAAATTTCAGGGCACAATTAATATCAGTTCCACGCCGTGCAGGCTGATGAAACATAATCTCCCTGATGACGCGCAATACATGAAATCGCCCCTTCCGTGGAGGGATATATTTCTCAACCTCATCCGTAAATAGAATCAGGCCAACTTTGTCATTATTCCTGATGGCAGAGAAAGCAAGCACGGATGCAATTTCCGCTGCAAGTTCACGTTTTGATTGGTCACCTGAACCAAATAAACCCGACCCACTCAGATCCACTACCAGCATTAAAGTCAACTCGCGTTCTTCCACGAATTTTTTAATGAACGGATGATTCATCCTTGCAGTTACATTCCAGTCGATAGTCCTGACATCGTCGCCTGGCTGGTATTCCCTCACTTCATCAAAATGCATCCCCTGACCTTTGAAGACACTATGATAGTGTCCGGCCATCGTCTCGCTTACCAGACGTTTGGTCCGTAATTCGATTTGGCGAATCTTCTTGAGGATTTCCTTGGGTATCATGGATTGTCGGAGGTCAGCCGTTCCCGATGATTACAGCACGTGCGGTGGACGGAGAGAATAATAGATATCAAGGGACGGGTAATTCATCAAAAATTGTCTGGATGATGGATTCACTCGTGCGTTCTTCTGCTTCGGCCTCAAAGGTCACAGCCACCCGGTGCCTCAATACGTCCATCCCGATGCTTTTGACATCCTGCGGTGTGACATAACCTCTGCCGCGCAGGAAAGCATAGGCTTTGGCCGCCAGGGTTAATGAAATCGTGGCCCTTGGAGAGGCTCCAAGTTGAATGAAATCACCGAGGTCAATGTTGTATGTATCCGGTTCCCGGGTACATACAACCAAATCAACAATGTAATCTTTGACTTTATCGTCGATATAAATTTCGTTGATCACCTTGCGTGCTTTCAGGATCTGCTCACCTTGAACTACTGGTTGAGCTACAGGTGAACTTCCAGTGCGAGCCATCAAATCCAGAATTTGTCGTTCCTCATCACGCGTGGGGTAATCAATACGCAGTTTGAGCATGAATCGATCAATCTGAGCCTCTGGCAGCGGGTAAGTACCTTCCTGCTCGATAGGGTTCTGGGTAGCCAGCACCAGAAAAGGATCCGATAATGGGTAAGATTCGCTTCCGATGGTAACCTGCCCTTCCTGCATGGCTTCGAGCAAGGCACTCTGCACTTTTGCTGGCGCTCGATTGATTTCATCTGCCAAGACGATATTGGCGAAAACCGGCCCCCTCCGCGTGGTGAAATCTCCCGACTGAGGATTATAAATCTGAGTTCCAATAACGTCGGCAGGCAGCATGTCAGGCGTGAATTGAATACGGGAAAAGTCGACGCTCAACCCATTTGCAAGGGCTTTGACAGAGGTAGTTTTAGCCAAACCTGGCACTCCTTCCAGTAAAACATGGCCATCAGCCAGCATGCCAACAACAAGTCTCTCAATGAGGTACTTTTGACCTACGACAACTTTGTTAATTTCAGTTAGAAGAGGCTGAAGAAAGCCGCTTGCCTCCTTGACTTCGTCATTAATGGCACTAATTCCCGCGTTCATAAAATATTTAAAAAATCTGTATGTATGTGAGATAACACATGAAGTTCAACCAAAACAGTCAAGGCATTTCAAATAAATCAAAGAGCCTGAAAGACCGGATCAGGATTTCAATCTCTCAATTGATCAAGGTTGAGGCCTGAATCTGGACCTGGCCTCCGGGATCCACCTTTTTAAGTCTGCGATGCGCTTATCATCCATTGGATGAGTCCTCATGAACCAGGGGGCGCCACCGCTTCCTTGATTTGCGTTATGAGCTTTGAACCGTTCCCAGAATGCAACAGAAGCCTCAGGAGAATACCCTGCCTGCGCCATTCTCAACAGACCGACATAGTCGGCTTCACTTTCCTGGGTTCGACTGTGTGGTAAAGATACACCTAACTGAGTTGTCATACCGTAAACGGTTGCAGCAGCGACTTGAGTCTTGGTTTCGTAGCCATAAGCAGACATTCCAGATTGAACCAGCGAACCACCCAACTGGGTCAACAACGCTCTGGAAACACGCTCATTCCCATGACGCTTTTCAGCATGAGCGACTTCATGCCCAATCACGGTAGCTAGGCCTGCTTCGTCCTTTGTGATAGGTAGAATCCCTGTATAAACGCCTACTTTGCCACCAGGCAGACAAAACGCGTTCGCCTCAGGGCTATCAAACAGGACAAACTCCCATTCTGCTCCGGGCAAGTCTGCCACAGCAGCGATCCGTCCTCCTACTTTTTTAAGCAAGGCATTGCCTGCCGGATCCTTGCTGATCGGCACGCTTGTTTTCATGGTTTTAAAGTTACTGAAACCCAATTGCATTTCCTGTTGAGCAGAAAGCAATATCAACTGCCTTCTCCCCGTTTCCGGAACGGTGCTACATCCGACTATCAGAAAAACCAACAGGATAGTCTGTATCCAGATGAAAGTTTTTTTCCTTTTCATTTCAATCGTACAAGAGGATTTGTCAAAGAAATCGAAATCTTACAAGTTCAATTCCATGTCTCTTGTAAAATAGACAATCCTACCGCAATTCGAACAATTCACAATCTCGCTCTGAGCTTTACAGGAAACCTGAATTTGAGTAGGTAGTGACATGTGGCAGCCTGCGCAGACGCCTCGATTGATTCCTACAACTACTTTGCTCTTTTTCTTTTTCAGCAATCGATCGTATCTGACCAGGACGCTTGGGTCTATTTTTGCAGCCAGTTGAGTTCTCTCCTCTTCAAAATTTTGCTTATCTTTCTTCTGATTACCTTCCCGAACTTTGAGTTCCCCTACTTGTTCGTCCGCTCGGCTTTGGGCTTCTTTAGCGTTTTTTTCAGCTTCTTTGATTGCGTCCAGTTTTAAATCATAGGACTCCATCAATTCGAGTTCCTGATCTTCCAGTTTCTCGATATCACTCTTACAGGTGTTTATTTCTTTGCTCAGTGCTTGGTATTCCTCATTTTTCTTGGTCTCAAGCTGTTGGGATGCGTAGCGATTAATCTGCTTCTTTTTGGATTCCGCCTCCAGCTCCAGCTCTTTACGGTTTGATTCCACCTGCTGAGCCTCATTTTTGGCCTTTTTCAAGGCTTCTTTGGAGCTGTCTGCCTTGGACAACAAGGCGCTGCGCTCGGGTTCAATACGAGATAGTTCTTCCTGCAGACGCATGATTTTCTGGTCTCGGTCCTGCAATACCAATAGTTGTTCAATGACATCCAACATGAATTTTCCTTAATGACTTCAACAATAGAAAGACGAAAGGACAGAAGTCAATGCAGCGTGCCGATTTTTGAAGCACTATTGAAAAGAGTCCTTCACTTAAATTCATGGATCGATCCTGTGATAAAGCGCTTTGCGCCAGAATAAACGAGATATTTGAGGCGGGATCATCCCGATTAATCAAACAAGTTGTTCCTGTGGAACATTTTCCGATTTCCCCTCATCCAATCTAGCCTTGAAAGCTACGGTAAAGACAGATCCGCGACCCAGCTGGCTCTTGACTTCTACATAACCCTCGTGCGCTTCAACAATGGCCTTCACCAGACTGAGCCCCAGTCCCAATCCTCGCTGCGAGCGACTTTTATCTGCCCGAAAAAGCCGATCCCAGATCTTTTCCATGTCTTTCTCTGCAATACCTGGTCCCGAGTCCTGCAGCTGCAGAACAATCAGATCATCCGTTCTTTTTATGCTGGCAACTATCTTGCCTCGTTCGGGCGTATATTTCATTGCGTTATCAACCAGATTGGCGAAAACGATACGAACCCGCTGTGGATCAGCGGTTGCGATCATTCCTGAGCTGGAATTCAATTGGACCACAAGCGACTTATCTTCTGCCACATGCTCATACAGGTCAAACGATTCGCGCAAAATCTGAGCCAGGTCAGTGGGGACCAGTTTCAACTTCATAACACCCGCTTCGGCTTCTGCCACAGACATGAGTGTATCGATCATCGTCAATACTCTTTCGGATTCTTCCATGCAATCCGCCAAGGCCTCCGAGGCCGTTTGCTCACTGACATTATCTTCACGCAATGCTGATTCAGCAGCGTTTCTCAGTCTTGTCAAAGGCGTACGCAAATCGTGCGCGACGTTATCGAGGGATTCACGCATCGACCCTATGAGCCGCTGATTATGCTCGAGCATCCGATTGAACAATCTGGCAAGTTGCGTCAACTCATCTTCTGTGGGAGGTAAAGCAACTCTTTGATCCAGTTTTCCGGTATCAATGATACTTTGAACCGCTGAGCTGATTTGCCGCACTGGCTTCATACTGCGCCAGGCAAGGAAAGCACCTCCCAAAAAACCGAGCAGTACCACCGGAATCATCGCACCAACGAATACTCGACGAAAAGGTTCGAGCCAGGTCTCCTGATTATCCATACTCTTGCCCGCTACCAGGATATAACCGTTTGATAATTGAGAGTAGGCAAGGAGAAGATCTTCTTCCTCAGGTTCAGGTATCCTCAAAAAGTCGCGACTCTTGAAGACAAGAGCCCCCATCTGATAGGCGTCAAATTCCAGCCATTTTTCAGAAGCCTCCAGAAAAACCTCACGATCCGAAGGAGTGGTGATTCGGACAAAAAATGATTTAAGCTCGCCGGTCCTCTTGCGTTCCTTCAACCAACGCCTTAATGCTGGCGCACCCCCATCTCGGTATATGCGCGAATAATCCCGAATTTGATTCTGTAAAACTGCCAAATCCTTTTGAAGCACCGCGTTGGCAAGCATCCAGTACAGGAAATAAAACATGGCAGCGCCACTGAGCGTGAAAATTCCAGCATACCAAAGATTCAGCCGGAATCCGAAGGTGCGAAGATATTGCTTAATGGGGTTTGAGGACATAACCGATACCTCGCATTGTATGGATACGTTGCTTTTCCGGGTCCACCTTGTTGCGTAATCGAGAAACCAATACGTCCACAACATTTGTTTGAGGATCAAAATGGTAATTCCATATGTGTTCAAGAATCATCGTCTTGGTCACAACACGGCCTTGCTGTCTTATTAGATATTCCAATAAGGAAAACTCCTTGGGCTGAAGTTCCACTTTGATCTCCCCGACGAAAACATCGCGTGTCAACAAGTCCATACTGAGATCTCCACACTCCAGACGCGTAGGCTCTGCTGTATGACTGGAACGACGAATCAAGGCCTGAACCCGCGCCAGTAGTTCCGTAAAGGAGAAAGGCTTGGTCAGATAATCATCTCCGCCGGCCTGTAAACCTTCGATCCGATCATCCACTGAAGCCTTGGCGCTTAATATCAAAACTGGGGTCTGAATTCCTTCTTGTCGAATGACTCGAATGATCTCAAGCCCATCCATGCCTGGTAACATTCGATCAAATACAGCTGCATCAAATGAAAATGAACGAGCCATCACAAGCCCTTCGTCTCCGTCGTGACACACATCAACGGCATAACCACTTTGAGTCAGTCCTTTCTCGAGGAATCCAGCAATTTTCTTGTCATCTTCAATTACAAGTATTCGCATAGTGTAATATGTGGGAACATAAAAGATGAAGAGACACCATGCAATCTATCCTAAACCCTGTTTTATCACTTCCTATTCCATTTGACCTGAGGGATTCGGATCCTGTTGAATGACGTCGTAGCATGAATATTCGAACTGTAATCCGTTTTACATGGATAGTTGTGTGTTGTGGGCTGCCTCTGTTCAAGGGGAAAAGTGAGGAACTCGCCTCGTCCACACAACTGCGACATCCGGTACGTATGGCCTGGAGCAACCAGGGGCAGTCTCAAGTAGTCGTTGCAAACAGTAATTCTGGAAGCCTTTCTCTGGTGGATCTGAACACCCGTCGTGTCCTGGCGGAACAATCAATAGCCGAGAGCATCTCGGACATGTTGATGCCAGCCAGTTTGGATCAGATATTGATTCTTGATGACAGTCAGCATGGGCTTCGAATGGTTCACTTCGCTGACAGCAAATTCGATGGAACCTCCTCCGAGTTCGTTCCATTGGCACAGAACCCAACTCGAATCGTGATACATCCTGATTCAAACCGAATTGCCATCGCCTCCAAGTGGTCAAGGCGGGTTACCTTGATGTCGAAGGGCAGTTCGAGAAAGCAATCCTCATTGTGGCAGGTTGAGCAAGTGATTGATCTAAGTTTTCCGCCAGGTGAGCTTACCTTCATACCGAATACAAATAATCTGCTTATCGCAGATGCTTTCAACGGCATGATTGTGATGATGAACCCGGAAACTCAGGGAACATACATGGCCTGCCAATTACCTGTGAATAATATCGCAAATCTGACTTTTGCCTCCAAATCGGACACATCGACCGTATGGCTTTCCGGAGAATCATTGAATTCATATGCCACAACAATCAACCCCGAGGTTACTTGGGGCGTTTTGATGGACAACCAGGTAAGAAGCATTCCCTTAAAAGAACTACAGGACCCTCGAAGAACATCCATGCACCTGGGAAGTGTATATGGCATGGGAGACGAAACTGGCCCCGGGGGTGATCCTGGACGAGTCCTTGTTAAATCGGATGGTGCACTCATCACAGCCTTGCAAGGTGTGGATCGTGTTGCCATTCGCCCACAACTTCCCAGATCTTACACAGATAGAATACTGGTTGGGGATCGTCCCATCGACATGCTTTTGGACAGAGAGGAAACCATGCTCTATGTGCTCAATCAGTTTTCAGATTCCATCTCAGTCATTAACCTTCAACAATCCAAGGTCGTGCATGAAATCACTCTGGGGCCTCAGCCGGAACTGACAGACTCGGACAAGGGTGAAAGATTATTTTTCGACGCAACCCTTTCCCTTCGTGGCTGGTATAGTTGCCACAGCTGTCATACGGAAGGGCACACGACCGGGTTGTTGAACGACAACCTCGGGGACGATCATTTCGGATCCCCCAAACGTATCTTGACGTTATTGGGAGTGCATTCAACGAGTCCATTCTCGTGGTTGGGAAAAATGAACAACCTTGAGGATCAAATTGCAAAGTCGCTTCATCAAACCATGCTGCACCGTGGTTCAATCGATGACAAAGCAAAGTTAATTGCGACCTACCTCAAAACACTGAAAGCCCCTCCATCCATTCATCATGCAAGAGGCAATTTCAATTCAAACTTTTTTGAGGCAGGAAAAGCAATTTTTCGCAAGGAGGGATGTCACAAATGTCACAGGCCACCGCATTACACTGTCCCTGATACCTTCAATGTGGGGCTCAAGGACGAAGCGGGCAATGTAGAATTCAATCCGCCATCTTTGCGAGGCATCAGTCAGAGAGACACTTATCTTCACAACAACGGAGCGTCCTCCATAGAAGAATTACTGTTCGAACAAAAACACCCGGACCCAACTCGAACTCCAATCAATGCAGCAGACCGCAGTGCGCTGATTTATTTCCTGAAGAGTCTTTGAAACAATGGTTTGATAAGGTGAACCAAAGATCTGGTTAGGTTGCTGCATCCAACATGGCCTTTGCATGGCGAACAGCTGCCTCACCTCCACTACCAAGCATCCTGGCGATTTCGGCGACCCTGTCTTTTTGATTCAATTCCCTGATTTCTGAGACAGTGCGATCTCCTTCCGAAATTTTCTCAACCATAAAATGATAAGGCGCAGTTGCAGCCACGGGTGCCAGATGAGTGATACTGATCACCTGCCTGCGCTTGCCTATTTCCTGCATTTTCAAGCCCACTACTGTTCCAGTTTCGCCACCTACATTGGCGTCGACCTCATCAAAGACCAGAACTGGCACACGATCCTGATCAGCAAGCACAGATTTCAAGGCCAACATGACTCGAGCCATTTCACCTGAGGAGGCTATGCGCTTCAATGGACGCATGGGCTCTCCCGGGTTTGGACCGAACTGAAAATCAACCTTGTCCAGGCCCGAGCTATGAAACTTTAATTCCCCACTGGTTTGGCTGACTTTCATACTTGTCAAACTAGCGTCAAAGCGACTCTGTTTAAAACCGAGATCTTTAAGTTCTTCCACGACCGCCTGATTCAATTCGGGAATCACCTTGGATCTTGCCTTGGTCAGTTTTCTACCGATACTAGAAAGTTCAGCAACTAGCTTTTCAATATCGCTGTTCAAATGCGCAAGCGTCTCTTCCCTGGATTCCAGGTCACTCAACTTGTGCTGAGCCTGTTGAGCGAAATCAATGACCTGCCGCAATGAAGGCCCGTATTTCCTCTTCAGGGATTGCACCACTGAAATACGCTCCTCCAGCTCATTGAGTAATCCAGCGTCGAGATCGAGACCATCTACATAATGAGACAAAGCCTGCTCTAATTCAGAAACCATATGCACTGTTTGCTGATGCAACTCGCTGATTTCATTGGAGTGTTGATCAATTGTGGAAAGTGAATCAACAGATCGCCCTATGGACCCCAAGATATCCCATAGTGATCCATCCTGGGCATTCAGTGCCGACAGCGCAGATTGCCCCAATTCCAATAGCTTTGAGGCGTTGAGAGTCTTTTCATACGCTTCTTCCAGCTCATTCTCTGCCGCGGGGTCCAGATGAGCTGATTCGATTTCATGGACCTGATGCCTCAGCAACTCCAACTGTTGAGCGTGCGTTTGATCATCGACAATCAATGCAACTTTATGGTCCTCCAATTGTCGCAGTTTTTTCAGCAAGTCGGTGAATTCCTCTCGTATTGGATCCAGATGTCCATAGGCATCTAGAATTTCAAGTTGCCGCGAGGCGTCCAATAGCGACTGGTGATCATGAGGACCATGAATATCTACTAAAAGCTCGCCTATCAACTCGAGGGCTTCAAGTGTGGTAGGAGAGCCGTTGACAAACTGACGATTGGCACCGCTTGTCCTGAGTGATCTCTTCAGGATCAATATGCCATCATCGCATGATTCGAGTCCAAAATCATCCAGCAGTGGTGTCAGATCTTTCTCAATGCTTGCCGATTCAAAAACGGCTTCAATCACACATTGACTTGATCCAGCACGGATTAGACTGCGGTCGGCACGCTGACCAAGAATCAAATTCAATGCCCCGATCACGATGGATTTACCCGCACCGGTTTCGCCAGTGATAATATTGAAGCCCGATCGTAACTCCAAAGTAAGATCGGTCACCAACGCAAGATTCTTAATACGTAAAGTCGTGAGCATCGAATAAAAGATGGTGACCAATTTGCCTTCCGTGCTAGGTTTTCGCCAAGCTTAAATGTCAAAGATGGGCAGAGAAATGACAGATAAACAATTGAAGGTCGTGTTTTTAGGGTCCGGCACTTCCCAAGGAGTGCCAATCATAGGCGCGGACTACCCTCCTGAATTCCTTGCCAATCCGAAAAACCATCGCACACGTCCGTCCATCTACGTTGAATCGAATCAGGCACGCATTCTGGTTGATACAACCCCTGAAATGCGGATTCAGATGCTGAGAGAAAACATCAAACATGTCGATGCTGTCCTGATAACGCATGCTCATGCGGATCATATCATGGGCATGGATGACTGCCGGAGGTTCTGTCAGCAAACCAAAGCTCCACTGCCTCTTTACGCAAACGCTGCAGCGATGGAAGGTATTCGACGTGTGTTTGAATACGCTTTCATTGGCAACCCAATCTCCAAAGGCTACTTTCAACCTGAGCCTAAAATCGTAGACGGGCCGTTTTGTATAGGGAATGTCGATATTACGCCGGCACCTCTTCCTCATGGAAGAGTCATTTCTTGTGGTTATATTTTCTCACTGAACAACCAACCACTGCTGGCATATTTGACTGATTGCAAAGAAGTACCTGATTCGATCATCGATCAAATCAAGGGAATACCGGTTGTGATACTCGATGCACTTCGATTTAATCCCCATCCAACCCACATGTGCTATGACGAAGCTCTGACCACGGCTCGCCGCATTCAAGCCAGGCAAACCTGGTTCACCCACTTGACTCATGATTACGACCATGATGTACATCAAGCAGAATTACCCGAGGGCGTCGGGTTGGCCTATGATGGCTTGAGACTTGAAATCGCTACTTGAGAAGCAATTACATTCGAATGTCAGTAAAACTAACAATTTCCAAATTTAAAGCCTGCTTATTGGGTTCCATCGCATTCCTGATCCTTTCAGGAGCGCCTGGTATCAACGCTGAAGTAACCGGTCTGGGCAAGAGCGCCGTAGTTGTCTACAATAGTAGTGTGCCTGAATCGAAGGAAGTAGCATTACATTATGCCAAGCTTCGAAAGGTGCCTGACGATCAGGTAATCGGTTTCCCTCTGGACAAGAAAGAAACTATTTCAAGGGACAATTTTGAGTCCTCACTCTACAAACCACTCTACCAGTTTTTCAAGGAGCAGGAATTATTTAAAACAGACTATGAGATAGTTCCAGCAACCCGCAAAAGTCCCGGCACGATTTACCAAAACCTCATCAAGTCTAAAATCCGATACTTAATACTCTGTTACGGCGTGCCAGTCAGGATCCAGGAAGACGAGGCTCTGAAGGAACTCGCGGAAGAGAACATGCGTGTGGAGTTACGCTACAACCGCGCAGCCGTTGATCACGAATTATCATGGCTAGGACGAGACCCTAAAAGAGTCACCTTGGCTGGCCCCATTCAGAACCCTTTGTTCGGGACGCAGAAAGCCATGGAGATCAAGCCCGAAAATGGAGTCATGATCGTTGCACGCCTGGATGGCCCCTCGGCGGCGATTGCAAAAGGCTTAGTCGACAAGGCCATGAAAGCTGAGGAAATGGGGATATGGGGTAGAGCTTATTTTGATGCTCGAGGATTAAAAACAGGTCCCTATCTTCAAGGCGACTCCTGGATACGAAATACAGCCCAACTCATGGCAAAGGCAGGTTTCGAAACCATACTCGATGATCTACCACCAACTTTTGCAGCTGGTGATCCCTTGAGTCACATTGCCTTTTACGCAGGCTGGTATGCAGAAAATGTTTCAGGTCCATTCCTGCGTGACAAGGTCGAATTCATGCCTGGTGCTATAGCCTACCACTTACATTCCTACAGCGCTTCGATCCTCCGTACATCCGAAAAGCATTGGGCCGGCCCACTGCTCAGCAAAGGAGCAACAGCAACCATGGGATGTGTTTACGAGCCCTACCTCGGGGCCACTCCCGACATTGGAATTTTCTTCGAACGCTTGCTTATGGGATTCAGCTTTGGAGAAGCTGCCTATGCCTGCCAGAAGGTGCTTTCCTGGCAAACGACAGTGGTTGGAGATCCTCTTTATCATCCCCTCAGCAAACCTGTCGAATTACTTCAAATGGAGCTGACTGAGAAAAAAAGCCCTCTCCTGGCTTGGATTCGTATAATTGCGGCTAATCAAGCGCTTCAAAATGGAGTCGAAAAAACAGCGGTTGTTGAAGCGCTTGAAAAAGATATCCTGTCCCAGACACATCCCGTCCTCTGTGAAAAACTAGGTGATCTATACTTCAGTCTCAATCGCCCCGAAGATGCCCAGAAATCCTATGAACGCACATTGTTGCTGGACCCTAGCCGAGATCAGCGCAACCGACTGCTAATGGCACTGGCAGCCCTTGAGAGTCAGGATGGCGAACCGAATAAAGCCCTGGACCACATGGAGCAATTACTGGCGAAGGACCTGAACTACCCAGAAAAAGCCAAACTGCTGGCCACAATGAAATCTCTGGCTGAGCAAACAGGTCTAACGGATCGAGCGGAAGATCTTGCCCGTCGGATTCTGCCTCTTAAAACCACTCCCTAAAAGCCAACCCTGCTTTAAATGCATACCCACTGAACATACCATGATCTGTTAACTTCAGGGCTATTACCATAATGTCCGTTGCGGTAGAATTTTGTATGCCCACGTTGTAGGTTTTCCTTAGTCGAACCTTTGACAAATCACGCTGAAGCAACATTCCGAATATATCTCTGAGAAATATCCTTTATACTGCAATTATCCGGCGCTAACTTGTTAATGTATACTCCATGACAGAAGTTTATTTTAATTACAGATTTGAGCTACCCGCATATCGAAGTGTTGTGGCTAAGCTGCGCGTCTGCCTCGGTTGGTTCATCGTGTGTTCTTCCGCAACGCTCGCAGCTGAGAATGTCGATTTCAGCAGAGATATCAGTCCTATTTTATCTGATCGATGCTTTGCCTGTCACGGCCCGGATAGTGAAGCAAGAAAAGCAGATTTGCGCTTCGATGTGGAATCGGATCTTTCGAGAGCAGCGGACAGCGGATTTCCCATCATCAAACCCAGCGATGCTGATCACAGTGAATTGTTTCGTAGAATCATGTCAGCAGACCCTGATGAGATGATGCCACCTCCAGATTTTCTAGTGCCGGTGACAGATTCGGAAAAAGCCCTTATCAAACGATGGATTGAAGAGGGAGCAGAATGGTCCAGTCACTGGGCGTTCAAAAAAATCCAATCACCGAACATGCCTGAGATCCATGGAAATGCCATCATCAGAAATCCCATCGACCGGTTTGTGGAGTCTAAAGCCCAGCAAAAAGGTTTATCTTCAACGATGGAGGCTTCCAGAGAGCGCCTTCTCAGGCGGGTCAGCCTCGATCTAACAGGATTGCCCCCTACCCCTGAGCTGAGAGACTCCTTCCTGAAGGACAAACACCCTCAAGCCTATGATAGAGTCGTGGATCAGCTGCTTGCTTCTGAACGATTCGGCGAACGCATGGCAATGGACTGGTTGGATATAGCAAGATTTGCCGATACATATGGTTACCAATCTGATCGATTCAACCATATGTGGCCTTGGCGCGATTGGGTGATCAATGCGTTCAACCGGAATCTTCCCTATGACCAATTCATCACCCAGCAAATGGCGGGGGACCTCATGGAGAATAAAGATCAGGAGACCGTTCTCGCAACTGCATTTCACCGAAACCATCGGCAAACAAATGAGGGTGGGAGTACAAACGAAGAGTTTCGCGTGGAATACAATGCGGACCGCTTGAAAACAACTGCATTGGCTTTTCTAGGGCTGACCATGGAATGCGCCCGCTGTCATGATCATAAATACGACCCCATCTCTCAGGCCGACTATTACAGCATGTTTGCCTTTTTTAACAGTACCGACGAATCGGGCCTTTACTCTCACTTCACCGATGCCATCCCCTCACCTACCCATTTCTTGTATCAAGATGAGCAACAGGCAAAGCACTCGGACTTAAAAGGTGAAATCCAGAGGCTTGAATCAATGGAGGATACAATTCGTAAAAACGCGGAAGAAGCTTTCAATCGGTGGTGGAAAGAAAATCCAGAGGCAGGCATTGATCCAGATATCAATTTGACAGGCTATTTTAATTTTGAGGACAAAAGCAAGGAAGGCTACGTAAACCACGCCAAGGAGAATCACCATGCAAAAGTGAGCGACAATCCATCACAATTTGAAGGCCCCAAGGGGAAGGCACTGCAATTCGATGGAGAAAATTCTATCTCAATTGATCAAGTGGCTGATTTCAATCGAACCCAACCTTTCTCGATGTCTGCATGGATCCACATCCCGAGGGAGAGGGAGCGTATCATCGTGATGCATCATTCCAAGGCGGGCTCAGATGCCGGCAGTCGTGGATATGAACTATTGCTTGAAAATGGGCATGCCGCTTTTGCATTGATTCATTTCTGGCCAGGAAACGCCATTAAAGTACGCACGGTAGATAAATTACCGCTGCAAGAATGGCTCCATCTTGGTTGGACTTACGATGGATCCAGCAAAGCTGAAGGCATTCACTTTTTCATCAATGGTCGGTCGGTTGACACTGAAATCACAAGAAATTCGTTATACAAGGACATTGCTTACGGAGGTAAAGTACCCCTCCAGTTGGGAGCAAGATTTCGAGGCAGAGGTTACAAGGATGGGAAGCTGGACGAGCTGCGTATCTTCGATCAGTCACTCTCAGAACCTCAAATGCTTTCTGTTTTCAATGAGGCCAAACTCCCAAAAACAGGCGAGCAACCCAACTTGACAGATGGATGGTTCGACTATTGGCTTACTCGTTATCACGAGCCTTACCAGGACTTGAAAAAGAACCTTCTTCAGGCCCGCTCAGATGAAAACAAGCTCATCAATGGGGTCACCGAAATCATGGCCATGGGAGATATCAAAGGCGGACGCAAAACTTATATTTTAAACCGTGGACAGTATGATTTGCCTGGAAAAGAGGTCAAGCCAGGCACTCCTGAAAGAATCTTCCCATTCGATACAACCTGGCCTCAAAACCGTTTGGGTCTGGCCAAATGGCTGACCAGTCCAGATAACCCCCTGACGTCCAGGGTAGTCGTCAATCGTTTCTGGCAAATGTTTTTTGGAAGGGGTATCGTCGAAACCGCTGAGGATTTCGGTAGCCAGGGATCGCAGCCAACTCACCCTGAGCTTTTGGATTGGATGGCTGCCTGGTATGTCGAAAACGAATGGGACACCAAAGCTCTTTGTCGTTTGATTGTCACCTCACACACTTATCGAAAGGAATCCATTCCTACCGAGGAAATGCTGACAATGGACCCTGAAAACAAATGGCTGGCAAGAGGTCCCAAACAACGACTCATGGCAGAAATGATTCGAGATCAGGCACTGAGTGCGGCTGACATCCTTTCCCCAAAACTTGGAGGTCCCAGTGTCAAACCTTATCAGCCACCTGGAGTCTGGAAAGAGGTGTCCGGGGCGACTTACCAGGCATCAAAAGGTGAAGGGTTACACCGACGCAGCCTCTACACCTTCTTGAAACGAACCGCGCCGCCCCCATCCATGCTGACATTCGATGCCACTTCCCGTGAGGATTGTATTTCAAGACGCATACCAACAAATACTCCTCTTCAGGCACTTGTGCTTCTCAATGACCCTCAATTCATCGAGGCCGCGCGCATGTTGGCTCAACGAATGCTTCTCGAAGGTGGCGATTCTCTTGAGGATCAAATCAGTTTTGGATTCCGTTTAGTTTTAACAAGAAAACCAAGCAACCCGGAGCTGACTGTGCTTAGTGCAATCTTTTCAGAAAGACTCGAGTCACTCACCGCCCCCGCGGAAGTCAATGCCGATAAAAAAGAGACGATCGAAACCGTGGGTGAGATAAAATGGAAGGAAGGTTTGGATCGTCGTCAGCTTCAGAGTTTGACCGCCGTCTCACTGGCCATCCTGAACGTGGATGAAGCAATCGTTCGCAGATAATTGAAACCTTCGGATTAAAATCATGAATTCGCAAAACAATACGGACTGCAATCAATTCGAAACTTATTCCACTCGGCGCTCTTTTCTTTCGCGCTCGGGAATGGGGCTGGGAGCGATGGCGCTTGGAAAACTGATGGCGGACGACCTGCAGCCCTCTTCCTTCAAGGGCATCATGGATGCGCCTCATCACACCCCAAAGGCCAAGCGTGTGATTTATCTTTTCATGAGCGGTGGACCATCTCAGCTGGATCTGTTTGATCACAAACCCATGCTGAATAAAATGAACGGTGAGGATTTGCCTGATTCAGTGCGCATGGGGCAACGCCTCACTGGTATGTCCGCAAATCAGGCCAAACTGCCCATGGCTGGTTCTGCATTCAAGTTTTCAAGGAATGGACAATCAGGGTCGGAAATAAGCGAAATTCTGCCTTACACTTCCAAGATAGCAGATGACATCAGCATCATCCGATCTCTTCACACGGAAGCCATCAACCATGATCCTGCCATTACCTTCTTTCAAACAGGATCACAGCTGGCCGGACGTCCCTCGGTAGGTTCCTGGTTGAGTTACGGGTTGGGTTCGGAAAACGCAAATTTACCTGCTTTCTGCGTCTTGATCACTCGCAATAAAGGAGGCCAGCCGCTGTATGCGCGACTCTGGGGAAATGGATTCCTACCATCGGTGCATCAAGGCGTCCAATTTCGAGCAGGCAAAGATCCTGTCCTTTATCTGGACAACCCAGTGGGTATCTCCCAAACGCAAAGGCGGTCCATGCTCGATCAGTTGAAACAATTAAATGAGATACAATTAGAGAATGAGCGAGACCCGGAAATAGCCACTCGTATTGCCCAGTACGAAATGGCCTACAGAATGCAATCCTCGGTTCCGGATGTCATGGATTTAAGCGATGAACCGGAATCTACTTTCAATCTCTACGGAGAAGATGCTCGTAAACCAGGAACCTTTGCTGCCAACTGCCTGCTCGCAAGGCGTCTTGCCGAACGAGACGTCAGGTTCATTCAATTATTCCACCAGGGATGGGATCAGCACGGAGGGCTCCCGAAGGGAATTACCAATCAATGCAAAGAAACGGATCAAGCCTCTGCCGCGCTGGTCACGGATTTGAAACGGCGCGGTTTGCTCGATGATACTATCGTGATCTGGGGCGGTGAGTTTGGCAGAACAAATTACTCTCAGGGTAAACTCACCAAAACAGATTACGGACGTGACCACCACCCGCGCTGCTTTACTCAATGGGTAGCTGGGGGAGGTTTCAAAGGTGGAGAAACTTACGGCGCTACTGATGAATTCGGTTACAATGTCATCAAGGATCCAGTGGAAGTACACGATTTACACGCAACGCTGCTCCATCAACTCGGGATTCATCACGAGCGATTGAACTTCAAATATCAGGGAAGACGATTTCGATTAACAGATATTAAAGGCCACGTTATTAAATCACTGCTGGCCTGATAATATTCAATGAATATTTCTTGACCCAAATCAAATTTTAGGATTCAAATGAGACCCTCGTTGAACGCGCGGGGGCAAAGATGCATCGTCAAGAAAGCATCGAGAAGGGCGAGTTCAATGCTTGAACGAACACTAGTAGTTCATGGTTATCCATGAATGACTGGTGTTTTTTTTTGACTGGAACGATAACAGCCTTAAAAGGGCATCCCAAACAAATCCTATGATAGCAACCGCTGAATACATTGAAAAACCACCATACGACGCCATTTCGATGGACGCCTATTTTCTGTGGGAAAAGAATGGCAAACCTCACGGAAGAGACGAAGAATTTTGGTTAAGCGCAGAAAGAATGCTGCTCAATCAAATCGAGAGTTTGATTCAAAGAACGCAGAAAGAAGCCAAACCTGTTTCTCCTCAAAAGCGCAAGGGTACCTCGAAAGCCCGATCGACAAATCCATCTGAAAAAGCAAGATCAAGCGCAAGGAAAGCAGCATCAACTCAAAAAGCACGCAAACCTGCAACAGCGAAAGCCACAACAACCACCGAAACCAAGTCGAACGGAAAACCGGGAAAAAAGACGACGAGAGTTCAAGCCAAAAAAGCTATTTAGTCAGTATTAAGATACATATCCTGCGGTTCGCTGGAAGCTATCCCGTTTCCACAATTTCATAAAAGTGACCGTTCGCAGGATTATTTTTTAAATTAAAAGCCGAAAGGATCCGTTCCTTCGACTTTTACGGTTCATGCCCATCATATAAATAAAAGGAATCAATCTATTGAGATAATTGATAAACAATCGGCAACCCAGTATGGGGCAACAAAAATCAGTAAAAATAACCAGTGATTCATGGGAGTGGATTTGCTGATTGGGTATTGTAAGTGGCACCGTGAACAAATCCGAACTCTGGACCCCGCCTTTTGTTGTCAACCTTCCGGATTCCTGCCGATGCAATTCCATTAACTGGTTCAAGTTGGTGGTGGGATGATTGAGTTGAAATTTTTAAATGCAGTCTTGTATCAACACGAAAGTAAACCAAATCTTCAGCTGATCCTGTCCAATATTTTGAACTTAAATATCAGGATGATTTTCAAACTTTGTGACCGCACCAAAGAGGAGGATCCTTGGTTCGCACATCATGATTTAATCAATGACGTTTCGCTTATTCACTGTCTTTATGGTGCTTTAAAAAAGCTGCATCATTTTTATTTCAAACTAAATACAAAGAGCACCGATGAATACCTAAAATTTGTTTATCGCTTTCGTTTGCTTTGGCGGTAAGAGGCGGTTAGTTTAGAAATTAACAATTACAATGATGAAGTTTACTAGTATTCTTTTGATAAGTATGTTGCCATGCATAGCCATGGCTCAGAGTGGTGACAAGGCAGGGGAAGCTCAAGCTCCTCTGCCTGAACATTTGCGTCTTCCTGCCTCTCCTCCATTGACCCCGACAGACGCGCTTGCCAGTTTTCAGTTGCCCCCTGAATTCGAAATAGAGCTCGTAGTTTCTGAACCCTTGATAGGCGATCCAGTTGCAATGGAATTCGATCCAGACGGCAGGATCTGGGTAGTGGAAATGCGGGGATACATGCCCAATATCCAGGGTACTGATGAAGATGCCCCTGTGGGTCGCATTGTAGTGCTTGAGGATGAGAACAATGATGGTCAGATGGACAAATCTACGGTTTTCCTGGACAACCTGGTCATGCCGAGAGCCATTGCGCTTATAGACGGCGGACTGGTTGTAGCTGAACCACCTCGCCTGTGGTTCTGCAAGGATCTGGACGGAGATTTGAAGTGTGATGAAAAGATTGAAATAGCTAGTGACTACGCAACTCAGAATGATCCGAAACACGGGCTTAGATCCAACCCAGAACATGCCTCCAATGGTTTGATGTGGGCTCTTGATAATTGGATTTACAGTGCCAACCACACAACTCGGTTCCGTTATTCAAAGGGTGCATGGGACCGTGAACAAACACATTCCAGAGGTCAGTGGGGTATTAGCCAGGATAATTACGGCCGGGTATTTTACAACTCAAACAGTGATCAGTTACGCGGGGACCTCATTCCTTCCGAATACTTGAAGCGGAATTCAAATTACAGAGATGCAAAGGGAGCAAGTATCCGACTGGCGAAGGATCAATCTGTCTGGCCTGCTCGCATCAATCCGGGTGTAAATCGCGGATACCGCAAGGGAACCCTGCGAGAGGACGGTAAGCTCGCCCGATACACGGGCGCGTGCGGACCTGTGATTTACAGAGGGAACCAATTTCCATCCGAATATGTCGGTAACGCCTTCGTGTGCGAACCAACGGGCAATTTTGTTCGTCGAAATATTCTGAACGAGTCACAGGGCGCAATCAATGCTGTCAACGCCTATGATCGCATGGAGTTCTTGACATCTACTGATGAAAGGTTTCGCCCTGTGAATGCATACAATGGTCCTGATGGTTCTTTGTATATTGTCGATTTTTACCGGGGTTTGATTCAGCACCGTATTTACCTTACTTCATTCCTGAGAAAACAGATTGAGGATCGTGGCCTCTACGAACCCATTGGCCTCGGGCGCATTTACCGTGTGACTTACAAGGGGAAAGATGCAAAGCAGCCACCAGCCATGTCCTCAATGAGTAGTACGAAACTTGCCAAACAACTGGGGCACCTCAATGGATGGAACCGAAGCACGGCTCAAAGACTGTTGCTTGAGAAAAACGACCCGAGCGTCCGACCGCTGATTGAGCAGATGGCCTCCAGCCACCGAAACCACCTGGCACAGCTCCATTCCCTCTGGACCCTGGATGGCATGGGTGGAGTTGATTGGAGCATCCTCAAAGAGGCCCTTAAGTCGTCTCACCCAAAAGTACGTTCGGCCGCCATACGCTTGTCTGAGCCTCAATTAAAGACATCATTGAAGCCGATCGTGTTGGAGCAATTGCTGAGCCATCAATATGATGTGCCAGAAGTTCAATTACAATTGGTATTGAGTCTGGGCCAAACCAGCAGTAACAAAGCAATCAAGGCGGCAGCTTCCATACTGACTCAAAATCTGGAGCACCCTTACATGCGTAGTGCTGTTCTCTCTGGAATGAAAGGGAAAGAAGTTGATCTCCTGACTGAAATCATCAACCGATCCAACTGGTGGGCAAAGAAAAGTGACAAAGCCGCGAGCCAGATCTATACAGAAATTGCGAAGTGCATCATACGATCCAGAGACGCGGAAGCAATCGAAACAGCCATTCAGTTGGCTGCCAAGGCAGAGGTCGGCACATCAGTTGCTTTGCTGACCGGATTTCGTGAATCAGCGTTCAAACGATCTCAGGGAAAATGGATAGTCGATGGCCAGCAAATCGTGCTTAACAAAAAAGTGGAAGCGTTGAATGATTTGCTCGCTTCTCCTGATGAGAAACGAGCAGATCTTGCCAAGGAACTTTATAAGGCGTTCTCATGGCCTGGCAAGTCTGAGTTGAAAACAGTGGTTCCTGAAGTAGTCGCACTCACCTCAGAACAGCAAGCTCGTTTCGATACTGGCCGTGACCTCTACGCGATCAGTTGCGGGGCATGCCACCAGCCACACGGACTTGGACAGGATGGACTAGCCCCTCCGTTGAAAGACTCCGATTGGTCAACGGGCTCGAAGGAGCGCATGATAAGGATAGTGCTCCACGGACTACAGGGCCCCATCGAGGTTCATGGTAAGAAGTGGGAACTTATCATGCCCGGATTGTCTGTTTTTGACGATGAGCAAATTGCCTCCATCATGACATATGTCAGGCGTGAATGGGGACACACGGCCAGCCCTGTGGACCCTTCAGAAGTGAAATCCATCCGCACTCAATATCCCGGACGTGAAGACATGTGGACTGTAAAAGATTTATTGAAGATCCAGTGATATGTTTCGACTCGACGATAAAATCACATTGGTGACGGGCGCAGGTTCCGGAATTGGCGAGTCAATCGCAAAGCTCTTCGGTCAATCCGGAGCTTTTGTCGGTGTCATTGATCGGGATCAGTCATCAGCAGAAGCAACCTCAAATTCCATCCGGGAGTCAGGCGGCAAATCAGAAGCCTTTCACTTTGACGTATCCAATGCCGAAGCTTGCAATGATCTTGCAGAGTCATTGCAGGAGAGGTTTGGACGCATTGATATCCTGGTAAACAACGCAGGTATCGGCCATGTTGGCACTTTGCTCGATACTGAAGCTGAAGATCTTGACCGGATGTATGATGTCAATGTGAAAGGCATTTTCAACATGACCAAGGCCGTACTGATGGATATGGTGGGTTGTGGTAAGGGAAACATTATCAACCTGGCATCCATCGGAGGTATCGTTGCCGTGCGGGACCGGCTAGCCTACTGCACTACTAAATTTGCTGTCGTTGGCTTCACAAAATGTATCGCCTTGGATCATGCAAGCGAGGGCATTCGGTGCAACTGCATTTGTCCAGGACGCGTGGAAACACCTTTTGTGAAAGCCAGGCTTGCCGAGTATCCTGATCCGGATAAAGCATATCAGGACATGGCATCCACTCAGGCACTGGGTCGCATGGCTAAACCTGAGGAAATTGCTTCCGCGGCTCTATATCTGGCAAGTGATGAATCGTCGTTTGTTACAGGGACTCCATTTCTCATTGATGGTGGATGGAGTGCAGGAAAGTAATGCTCGGACCTACCACCCGGCAGTCTTTCCCTTCAAATCTGAATAAACGAACATTAATGATAACTCCACTATGGGAGTGTCTATCAGTCATATCGCCTGAATCCGTATAGCTCCTTACAAACTCCCCTTCTTATCCAAATGTGGAAGTGTGTCAGGAATCACGTAGACTCCTGTTGTCATCTTCAATGGTGCAGGGGATTTCGGGTGTTTGAATGTAAATTCGAGCATGAAAGCACGCCAACCTTTTTCAGGGCTATCCATTTGTATATTATAATTTAACCCAGAAGCATCCGTTGGCAGCACGTCTTTAGAAACCCAATTACGCCCAATTGTATCCACTCGGAAATCTCTGGCCTGAGGATTATCTGCATGCCATATCTTCACGGCTTTCGGGCTGGCACCTGTCACTTTGGCAGTTAAATGCCCAGGAGAAGCAGATTCCCACTCCAGTTCAGGAATGGATAAATCATGAATGATTGAAAAATAGCCGGCCATTAATGTTTCCAAGGCATCGGTATCCCTCAGACTGTGTTCACCGTTCGGCACGTAACGAATATTTTTAGGGCCTTCGAGCTGATCATAGTAAAAACGCCAGGAATCAGGCAAAAAGAATTGGTCGCCTGTTGCATTGATCATGAATTTGGGCATCGTCAATCGATCACGATACTCAAAAGGCTCAACAATTTTCATTAGTTTCTGGTATTCTGGTGAATCCTGCCAGTCCATGATACCCATTGTTTCGTAGTCCCCAACCGCAGGCGCGTAAAATCCATAGGCGTTGAAATGATGCTTGAAAGAGGGCACGACATTAAGCATATCAATCACAATCGGAAAAATAGCTCGCACCCGTTTATCCACTGCTGCTGTTGTCCATGTAGTCCATCCACGTTTGGAACCACCAGCAACCACAAAATCGCGCACAGAAATTTGCCCCCCCTTGTCTGTAGAACAAAATTCAGTGACGGCATCCATGGCTCGAACCGCCGCTTTTGTCATGGGAAGACGGGCCGGCCACTTGTCATCGCCCGTCTTCAGGTATTTGTCCCAGGAATATGCGATCAAAGCATCCTCATAACGCTCTTCACCATCATCAGCAAAAACTAGAGGTTGATTCGGCACCATTTTCAATTCAGCGACAACCGAACCACTCGCTGCCGCGATTGTTGCCAATTTTCCATCTGGTTCATCAATAGAATCACTTTTATTGCTCCCCCCACCAATGAATAACAGAGAGGTATCTGAAAGCACATTTTTAGGAACCACTATATTGAGCCAATGCTTCCATATGGGCCTGTCAACCTCATCGGCGGTGAGCCATTTCTGAGAAGTCAACTCCAGAACATGCACATGCACTTTCCCTGCATCCATGGACCTCACCAGTCGATGTTCGAAGTGAGCATCCGATTGATAAACATAACGATCGAGCGCAGTACCTTCGGGCACTCTTGCATTAGGATGATGGGCTGCTGAGATTTTGATGATCATTAAAAATGAGCCAAGAACCAAGCCTCCGTGTAAACGTTTTTGTAGGAATCTTCCAAGTTTCATGATTATAAAGCGAAAATTTGATAAGCGTTCTAATGCATTTCAACATCACAATGCCCGATACCACCAATATAAAAATTAAATTGTACGTTTGGATGGCCTGCAAGCAGCGACATCGGGACGGCACTGTCCTCAATACCCTTGGCTATCATCAACGTCGTTAAGCGCTGACCAAAGGGATTGTCGTGTGCACCGGCGTGCCAGATGGAAACCTTATCAGCCATCCAGGTCTCCCTTGGACCAACGGTTACGGCTTGGGTCGGCACCATCGAAATATTACCTCCTCCAGAAGTTCTGGCGTTCTGTGCGATGGTCAGTGGATGAAGCTCGACTACACGGGTGGAAAGTTTTCGATAGACATCAGCACTGGGAGGCTCTGATTTGTATTTGCCTTTTCTGCGAGGAGGGTCATTGAATGCCCAATGCTTAACATCACCCTGCCCGCCCTGCATGACCGCACATCGAACGCCATCCCATGATTTTTTGTAATTTATGGAATCAGCCTTAGGAAAGTGCAGGTTCTGATCGGGCAGTCTCAAGGATTTCCGGATTCGGTTAAAACATAAATCCTTATCGGCACGCTCGAAACTCAAGGGATGTGTGATATCCACTTCCTTCCCATCCACACACCACTCATCCATTCCCCAAAAATGACCAGATCGGATATCGATTCCCAGATCATTCACAAGTCTGGCAACAAGCGGTAACTGCTCCGTTGGGCCAATAGGCCCACAAATGCCAACTGGATTGTCTATGGTGGATTGTTTCCAAGCATGTATGTATTCAAGTGCTTCAGCCAAATAAAATTCTTCAAGAGTATCATAAAAAACAATTTTGAAGCCCGGACGTGACAACCCCTTTAGTTTTCTTGCGGTCAGAGACGCAGCATCCTTGATCAACGCATCATCCAGAGTGGTATAATCCCACCAATCCGGAGCAATTTGGCTCATTTTACGTGACATGAGTTCCATTGTTAATTTACCCAGCAAATAGGTCAAGGCTCTGTTGATGTGATGATTGTGGTATACAGGAAGCTTCGCTCGCTTTGTTCAGATAAATCTCAATCTCATTGAAATCAATATTTCCACGCCAGGGAGGAGCGTTGGTTTCCCCTTCATTTCAGCGGAAAGGATATTTCAATCGCTCCGATTGCAATGGTGTAGCCACCGTTCCCGTCTTTTTGTCGGACAAGCGATAAAGATTTTTAGATTTGAGGTATTCTACCACCAAATCGGGCCTGTCAGATTGAATGTAGTCTGCACCTGCCTCCACCGCTATTTCCATGCAGTAAGGCGTATCGGCCCGTCCAAGACAATTGACAAACGCCTGACAGCCGTGTGTGTGCGCCAGACGTATCGCCTGTTCACTGACGCCATGCCAATCCATATTGATCAGCGAAGGTCTTAGTGTGCGGGCTAACTCGGGCACCTGTAGAGGGTAGTCGGCAGTAGGACGTATGCGCATTCGAGGTTCGAGCCGACTGATCGCACCGCAACGATCCCACGAACCGTACATGGTCGATTGCTCAATCATTTCCGCATCCCTGACGAGTTGGATAAGCTTCGAAATATCACCTTCCTTGTAATCCAAATCCGGATCAATCCTGCCTTTCATGATGCCCAGCGCTTCTTTGAGTGTTGGAACACGAATTATTCCCTTGCCTTCATGCTTGATTGCCAGTGCGCGAATTTCGTCCAAGGTCAGTCTGTCTACACGCCCGCGGCCGTTTGTCGTTCGATCGACTGTCTCATCATGCATCAGTACAAGGTAGCCGTCACTCGTTTGTCGGATATCCACTTCGATTAAATCCGCACCTACTTCAATGGCTTTTTCAATCGCTGGCAATGTGTTCTCAGGCGGCCCCAGTAAAGCTCCCCCGCGGTGCGCGACGACTCGGACACCCGGCCATTGATACACAATATGTAAATTGGAGTCCCGTTCGTGATAAATACGCAATAAACGTCCATGCACGGCTTCAACCCAACCTACAAACAATTGATCCCCTGCTCGACCAGATACCTCGTAATATGTCCCTTGGTCAGAAGTCATCACATTACTGACCTTTTCAACAACCCCTCCAGTATGGATTTCAACAACGTGTATCGCTTCCAAGCGAGAGACTTGGGCGGACAATAAGGATGAGAACAGAAAATAAACAACACTACCAAAAAACAACAATCTCGATTGATTTTTTCTGACTTGCATTGTTCGGATGCTACTTCAAAAAATGGTTTTGGTCCATTTCAGTTTATTTGTATTGATATGAAAATGATTGTGTTGAAAGCAAAAGCTTCCTATGGATGTGAAGTGTGCAGCGGCAGCATGGATTAAGAGGTATTTGAGATGGATTTCAGCATGCAACATTTAGACAGGTAAAAAGGCCAGTGAAACTTACGGACTTAAGAGGCATTTTGCAGTATATCCCACGCTTCAGAGACAAGATTTTTGTGATCAGTCTTGATGGCGCGGTTGTGGCAGGGGAGAATTTTTCCAATCTTTTGTTGGATATCGCTCTCCTGCGCTCATTGAACATACGCCCTGTATTGGTCCATGGTGCGGCTCATCAAATTGAATCATGGTCCAAACAAACCCATCATTCCCCGAGTAATACCGATGGCACGGGCATCACCGATGAAAGCACACTCCAAGTGGCGTTACAGGCTTCTACAATGGTGACGCACCAAATACTTGAGAAGTTATCCACCTCTGATCTGCGAGGAGCTTCAACGAACGCCATCATTGCGCACCCAAAAGGTATTATCCAGGGAGTAGATCAGCAACACACCGGTAAGATAGAAAGGGTAGACGAACGCTTACTTGAGCTATTGATTGGGCAGGATATCATTCCAGTTATTTCGCCTCTGGGTTTTGATGGTGAAGGAAAAACTTTCAGGGTAAATTCAGATGCAGTTGCCCTTGCAGTAGCCAAGTCATTGAAGGCAGCAAAACTCATTTATATCACGACACAGGACGGGCTTGTTTTCAATGGGCAACTCATCCGACAAATGGCAGTCAATGAACTCGATGAAAGGCTGTCCAGCGAGGAGAGCCTTTTTTCACCTCAAAGCCTCTCCAAAGCTCAACATGCAGCAGAGGCCTGCCGCTGGCATGTGCCAAGAGCTCACATCATCAATGGTTGCGTAGCAGAGGGGCTTCTGGCGGAAGTTTTCTCCAATGAGGGCATTGGCACTTTGATTTACGCCAACAAATATCAGCAAATACGACCGGCCAAGAAACGAGACATTTCAATATTGCTGCAGATGACTCGTGGTTCGGTTGCTAATGATGAATTAATGAAGCGAACCCGCGCTGCCATTGAAAAGAATATTGACGACTATTTTATTTTTGAAATCGATCATCATCCCATTGGATGCGTGGCCTTGCATGCATATCCTGCGCAGCAAAAAGGGGAACTTGCATTCCTTTACGTGAATCCATCTCACGAGAATCAGGGTATCGGAGTCAAGCTGATCCAGTTTGTGGAGGATCAGGCACTAGACGCGGGATTGAATTCCCTTTTCTTGCTCTCAACTCAGGCTTTTGCCTATTTCCACACGAAGGCAGCATATCAGGAAGGACGTCCAGAGGATCTTCCTGAAGAAAGACTCAAAAAATACATCAAAAACGGGAGAAACTCCCGAATCCTTACCAAATCTCTGCGTTGAATCAACTACGTGCACTGTGCCTTGTGCCGTAGAGCGTGATCCATCAAAACCAAGGCAGTCATCGCTTCCACCATAGGAACAGCCCGCGGCAAAACGCATGGATCATGGCGTCCACGCCCTTTCAAAGTGGTGTTCTTCGATGAGCTATCCACAGTATCCTGCTCATGCATCACGGTAGCCGTCGGTTTGAAAGCAACTCGGAAATAAACGGGTTGGCCGTTGGAAATACCGCCCTGGACACCCCCTGAACGATTGGAAGTCGTAAACACATTACCTTCATCATCAGCGCGGTAATGGTCATTGTGCTGGATTCCGGTGAACCGAATACCGTCAAACCCGGAACCAACGTCAAATCCCTTGGAAGCTGGTAAACTCAACATTGCTTTTGCCAAATCAGCCTCTAATCGGTCAAACACAGGACTCCCCCAACCGGCCGGCACCCCACGTGCAATGCCCTCCACAATACCTCCAACACTATCTCCAGCTTTCCGTATCGATTCAATCCGATCGATCATTTTTTCGGCACAAGCACTATCGGGACAGCGAACCATGTTGGATTCAATTTGTTCAAGAGTGACCGAATCAAGGTTCACTTCGGATACAATGTCCTGAACCTGCTTCACATAAGCTAGCACCTCGACCCCATGACGTTCCTTCAATACTTTTTTTGCAACAGCACCCGCAGCGACCCGACCAATGGTTTCACGAGCGCTGCTTCGACCTCCGCCTTGCCAGTTACGAATACCGTATTTGGTTTGATAGGTGAAATCGGCATGAGATGGGCGAAATTTCTCTGCCATTTCAGAATAAGCTTCTGGTCTGGCATCTTTGTTCTTTACCCACATCATGATCGGAGTTCCCAGGGTTTTGCCCTCAAATACGCCCGAAAGGATTTCAACACGGTCTTTTTCGTCTCGAGGCGTCACTATTTTTGATTGTCCGGGACGACGCCGGTCCAAGTCAGGCTGTATATCCTCCTTTGATAATTCAATACAAGGAGGACAACCATCAAGCACTACGCCGACACCACCGCCATGCGATTCACCCCACGTTGTGATTCGAAACAATTGTCCGAAAGTATTTCCCATTCCTCAACAATGCTCAAAAAGTCAATCGAGGTCAAATACTGCGAAGACAAAGGTGGTTGGAAACATGATCAAACAACCGCAACTCTCATTTGAAAACCGATGCTTACTTGAGGCTTTGTCACGAGCATAAATAAACGTGAGATGTGCATGACATAGACCAAACACATCGCAATAAAGGGGTCGCGCATGAAAGAATTGCGGCTTTTCCGAATATTTAAACACTGAGTCGTTAAATACGCACATGACCTTATGAATCAACTGAATGACCTGTCTGCTTGATAAGAAAAACCAAGGTATATGGACAAGTAATCTCCCGATCAATCAATGATTTGAGGGATCATCTAGAGGACTCTTGGATTTTGATTAATCGTGTCTGACCTTCGTCTCGAAAGAATATGAACCCACATCCATGCAGGATTCATAAGATAAACTGCATTAAACAATAAATCCGTCTGCGTCTCGCCCTTGAACCTTGATACGATTTTTCCCGTGATCCTTGCTTTCGAAAAGACAATGATCAGCTTGAGCAAGCAGAGAACGTTTGTCCTCGGCGTCCTCGGGAAAAGTCGCTACCCCAAATGAAGCGGTCACATGCAAGTCAATACCCTCTTTCTGTAGATAAGGCGTATTTGCAACCCTCTCTTTGATGCGCACTGTCTTACGAATGGCTTCGGCTTTGGACTGTCGAGGAAGAATAACGACAAATTCATCCCCTCCATAGCGAACGATGCGATCATGTGTATTCAGGCAGCTATGCACAGCCTCTGCTATTTCCTTGAGCGTTTTTGCCCCCAGCAAATGCCCATGAGAATCCACGACAGATTTAAAGTCATCAATATCGAAAAAAACCAGCGAATGTTCCCGCTTGTCTTTCGCGTTTTTGGCGAGAAGCCTATCAAGGTGGCGATGCAGGTAGCGGCTGTTGTGAAAACCACTGACATCATCTGTGACAGAAAGCCGCGCAACCTGATCATGCTTTTTCTTCAGGTCCTGAGACATTCTTCGGATTCGAAGCAAGTTTTTGACACGCGCATTAACCTCATCTTTACCGAAGGGATGAATCAGGACGTCATCCACTGTTTTCCCTAGTAATTTATTTGGAATTCGTGAGGTTTTCAAAGGAAGTAAAAGCAGACTTGGCAGGAAGACAGGATGAGCATCTTCGCGCAGTTTTTGAATTTGCGTAGCGTGCTTTGTAAGGTGAATACGATCCAGCAGTAACAAATCAAACAGTTCCTGCTGGATATCGCAGTCACCCCAATTGGACTCCAGATTACACTCGTCCTGCAGACAACGTTTGATCATTCGATCGAAACGCGGATTCTCAATCAACATGAGGACGCGACTTGGAGACATACGGGCATCCTCCTTTACTCGGAATTGCTTGGCAATCTCAATTCAGAACAATAGAGATGAAACAGTGTCACAACAACCCAGACACTTTCCCATCAGCGGACAATTAAACTCGAAGGTAAACCATCTGATCCGTATTTGATGGTAATTCCCGCACTGTCGTTGTCCAAACTCATTCTCCCAGCTTGGAGAATGGCGGTGACGAGGAAGGTATCGTGGATGGTCGCCAACTTCAAATTCCAATCACTCGCACGCGTCTCTCCTTTTTCCACCGAAATAGCTGCATCGATGAAGTCGGAGATGCTTCGATACCCATAGCATTGTTGGCCTGAAAAGTTTCCTTGAGCATCAGGGCCGTACTTCATAAATAGTGGGTTGGGAGATTGAAACCCTTTCTGATCATCGGCAACAGAATAACCGCGATGCGCTTGGTCCACGGTAACCTCACCACGGTGACCCTGGTAAAAAAAACGTTGTTGCGAATGCACATCACTTTGCGGAGCAATCCATGAAGCCGTACATACGGCAGTACCCAGAGATTTCGAGGTCATATTCTGCCACCTTGAAGTCAAGGTGATGCTATCCTCCGTCTCTATCGATTTCATTTGGGCTACTCCATTGGACGCCATGGCTGACACAAGCAAGGGTCTGGCTTTTCCGTGCAAAGAGTTACAAAGAAAATCAAGATGATGCGCATTTAAATAGTAACTAATATCGCTGGATTTCCCGGCCCAGGCCTTAAAACTATCAAGCTGAGATTTAGGCTGACTCATGTAGGCATGAAACAGACTGAAATCTCCTAAACTGCGTATCCGCTCACCCGCATCCGTGTATATGGGATCCCACCTCTTATGGACTTCCATGCAAACCAGTAGGTTGGTACTGGCTGCAGTTGCCGCAAGTGATCGATGTTGATCCATTGTTTTGACCATTGGCTTTGCAATCAAAACATGCAAGCGCCGTTTAGTTGCCTGTATGGCTATCTCAAAATGCGTACTGTCCGGGGTGAAAACGATAACCACATCACCTGGCTGCAGTTGATCCATGGCTTGAAGGTATGCAGAAGGATCGGAGGGTTCATTATCATCCGGATATGTCTCAAGAGAGCTATCGAGCCCGTAACTATCCGTTATCTTTTCATGCAGATGTTTCCTTATTCCGTGAAACTTTGTTCCGTTCGTCCCGGCCATCAAAAGACGCCCGACTTTACCGGACGCCCTCAGGTCAAAAAGTGTCAAGGCCACGACACCTGCACTTTTATCGGATCTACTGGCAGCGCCGTGCACATATCCGGTTGTGTACTCGCCCGACCCCACTATCAACACGTTCGGCAAATGTTTCATCTCACTGAGCTGCAATCGGTTTCCCTGAATCGAACTAGGACTGCCCTTCACTCACAGTCCACCCTCCATCAACTGAAAGCACTTGTCCCGTGATAAAACGTGCGCCATCAGAGAGTAAAAGCGCAGCCGCATCGTCCAGATCCTGGGGCACCCCAATACGCCCCCCGTCCAGAGGTTGTTTTGTCCGGATGAAGTCCATGATGGGTTGGTTTGTCTGGGCGCGTTCTGACATGGGGGTGGATATCAACCCGGGACAAAGCAGATTCACTCGAATCCCTTCTTTGGCATAATAGGCAGCACTCGACTTGACCATGCCAACCATGGCCGCCTTGGAAGTGGCATAGGCATGTGTTGAGAAAAATTGAGGTGACGGAGAAAACCCCAGAACTGAACCACAATTGAGAATACTTCCGCCCTGCCCCTGCTCCAAAAAGACACGCAACGCCGCACGATTGCTGTAAAAGACGGAGTCCAAATTCAAGCGTAAGGTATGAAGCCAACCTTCATCGGTGATTTCATGCATGGGACCATCGCCAAACCTGCGACCACTTCCACCTGCCACATGATACAGACCGTGTAAGTCCCCGAATCGTTCTCTTACTTCATTAAAGGCTCGATCGACCTGGAGCGGATCAGCCGCATCACTTTGAATCGCCACCCCGTCATCTCCCAACCATTGGGAAGCAGACTGAATTTTGGATTCACTCCGCCCCGTGACTGCCACCTTGGCTCCATACTGCAGGAATTTCCTGGCAGCTGACTCACCCAATCCGCTGGTGCCACCTACGATAAGAATGACTTTATGACTGAGGTCCATGCTTGTGTTGGAAAATTCGAATTACCTCTATTTGATACCAAGTTTTTTGAACCGGGCTTTAATCTGTTTGTAATGAAAATCGGTAGAACAAAGTTTGTCCAGTTCGCCCTTCTTGAAATGCTTGGCCACTTCCGGGTCCGCCATTAATTGTTTCTTGAAATCCGCATCCACATCGCCTGCATGTTTATTTTTCCAGGTCTGCATGGCATTTCTTTGAACCAATCCATAGGCATCCTCGCGTGTCAGCCCCTTTTGGATCAAGGCCAGCAGGACCGTCTGGGAATTCCACATACCCAATGAGAGCTTCATGTTTCGATCCATATTTTCAGGGTAAATAATCAAGCCGTCGGTCAAATCACTGAGTTTATAAAGCATGTAATCCAACAAGGTGCAGGAATCTGGAAAGATGACGCGCTCGACAGAACTGTGACTGATATCTCGTTCGTGCCACAAAGCCACGTTCTCCATTGCAGCAACGGCATTGCCTCTCAGGACACGGGCCAACCCGGTCAATCGCTCGCCTGTGATCGGGTTGCGTTTATGGGGCATGGCGCTGGAGCCTTTCTGACCTTTGGCAAAAAACTCTTCAGCTTCTAGTACCTCAGTGCGCTGCAGGTGACGGAACTCAGTTGCCCAGCGTTCGATGCTTGCACCAATGAGCGCGATGGTTGAAATAAATTCGGCATGCACATCCCGCTGGACGACCTGTGTAGCAATGGGCGCAGGTTTCAGCCCAAGCTTCCGGCAAACAAAAGATTCAATTTTAGGAGAAAGGTGGGCATTGGTTCCAACGGCCCCAGACAGTTTACCAAATGCCACGTGTTTCCGAAGTTCCTTCAAACGTCTCTCAGCACGGCCAAACTCATCAAACATAAGCGCCATCTTCAAGCCAAAGGTGGTAGGCTCAGCATGGATACCATGACTACGGCCAATCATGGGCGTGAATTGATGTTTCTTGGCCTTGCGACCAATCACCTTCCGCAAAGCAACAACATCCTTGATAAGGATATCCACGGATTCAACCATCTGAACCCCGAATGCCGTATCAATCAAATCACTGCTGGTGAGCCCATAATGCAGCCAACGTGAGGCTCGATCATTGATATTTTCGGCGACATTCGTTGTGAAAGCGATAACGTCATGATTCAAGGTTTTTTCAAGTTCCCGGCAACGCTCGATCGTAAAGGACGAACGGGATTTCATTTTTTTGAAATCTTTTGCAGGAACTGTCCCTTGCTCAACCAAAGCTTCCGTGGCCAGTAACTCAATCTGAAGCCAGATTTCAAGTTTTCTCTGCTCGGTCCAAATGTCCCGCATGGCGGGGCGTGAATAACGCGATATCATATAGCCCATGAAAAGAACCGATTTCAGTCCCAAACGAAAGCAAAAACGTCACTCAATCCAATAAAGATGAGTTCGTTTTTATTTCATTCATCTTTTGCAACGCTGGCACGCCCCGGTTCGAAGCATGGTATCATACTGCAGTGATCAAAGCACCCCATCAATCGAGGCGATGGGCAATTTAACGGTGAAGACACTCTTTTTGAAACCGGGCAGCAAACAAAACCAACCCAGCGGTTTATCGGATATCAGGTATGCTCCAGTACGGACCAGTACATCGGGCCCCAGCCTGATTGTGAGTCAGGAAGGATTTGCCAACCGAATTCAGTGACCTCTCCATAGGCAGGATTTAATTCGGTATGACATTGAAACCGATCGCCCTTCTTTTTGATGAGCCTGCGAATCGTTTCATCATTTTCAAGCATCGACAGACTGCAGGTAGAATAAACAATCCGTCCACCGGGCTTGCAGGACATCAAAGCCGAACAAAGCAAGGCATATTGTCTGTGAGCTAGCTGCTTGGACCGACTGGGTTTCCATTTCTTCAATTCGGCTATTTGATGCAACACATGTCGTTCCGAAGAACAAGGCGCATCCAACAGAATTCGGTTGTATTGATCGGGCTCAAACAAACCCCATTTGGAGGCATCATGTCCGGTGACGCGGATGTTGCTGAAGGTCGCTTTCGGGATGTACGCTTTTAGAATATTCCGAAGTTTTTCCTTTCTTGCGCGGCTCCATTCATTCGTCGTTAGGTGGCCATTGCCACCCAATGCTTCTGCTAGAATCAAGGCTTTACCTCCAGGTGCTGAACACATGTCCAACACGCGATCTCCTTCTTTCACATCCAATGCCAAGGCAGGAATGACGGATGCTGGATCCATGCGATAATAATCCATCACTCCCGAAGGCTGAAGTGATGGTTCAAAATCATTTGAAGGATAGATACAGTGAGGCATTTCAGGAAGTTGTTCCTCTTCCTCGCTGACCTCGCAACCGCTGAATCCATTCAGTCGCAGACACCTGACAGGCGCCTGCATCAGGGCATGCAGCAGACCTTCCCAACGGGTTCCATACTGGGCATGATAAAATGTCTGAAACGCATCTGGTATCATCTCCTCGTTTATCTCTTTTCCACTGTTATTTAACAAGAGAAGAGTGGGAAAAGCGATGAATATCCTTGAGTTCAGGCAAGAATTGAAAATAGTTGTAATGTGAAATCCATTGCCACTTCTGTATGCATCAGCCTTTCCTTGATTCATGAAGCACAAGCCTTGTCTTGGAAAAAGCATCTCATCATGGAACAAGGGCATTGCAATACGGCTGTCGCCTTGGACTTAAATGGTAACAGGAATCTGGACGTCATTGCCAGTTTCAATGGAAAGGTAAGCCTCTTGCTGGCTCCAGACTGGAACACCGAAGTCGTGCTTCATCAATTTAAGGGAGGCAAGGGGCAGTGTATTCACAGCACTTTGATCGATGTTGATCAAGACGGAGACTTGGACTGGGCTGGCTCTTTGTCCAACGACCATCCGTTCTGGTTGGAAAACCCCGGCCAATCTGAGATCCTCAAAGGGGCATGGACACCGCGTTTAATTGATCCAGTCATCACAGGTATCCATTGCTTGACCACAGCCGATATCAATAACGATGGAAAAGAAGATCTGGTTATTAATAACTTTGAACCGTCACGAGGACTCTCGAACTCAATGGCCTGGTTTTCTGCGCCCAGCAATCCACTCAGCGCCACACACTGGAATAGGCATGTTTTCGCAGCTGGAGATGCCAGAGGTGGCAGTCATTACATGGGCGTGGGGGATATAGATGGAGATGGGTGGATGGAAATAGCAGTGGGCGCCAAAGGTCCACCATTTGCGAATGGCAATTGGTTTGCTTTCTGGAAAAATCCGGGGGTAGAAAAAACAACGATTCCATGGAAAAAAACAATGCTTGCTGAAAATCAGCCCGGCGCAACCAACATTCTCCCAGCAGATGTCAATGGGGATGGGAAAATCGATTGGCTGGCATCAAGAGGCCATGGAGTTGGCTTGATCTGGTTTGAAAATCCTGATTGGAAAATGCACGACATTGATGAGGAAATTCTATCACCCCACAGTTTGACCGTTGCCGACCATGATCAGGACGGCGATATCGATGCTTCAAGTTGCGGATATCAGAGCGAATGGTTGAGATGGTACGAGAATGATGGCAGCGGGAATTTCAAAATCCATACGCTTGACGATGCCCAGCAAAGTTATGATCTCAAATCAATCGACATGGATGGCGATGGAGATTTGGATCTTCTCAACGCGGGTCGAGGCAGCCAGAATGTTGTCTGGTATGAAAACCTCCTGAGATGAAAAGAGGATGATGCATTCCAGCACGATTGTTTACTCTATCAATCAAACACGGCGATAGGCTGTGAAATCAGATCGGCCGGATTGAGGACAACATGCTTCACTCGTTTCCGGTTCCAGGTATAGGTCATGTGAACGAGTCCATCCCGGGTTTGAATCATGGCCGGATAAGAAAACTCTCCCGCATCAGCTTGCTCCACGATGGCGGCTGCTTTCCACCTTTGACCATCTTCACTGATCGCAAGGTGAAGGATATTCCGCTTCCCCCAACCTTCGCTGCGTCGCCCACCACCCATGTGATTATACAACAGCAAATGCCTGCCATCTTGAAGGGTCAATGCCTCAATACCTGAATTATTATTGGGAAGTTCCGTCCTTTCCAATGGACTCCATGTTTTGCCTTGGTCCTTTGAAAAGGTCTGAATAATTTTCTCATGCTTGGATCGGCACAGGGCCTGAATTGTTCCATCGGCATGTTGCAGGAAAGAAGGCTGAATGACTTGAAATGACTGTTCATTCTGCTCGATACGGGTCCATGAATCTCCTGATTCAGGTTGATCAAAATTATTGAGCGTTTCAAAATGAATACGCCAGTCATTCCCGTGTTCTGTCGAGGATGGACAAAGTAAACTCCCGCCGGATAGCAGCAAGGGCTTGGACCGAACCGGACCATCGATACTCTCGGGCAATCTTCGACGCTCTCGGAAGGATCTGCCTGCATCATAACTGACCATGACCTCTCCCCACCAATTACGCGGATCGGGCCCTACTTTGAAAAAAAGCATCAGAGGGGAATCGCCCGGAGGCTGAAATAAGACCGGATTCCAGGTCGGATAACGAAGATTCGCATGCTGAACACCATCCGCCCATTCTTTGGGTGAGGACCACCCATCACCATCATGATAACTCGACCAAATACCCACATCTGGATTTTTCTCTTCAGTCCCACCAAACCACGATGCAACCAGACCTCTTTTTGTTTCACTGATTGTAGATGCGTGACATTCAGGGAAAGGCACTTTTCCAAAGATAAAGGATTCGTCTACCAAACCGGAAAATCGTGGAGCAGCTGACAACCGGGGTTCTCGCGCTTCCAGCTCCTCTGCCGGATACTTGATGCAGTCATCGTGTGCGATGTAGTAGATCCTTCCATTCTCGGCACCAATCAATAGATCGGGTTTACCATCCTTGTTAAAATCACAAATAGATGGACTTGAGGTATGCCCTGCAACATTGCGCTTGGCCAAATTGCCAATTTTCTTCAGCACGATCTTTCCTTCCCTTTCCTCGCAGTTGCGGTACCAGGCAGCATTTTCAGAATTCACCAGTATGTCCAATCTGCCATCCTGATCCCAGTCGACGACACCCAGTTTGTAACGACCACTGCTTCCTGCCGTCCTTGCGTTCAATCGAATGAGCTTATTGTCCTCATCTATGAAGATGCGCGATTCAGTGGAGGAACGACTCTGGCAAGTCAGATAACCCTCCTGATCCAGGATTACCAGATCGAGTTGTCCATCTTGATCAAAGTCCGCTGCAAAGGGTGTCGTGCGCCATTGTGTCTGCAGGTTTTCAGCGCTTGTCTGTCTCCAGTAGAATTCCGGAGGTTTCTCTTGGGTCCAGAAGGGAAGCGGTTGCCGAGTGAATCCAGATTCTGTATTTTTCAACAACATGAGCTCAGCCATGATTGAATTGACAATAAAGTCATCACGTCCATCGCCATCCCAATCAGCAACGGAAAATGTAGTGTAACCCCATTTGGCTTCGGCTGGACCTTGTATGGAGCCATTGCTTCCTGCCATGATTCGAAATGGTTCGCCATCCACTTCGAGTAGCTCGGGCCTGGACCATCTGGTTCCCTTGCCATCCATGTTCGTGATCACGCCAATCTGGCCGGCGGTATTACCAGAAAGAATATCTTCGTCGCCATCCTTGTCCCAATCGTATGCAAACGGAGTGGCAAGTGCGCCAAATTTCAACGTATCGGCTTCTTGCTGGAAATATCTGGGTTGATGAAGACGCGGTAACAAGTCGTGGCTCTGAGTCACGTTTTCTATCAACGCCACACGCCCGTCCTCATCTCCTACGATTAAGTCGTCATCCCCATCGCCATCCCAATCCACCGCGGTAGGAGTGATCATTTGAAGATCCATTTTGAGGGGTTCTCCGTCGGTTCCCGTCAAACATATTCCTGTCGCAAAATCAGGTTCAGATCGGGTGCCTATATTTTGAAAATAGGTAAAGCCATCCAAAAACTCACCGCACAACAAATCGAAATCTCCATCACCATCAAAATCAGCCAGATTGGGACTTGGCCAGCCATAGACATCCACCGATGAACCGTTGGCTTTGATTTTCACAGGTCTCGTATTGTATTCACCTTGGATATTCTCAATGAGGTATACCCAACCATGCAACGGCCCATTGCGCCAGTTCCCCTTCGAATCATAGGCCTGATCCCACACATAATCTTCCCAGTCCCCCACTCCTACAATCAGATCCTGATCTCCGTCCCCTTCCCAATCAGCATATCGCCACATCCCGCCTCGCGATCGATTTGCCTGAAACTTTGACACAGGAAATATCCTGGTCCCCTGACTGAACCCTTTGTTTTTAAAGTCCACAAACTCCACATTTTCAAGGAGTACTCTCGGTTTTCCATCGACGAAACTCACCTGCAAATTATGATTGCCTTGCCCTATCCGAATACCGGGCTTGAATAACGGAAGCTTCTCCCCCTTTTCAGTTCCTGGATTTTCAAAGAAGTAAGTCCCATTGGAAGGCTTATCAGGACAAGAAACCAATAAATCCATGTCTCCATCGTTATCATAATCCATGGGCAGAGGCCACGCCCACAGCCCTACCCCCAGGTCCACGGTAAGCCCGGGATTGTTATAGGCCAGCTCCTTAAGTTTCCAATCCTCGGCAATGGTCATTCCACCAGCGGTGAATAGAAAACAGACTGCGAACGATAATGACTTTTTCATTTGAAATAAAGGTATGGTGATCAGCCGCATCTTGGCGAAAGAATGCCTTCAATAGCAAGCCATCTCACACAGGACATCTGTTTCTTCCTTTCATGTCATTTCAAGTGTAAGACTGTTGACACATTTCTTTTTATCATTGAGGTTGATATTATTCATGTGCCGATTGTTGACCAACATCTCATCTTGTTTGGATACTCTGCCCCATATGCGGAAAAACTCTCTATCCATTTTAATTGCCGCCCTTTCAGGAATCTTTTCGGATGCAGCGGAACTATCAGCAGATAAGAAACGACCGAACGTACTATTTATTCTCGTGGATGACCAATCACCTCTGGATCTTGGAATCTATAACCCCAGATCCATCTTGCAGACTCCCAATATTGATCGGATCGCGAGAGCAGGTATGATTCTAGACAATGCGCATCACATGGGCGCTTGGATCGGAGGTGTATGCACGCCTTCACGACACATGATCATGTCTGGCAGGACAGTCTGGCATATTCCAGGCCGAAAAACTAGCAAGGTAAACGCCAACCCGAACGAATCTAATCCAAAACTCGTTCCCCGGGACTTGGCCACACATACATTGGGCGCAATCTTCAACCGCGCTGGATACGACACCATGCGGACCTGCAAACGGGGTAATAGTTACGCTGCGGCCAACAAGCAGTTTACCGTCGTTCGCGATGCGACTAAACGAGGTGGCACTGCTGAATCGGGAAGCGAATGGCACGCAGATCAAGTGCTCGATTTTTTGACTACACGTGAATCGAACAAAGATCAAAACCCCTTCTTCATTTATTTTGGTTTTTCACACCCACACGATACCCGCAATGGCACCCCTGAACTTTTAAAAAAATATGGGGCCATCAATCACATGGACAAAAGCTCTCTGCCCCCTGCCAATCGAGCACAGCCACCTTTGCCATTGAACTACCTCCAACAACACCCTTTTCACCATGGGCATCACAATCTACGTGATGAGGTCAACGTAAAAGGTGTCTGGGAAAAACGTGATGAACGCACCATACGCAACGAGTTGGGACGTGAATTTGCGTGCAGCGAGAATATTGATATCCAGATTGGGCGAGTCCTGAGTCACCTTGAGAAATCCGGTGAACTGGAGAACACGTACGTGATCTACACAGCCGATCACGGCATGGCCATCGGACGACATGGACTTCAGGGGAAGCAAAACCTTTATGAACACACTTGGAAAGTACCCTACATCGTCATGGGCCCCGGCATTCAGTCCGGCACACGCGCGAATGGGAACATTTACCTCCTGGATACTCTCAGCACGCTTTGTAACTTAACGGATGTTAGCACTCCCTCAACAAACGAGGGTATCAGCTTTGCGCCTGTTTTATTCGGAGAAAAAGACATCATTCGTGACACTCTCTACGGCGTGTATTGCGGTGGCACCAAACCCGGGATGCGATGTGTCAAAAAAGGTAATTGGAAGCTCATCAAGTATGACGTAATGGATGCCCAAGTCAGGGAGACTCAGCTTTTCAATCTGGCCATTAATCCACATGAGTATTTACCCGAACACCAGAAGAACGCCCCCTTGATGACAAATCTTGCGAATATTCCTGAGTTCGCAGATAAACGGGCAGAAATGGAATCACTGCTTCTCTCGGAAATGGTTCGATTGAACGATCCCTACCGGCTTTGGGATCAGTAGAACCGACTATTCCCAGGTCACCAGGAACTCGACTAGATCCCTTAATTCAAAAGGCGTGAGAATGCCGAGCATGGGTGGCATGGAGGACGCCTTGACAACTGTCCTCGTCATTACATCCGATTTATCATACCGGACGGTTTCGCCCGTTACCTTGATAAAAGTCAGATCGGTTGAAGTTTCAGTGACCACACGACCCGCCTGTGCCCCCCCTTCCTTCAAGCCAATCATAGTGAGAGCATACCCCTCGGCCAACGCTGCGGATGGATTGACAAGTGACTCCAGCAAATAGGCCCTGTCCCTTGTTTGCCCGATGCCTTTCAGTGCAGGGCCTACTTGTTTATCTGCTCCACCTGCATCATGACATCGAATGCATTGCCCAGCCACGTGATCATCAAAAATAATTCGACCTCGATCGTAGTGACCTCCTTGAAGCAGTCCCGGAGGATAGGTCTCGCTCCGTGTTGCACGGTATGTTTTTACTTGGGATTTGAGTTCAGCGTCTCCATGTTTCACTGAAGCAGTCAAAAGGTCTAATTCCAGACTTGAATCCAATGACCCTTGTTGAAGATCCATCATCAAATCACGCAATATATCCGCACTACGTTCCGTGTGCATGCCGCCTAATAGATCAAGAGCAATCTGCTTCTCAGCTACAGACCATTCAGAGCTGTTCATGTTGAAATAATCTATAAATTGAGATTGATTCACGAGAGCCCATGAACGCATCGCCTGAATCCTGAGATCGATGTGTTCCGAAGATATCACAGCACCTATGATCTCCAGCAAACCAGGATCGTTTGAATCCGTCAGACGGGCCAAAGCCCTTACTCTGGTCGCAGGCTCCATTCCATCAGAGATCACCCATTCCGCGAGAATCGACTGATCAACCTCAATCTCATGCCGTGCGGCAAGCTTGAGTAAATCACTACGCAATGCCCCCTCTGCCCGATGAACGACAGGCTGAAATCCTTCCCTCAATACTGATTGAGCAGCCTGAGGATTGCGTCCTTTCAGTACTCGCACTCTACCAACCACGCGATCAATGAACGGCGAAGCATTCCAGGTTGCCAGTGATTCCAAGGCTTCCAGTTTCATTGAATCAGGGGCTGCGTCTGATTCGGCAAAACGCATCAACCGCTGGGCATGGACGGACTGGCCAAGGCGCATATTTGCGCTGATTGCCCGACGGACAATAGCCTCGTCAGATTGTGATGAGGCGGGCAAATCCGTGAGCAACACCGCGAGGTCAGGTAAGGCCGAAGGAATGGAAAAATCATCGTGAATCGCCCTTGCCGCTTCGTGTCTGACAAAAGGGTGCTCATCTTTGAGAAACCTTGCTACCGTCGCATCCTTCAAGCGCCGTAAGGCCACCACTGCAGCAAGCCTTACATCGAGATGTGAGTGATCTATCAAACGATTCAACTCAACGCTGTCATTCATCCCAAGCCACGCCATCACACCTGCATGCCTGAGATAGGGATCACGGCCATCATTTTCTTCAAGCATTCGAGTCACCGCGTTGAAAGCACGCGGGTCTCCTATTTTCCCAAGGGCAATACCTGCCATAAACCTGACTCTCAAACTCTCATCTTGAAGTAATTGAATCAGTGTTTGAACTTGAGATGAAGCTTCAACCTCGCCTGCGGTTTTCGCGCTTTGAGCTCGGATTTCACTCACTTCATCCGAAAAAGGCAATCGGGAGATCAGTAGTGCTGATACCCGCTCCTTCATTTGTCCGAGTGCCCAAAGCGCATGGATACGAGCCAATTGGGGCTCCAAATTATTTTCTGCAATGTGAATCAAGATGTCCAGGTTTCCACGTTTAACCAATTCAAATTGCGCTTTCAATCGAATACGTTGATCAGCATATCCTAGTAATTTTTTCAGCATGGATTCAGGTTTTGACTCGAAGGACTCAGCCAACCACCTTTTGACTTCTTTCCGCATGCTGGATCCAGCCACCTCCGGATCGTCGACTTTGTAAATCGCTCCTTTGTCATTCGGTTGCCACATACCATCCCAATCGGCAATGTAGGCTGCACCATCCGGGCCGAAATTGAGAGCACTCGCCATGAGTCCCTGATGAAAAATATGTTCGTCGACCATTTCAAAGTAAGCGCCTTTGGGTTTCACACGGAAAGCGGTGATTTTCTTGACCGGAAATTGAGCCAGAAAAAAGAATCCTCTGTAAGTTTCGTTCAAGGCGGTTCCAGGGTTGTATTTGAACCCACCGGGCCCCACTGAATAATTGGAAAGCGGTGGAGTGATGTGAGCGGGTTGCCCTCTATGATGAGGAATCCACATTTTTTCTTCAATCCATGGACTGTAAACAGGCATCCCAGTATGAATGCTCCAGCCTTTTGTACGAAACTGCCAATTCAAACGCCACCCGGAATCTGAACCCTCTGTAATGTAGACAAATCGCTCACGTTCCCCCCGAACATCTCCATCGTTGTCGACAGAAAAAAGGTTTCCAAAATCATCGAACGCAATCTCCTGCACATTGCGCAGACCTGTCGCAAAAAATTCCAGATCCGATCCATCAGGATTCATTCGTAAGACACCCCCCGTATTCGGGTAATGCAAGCGTTTACCCTCTAGAGTCATGACTGAAGTTCCATTATCACCGACGGAAAAATAAATTTTACCATCAGGCCCAACGGTCAAACCATGAATATCGTGACCATCGTATGCTGCGTGTACACCGAATCCCCGGAACATGCTGGTATTTCTATCTGATACACCATCACCATCCGTATCTTCCAAACGCCAGATATCCGGATAAACTGTATAATATACATGGTCAGCGAAAGGCATGACGCCTGCTGCGGCACCATTATTTTCTTTATTGAAGCCTTCCGCAAACACTCGACTCTGGTCAGCCACCCCATCACCGTCGGTATCTTCAATCAAATGAACACGCTCTTTCACCATCGTTAAATCACGCCAGTCATGGCTGCCATCTTCATTTCTGTCTTGGAGCCAGGATCGATTCTTACGACTTTTATCTGGCGCCATCCATTTTCTGAATAACTCGATTTGATGAGGAATTGAAACTGAACCGAGATCATCTTTCACCCACCCCTTGTGTGCACGAATGTCAATATCAACGGTTCCTCTGCGTGCTGTTTCCACTACATACAAGCGTCCTTGCTCATCAAAGCTCAACGCAACAGGATTGATGAGCAAGGGCTCCCTTGCCCACAGATCCATTTCTAATCCGCGTTCAATCAAGGGTTCGTATGGTGGAGAGACCACTTCATTGGATTGCCCAAGAACAGCAGGAATGATCGACAAAAGAATGCATCTGCGGATCCATGTTTCAGGCATCGAGCAAGCATGATTGCTGATAGGTTTTTTCACGATTTTCATGGAGTAAGGATGGGGAAATCAGAATCAAGAAGAAAGCAAATGATACTTTTGGTGCGATTGAAATATGCAGGCCATCTGGCTGAGTAACCTTCTTGCTATTATTCCCTCAACCGTATGGGGGTATCGTCCCGTTTGTCCAGCAGGGCTTGAAGCTGATCTGAATAAACTCTTCCAGAGTCATTCAGAAGCAATGGACGGCTTTGTGCCTCAGGAAAGGCATTTCCTTGCTGCTCCCAGATTCCAATAGCACGCGATTGAGCTTCCTGCAGCTGCTTGTCGTTGGCCACATAATCATACCCGAATGATTCAAACCCGGGAAAACTCTTCAGGGCCTTGTAAGCGACATATCTGACGGCAGCATAAGGATCATCCAATAGTTCTGCCAAAAAACGAGGTTGCCAATGATGACCAGAAACATCTTTGGAGGATGGCCACCCCAAATGCCAGGCGGCTAGCGCCCTTTGTCCGGCGTCTCCCTGCAAAAGATGTTTTAAGACAGATGATATTTCCTGATCTTCATTTGCCACTTCGGGAATAGGCTTTTCATACCACTCATTCAAAAACTCTGCCGTCCATTGAAGAGATTGATCCGTGTGACAAAGATTACATGCGTTAGGCCGCCCTGTGGCCGAGCTGGAAGCCACGTCTGGGCTATCTACTTGATGGCTCCGAATGGCACTTAACAGTGAGAAACTCGTATGCGGCATGTGGCAGTTGTAACACTGACTTCCCTGAGATTCTTCAGCATGATGTGTGTGGGCTGAGAGATTCTTTTTATAGGAGGAATGACATTGAAGGCAGGCCTGATTGGTTTCCATTTTCTTTGCCAGCATATCGTCGGGATCACTCTTGTGCATCGAATGACATGACACACAGGACATGTCGCCGTCCTGGTGGCAGGCAGTCTCCAGTAATCCATTATATTCCCTTCCAGAAACTCGCATCATGCCATCAGGCCAGAAAAAATCCCGGAGCAAACTTGGGTTTTTCTCAACGATTTGTTGTAACCATGGCAACTCATCCATCTTGGTGGGTTGAATGATTGGCGTCGTCGCAGTGAGATCATCGCCGGGACGATAGTCAAACCCTGTTTGCCGCCATGCTTCCTTTTCATCCCACCACTTCATTCCGTGGCATTGCCCACATACTTGTGTGGATCGCTCGGCACTCAAACTATCAGGCTGAATGATAGGGTCCTTTCTTTCCGGAAGAACATTTCCGGAGGCCTTGGCTTCCGCAACTTGATCATGCCACTGAACATGTCCCTCACCTGGTCCATGACAAGCTTCACATGAAATCCCGAGATCGGCAGCAGTAGAAAGGATTTGATCTGTATTTCGATCGTGTCCGGGGACGCCAGCTGTGACATGGCACCGAATGCATGATAAATTCCATATTTCCGGACTTGCAGCAGAGTGGGGATCCCGAATAAAGGTTGAATCTCTGGGAACCCACCGCTCATCTCTGATAAGCCAGGTAAACGGAAAGCCAATCTGCATATTCCCATGATAGGCAGGCAACCAGAAGACCTGCATATGATGCGAACCTGTTACCATGCCCATACGGAGCTCGATACCTTGGGGACGACTAGAAGGAGTAAGGGCCGAAGCATCGGGCTGCCGATCCGTGATCCGAACCCAATATTCCTTACCTTTTTTGAACAAGGTAAATACTTCTTCTCCCATCTCCAACTCAACACCGTCAAAATCCGCTTGAACCGTTTCTGGAGTCATGAGCTGAGTCATTGAACGGTGATACGAGTGATGCCAACTGGCATGCTCACTTTCATGACAATCTACACAAGCATCGCTACCAAGATACCCTTGTGGGCCTTGCTTGAGTGGAAGTGTATTTCGATGTATCTCGTCCGGATCAATGCTTGGATTCCCACTTTTTTGGCTGAATTCCACGGGGTCAACAATCTCAGGTAAATGATTCGAACCAGCCATATTCAATGGTGAAATCTCCGGCTCCTTACTGAACCAATTGTAAAGAAGGACAACAATCAGCAAGAGGAATAGAATGCCCCAGCGGATGAAATGTGAGCTTCTATTAAATTCACGATCAATTTTCAAAATGATTCCTTGATGGACAAGATAAAGAAGTTCAGCAGAACAGAAAAAGGGCAGCCCTTGGGGGCTGCCCTTGAATTTGAATATTCAATGCATGTGCACCAATAAATTAGCGACCCGATCTTTGGCGCATGAGGCGCACCTGGTTCATGGTCTGATATGCTTTGGTAGCATTTGCATCCCCTGAAGCCATCGCATTCGTGACTTCATCAGTCACCATGCCGTATGCCACACGTTGATCAGCAGGATCCATTTGGGTTTTCAGGACAATGTCCACAGCAGCTGTGTAGTTGCCGGCATCCAGAGCGGCTTCCACTTTTGCCAATGCTGATTTTACGGCAGGATTACTTCCTACTTCTCCCGATCCTCCGCCAGTTGTACGACGGGCCGAGGTCTTTCTAGCCTGTGTTTTTGCTTCTCCGACACTGACATCCGTGTTGACCTCTGGCGCTTCTTGAGTAGCAGAGTCGTCACCTCCACATGCAACAAGAAGTATGGAGAGTGTGATGAGAACAAGAAGACTTGCGAACCTGTGAATATTTCTCATGAGAAAAGATCTATCAAGTGGTAAAAATCTCAATATCCGCCTCGTGGCTTACCTGGCACGCAGTATAAGTCATTGGCTGGCTCAACCCTCAATGGAACACTCAAACCACTGCGAGGTCCGACCATTTCGTAGAACTTCTGGAAAGTTAAGTTCTGGGCTGCCCCCATGATCAAGCCGACTGCCGACCTACCGCCTACATTGGTGCGGTTATCTTCCGAGCGACCACCGCCGTGGCGCTGAGAAATACCTTCATGGGGTTGATTACCGGCATCGTTAAAGTAGAATGGATCGTTCTCATCTGTTTCCCATTGTAGAATGTTCGTAGGACGAAAATCCGTTACTTTGTAGGTTTTTCCATTGGGTAATTGTGAAGTCAAACCACTGATGGAGCCATTCCATGTGTAGCTGGTTACCTTGATGGGTCGTGCCAGATACTTGGATTTCTTTGAACCACGTGACTCGACGGCATCTTTGGGGCAGATCAAGACTTTTGCGGCGTTACCAAGGTAATTGGCCAACTGTCCATTTTGAAATGCTCGAGTCTGGCCGACCATTTGCTCATCCACGTTCGCCATGGTGGCCGTTCGTGCGAAGGTAGGCATGATGGAAGTGTCGTATGCCCAGTTTGCCGGACCGCCGCCATTACCACCCCAGCTTGGATGAGGCATGTACTCTTCGTTATCTCCAGTATACATCTGGGTAGCCAGCATGATTTGTTTGACGTTGTTAAAATCAAGTGTGTTTTGGGCCTTGTCCTTTGCTTTGCTGAGTGCAGGCAGCAACATGCCAGCAAGGATTGCAATGATGGCTATAACCACCAACAACTCGATCAATGTAAACGCTTTACTGAATGCGCGTTTCAATTGACCCGCCTTAAATGAGTGTATCATACGGTTGTTCATAAATATTTTTTTCTGGTTTACCCGAGTAATTTCACCAAAAAGTGGGATTTTCGTCAAATAAGTAATAGACTTTTCTTATTTAGATCAAGGGATCTTGTTTTCTGGCTTTAATAAAATTGCCACCCAATATCCAGCTCTCAAATGGCAACTGATCATTCAGTTACGAAGTTATCGCTTGATAAGGCGGTAAAATGCGGACTTACCAATGGTTACCTGAAGTGACTGACTTTCCCCCTCTGTTCCAGGAACATCTCGCCATTGAGCATCCTGCAGAGTCGCTTTGGCTTGCAAAACTAATCCGTCTTCTCCTTCCCATCTGAGAAGGATGCCACCGTCCTGAAAAGCGATGGAAGTAATGGAAATGTCGGAGACGAGTTCTTCAGAGACCGTCAATATCGCAACATCACTTTCAGTCTTGGCACCTGCATCATCAGTCACGATGACGCTGTAACTGCCCGCATCTGCCTCCTGCACATTGCTGATTGAAAATTGGGGTAATCTTGCTCCGGGAATGTTGAATCCATTCACTCTCCACTGATAAGCCAAGGGAGGCAGGCCTCTGGCCTCCACTTCGAGTCGAATCGATTGACCAGCCACTGCAGCAATCGATTGTGGCTGAGATGTAAATACGGGAGCCTGACTCACGGTAACGACTGCGATCTCACTGGTGAGGCTTCCTTCCGGATTGGTAACGACAACTTTGTAATTACCCGAGTCCTCAGTTTGAGCATTAGGTATGATAAACTCCGTGCTGGAAGCTCCTGGAATGTTAAAATTGTTGAACTGCCAGCGATATGTAATGGGATCATCACCTGTCGCTTCCACTGACAAACGAAGCTCAGAACCAACAGCAAGCGTCTGAGAAAGAGGTTGTTGACTGATTACAGGAGGCTCAGAAGCCACTGGGGTCGAAGCATCAACAGTCACAACGCTCGATTCACTCACTACTGTGCCTCCGGGTGTTGTTGCGATGACTCGATATTGACCAGCATGAGTCAATTGCACACCCTCGATGATCAATTTCCTCGAAGTTTGATCAGCGAGATCATTTTGATTGTATTGCCATTGGTATTGAATGGTACCCGTCCCAGCCACCGCAACGTTTAGACTCAATGCATCTCCTACCTTGATATCTTGATTGGCTGGATGAGAAGTGATCACAGGTGGTGTATGAACAATCAATGTAGCTGCCTGACTCGTGACAACACCGCCTTTGTTACCAACCAAGACTCGATAGCTACCATCATTAGCCGGCTGCGCATTGTTGAATTCTAAAGTCTGCCCCTTGGCTGCTTCAATATCTTCTTCATTGAATTGCCATTGGTATTCGAAAGGTTCCTCACCTGTTGCAGCAATGCTGAAGACGGCCTGATCGCCCTGTTTTACTTCCACATCTGCAAGCTGTTGTTTAATAACGGGAGGATCAGGCAAAGGTGTCGAACCAGCAGGAGCCAGTGGTGCAAAGAAGTCAACCCAGGCAAAGTAAAACTCGGTGTCCTCTAAAGGAAATGAGGTGTCATTTTCATAATAACGCGATTCTATAATGAATTTACCATCTGCCGTTTCTTCGTAGGATAGAAACGAGCGAGAAGCAGCGATGGTATCTCTATTGTTAAAATGATAACGACCGGTGGCCTGCAGTAGCACCATCCCATCTTTGCCGGTTTTGTTAGGAACAGTCAGTTCATATTGCCCAGTTCCCAAACGTTTCAGGGCAAATCCACCACGTCCATTGATGACCGCACCATCGTTTCCACGAATGTGTCCCCCTATCAAACGATCGGCGCCGTAGGGCACATACAGGAAGGAAAAGTCCAGATTGGATTCTTCTTGAAACAACCCATCTGCCTCTGTGTTGCGTCGTCCCCAAAGATCCCAGCCGCTTCCATCTTCATTGGCAGCAACAGAAATCATCATCAATCCAACCTTATCGGGTTCGACCGAAGTGGTAAAAAGCATCCCATCGCTCTTGGAATTTACTCCAGGCAATTTGAACCGACCGGGTACAAGCCAAGTGGCAAATTCTCGCGTCCACTCAAGTAATTCACCGCCGTCACCCGGAAGATTACTGCTATGAAATTCAGGGTCGATCCATGAACCCAATTCAGAGTCAATATTTGCAGATGCCATATAGCCTCCGGTCCAGCCCTGATCAAATGGGAACCAGGCCGCGCTGAAATCAATGGAAGCAAACGAATTGAGTCCTGCCTTATCTGTCACAATATCCATGTCACCCACGCCGAAACTCCCATCTACCATACTGTAACCCTCCCCTTCGGATTGACGGTAAGGTACTGACAGCACTCCATGAAAGTGTGGTGTTCCATCATTCCATTCTTGCCCGTTCTTGCGAATAGACCCGAGCATGACACCTTTGGATGGATGAGGTCTCCAGGCCGCCGCTGATGGAGCCCAGAAGGTCAAATCGAATTCCCACTCATACCTGAAGCCATTGAAAACAATATCAAAAGGAATCACCCCTAAATTACTAGTACTGGCTTCGTCGCTAATAGCCCCAATGCGCGGTGACACATACGTTCTTCCATAACTGGGCAAAGTCCATGGAATAGGTCCTTGACCTTCAATGCCAAAAACAATGTCGTTCTGATCATTACCGTTGTGGAATTTCACTTTGGAAGCATCCACGGTGTAACTCACCGCTGTCACACTGCCATTGGGGTATGTCCCCGGGGCAAGGGCTTCGGGATCACTTGGGATTTGCGGTGTGGGCCCAGCTGGCACCTCTGCGGATCGGATCAGCTGTGTGAAACTAGTAATCAGTAAAGAAATAGCTAACGCCTGAGGAAACATATTTTGCCTGAAAATATTCATAAGCTTGAATCGCTGTGTTGGTATTTGGATGGTCTCATTTTCAATGATTTCATCTATTGAGCAAGCATTTCTCTTGGTAGAAATGCACCGAAACCATTTTCAATGACATTCCAAAGCTACCCGCAACCAGACAAAGCCATGCCATCCGGTGAAATTCAATCTTCCTCCTTGGCTTCTCTGGATAAAAGATCCTCGACCGCTTGCCTTAAAGGTTTGTCCTCATGCAACATGGCGTGTACCTCTCGAATAATAGGGGCATCAACGCCTTTGTCTCTTGCAAGTTTCCAGGCGGATTTAGCTGTATGATAACCTTCGACCACGGACGCAGTTGATTCCAGTATGAAGGCAGCTTTCTCCCCTGATCCGATTTTTTCACCGAATGTTCTGTTTCGACTCAAGTTTGAAAAGCAGGTCACGACTAGGTCTCCCAGCCCGCCCAAACCGCTGAAAGTCTCCGGCATCGCTCCACAAGCAACTCCGAGCCGCCTGATTTCAGCGGTCGCGCGGGTTACCAGGGCGGCTTTCGAATTATCACCGAATCCGAGGCCCTGACAAATACCTGCAGCAATCGCAATCACGTTCTTCAGGGCCCCTCCCAATTCGACCCCAACCGGATCGTTGGAGCTGTAAACACGAAAATGAGGCAAATGAAAGAGCGTTTGAATTTGCTTGGCATCGCCAATTTGATCTGCAGCAGCTACGATGGCAGTCGGCATCCGCTGTGCGACTTCCGCAGCCAGCGTTGGCCCTGAAAGCGCTACTGCACGAGCGCGCGGCATGCACTCTTGAATCAATCCTGTCATTGTTTTACCTGATGAAAACTCAATCCCCTTCGTCACACTGACCGCACACCCTTCGAACTTGCTCAATTCTGTCACGACTTCACGGAATCCACCTGAGGGAACTGCTAGAATGACTACGGATGCTTTACTGACCGCTTCTTGTAAATTTGAGGTTAAGCACCAGGATGGACCTAAGGATATTCCGGGAAGGTGTCGTTCGTTGAATCCCGTGTTTCGTATCTGCTTCAACAAGGAGGGGTCTCTACCCCATAGGGTGATCGAATGACCATTCTCATCCAGCACCTTGGCCAGCGCGGTTCCCCAGGCCCCCGAACCTATCACACTTACCTGCACGTTTTTTCTCCCTCCCCTTTGGATTTTGCATCCCCTATTCTGGGCTCCTGCCCAGCTATGATGCGTCCAATATTCGTTCGGTGTTTAATCACGGCCATGGTTCCCATTAAGATGCAGATGTATAAGATTGGTTTGGGCTCACCCCTGCCCCACACTACCACCGGTAAAGCAATGCCTGCCATGATTGAACCAAGCGATACATACCGTGAGAAGCCCATCGCCATCATAAAGACAAGCAACGCCGTTAAAAAACCCCAAGGGGTCAAGGCAATCAATACACCCGCAGACGTGGCTATTCCTTTCCCCCCTTTAAAACGCAACCACGGAGTGTAATTATGCCCCAGAACACTGGCGAACCCGCCCGCGATCAAAAGCAAAACAGGATCGGCTGAACCTGTGTCCAGAAAGAATACTGCGCATCGACACCCCAGCCAGCCCTTGAAAGCATCCATCAAAAGAACAAAGGTTCCCGCTTTCCACCCAAGATTGCGGAATACATTAGTCGCACCAATGTTTCCACTTCCCTTGGAGCGAATGTCCACTCCTCTTTGCCTTGCGACAAGGAAACCTGTGGGTATCGAACCCAATAAAAATCCAGTAAGGGCTGCCAGAAAATAAACCATCACGATGTTGTTGAAACTGGGGACCATGGTTGCCTGTATTTGCAGACAACATCAAGGGGCAATTATCGCAGCTTGTTCTCGTATATTCTGACGCGTGGCAGCTACTGATGCGTGCCGTGGCAAATTTGTCGTAAATCCAGTGCTGACATTTCTACAGTTCAAGTTATGATGTTTTTTTATGAACCATCAGAATCGATCAATTCCAAAAGAATCCGTCCCTGATGAAGGGATAACCAAGCTAAATCCAAATGAGACGAGTTCTTCTGGGCAACCCGGTTCCACCACAGAATCTGCGCCACAGAAAAAGCTAAGTAAGGAAGAACAAATGGCAAAGTTTGAGGAAGCCATGAAAAATGAGGACTGGGGACATCAACCCTGTTGAGGTGGCTGTAATCCGCGCGTCAAATTTTTAACCGACGCAATCTTGACTCGACCGCATGCGATTCCTACATTACACGGCTCATGTGGTGTATATAAACCACAAGAAGATGTGGTGTTTTGAACCTTACTGAGATTGAACAAAAAACATCGCGCCATTGATTAGAAGGATTTGAATAGTGAATATATCGATAGAAAATTTGGCTCCATGTAAGCAATTAATCCGTATAGACGTACCTGAAGAAACGGTGAAGCAGAAAATGGATGTCATCACCGGGGAATTCAGAAGGCAAGCCAACCTGCCAGGGTTTCGTGCAGGCAAGGCCCCCAAGCATATGGTCATCAAATCTTACGGGGATCGCATCGAGCAAGAAGTGCGAAAAGATCTTGTCAACGAAGGTTACCGAAAAGCGATTAAAGACAATGACCTACACACAGTAGGGAACCCGGATGTCGAAGAAATTCAATTTGGTCAGGACCTTCCATTTCAGTTTGCGGTAACCGTGGAAACGGCACCAACCTTTGAACTACCTGACTACAAGGGAATCAAGATCCAAAAAGAAATCCGCAGTGTGACGGACGAAGACATCGACAAGGCAATGGACGTACTTCAGGATCGTCAGGCTAAGTTTGAAAATGTCGACCGCAGCATTGAGGAAAATGACTACGCAGTCATTGATTACACTGGTCAGTGCGACGGAAAACCCATTACTGAGACGGCACCAAAAGCCGAAAGCCTGGCTAAAAAGGATGCTTTTTGGATTCATGTCCATGCTGGCCATTTTATTGATGGTTTCCCTGAGCAGCTGGTAGGCCTCGGTGTGGGAGATAAAAAAGATATTACCCTTAAACTTGCCGAAGATTTCGTCATCAAGGAATTGGCTTCCAAAGATGTCATCTTCTCTGTTGAGATCAAAGAGATAAAAACAAAGCAATCACCCGAAATCGACGATGCGTTTGCAAAAGAGTTTGGGGCCGAAGATGTTGCAGGTCTGCGCGAAGGCGTCGCCAATGATCTTGAGAATGAACTCAAGACAAACCATAAGCGCAGCACACGTGACCAATTGGTGAAACATTTACTGACAAATGTACATTGCGATCTTCCTGAATCCATCGTGGATCAGGAGACGAAAAATGTTGTCTATGATTTGGTTCGCGAAAATCAACAACGAGGCATAGCCAAGGAAACCATTGATGAGAAAAAAGATGAAATTTACACCGCAGCTACCAGCAGCGCAAAGGAGCGGGTAAAAGTCGCATTTATCATTGGGAAGATTGCTGCCAAAGAAGGAGTGAAGGTTACCAATGAAGAAATCAGTCAAAGAGTGATTCAGATGGCACAATCATACAACATGCCACCCGAACAGCTTGCCAAGAAACTCAAGGAACGTAATGGTGTCGCGGAAATACAGGAGCAAATACTGACCTCCAAGGTCTTGGACTTACTTGAACTTCAGGCTGAAGTCGAAGAAGTGTTACCCAAGGTCGAAGAAAAGACCGAGCATACCCATTAAAGCCCTTTTTTATATCGAAAGGCCCAAGCCGTTTGGTTTGGGCCTTTTTAAATGAAAAGAGAGTTACTTTTGAATTAAAATGAGGCTTGGAACGAATAAGACTTTTTTTCTGATTCAGCAATAAATCCCAAGGCCACCGGCGCTCACGAGGGCAACCGGTGCCAACCCATACTGCAACATGACAGATATCAGCGCCATCGCTGGCAAAACCAAACGCTGCAAGCAAGACCCTGTCGTCTCCGCTTTGCTTCCGGATGGAATGCCTTGCTATCAGTAGCCAGCAGATCCATCATTAGGAACACAGGCACGATAATTCTTAAAAATAGTATCCTTTTGCAGTTCATCGTTGCAAATCGACTCCTTATCATTCATTTTTTATTATATGGCAAACGTTCCAAACAAACGCCAAAAGGATAACAAAGCGATGTTGCTGGGCGTCGGACTCGATTCTGACGGACACAAGCGTATCACCAAGGGGGATAACTTCGCAATGGTAGGCGGAACAGAAGAAACGCACGACGGCATGGTTGAGAAAGCCGTTAAGATCAATGAGAAACTCGCCCGCAAGGGAAAAAACTTGAACAATGTGACACGGGAAGAGTTTGACGATGTTGCCCAGTCGGTTGGGCTTGTGCGACCAGCTCCGGATCAAAACAATTAGTTTAAAACATCCCCGGGAAAGAACTCTAGAATCATTCAAGAGGAAACCAAGCATGGCTTACCATCCACTTTTGTTCATAGGAGTTTTCGCTCTGTCGGCTCTGATGATGGGCTTATTACCAGTTATACTTTCCTATCTCTGGACCCACTGGAGCGGAACAGCACGCCCCGACTCCGTCAAAGGATCGGTATACGAATGCGGACTTGAAACGCATGATCAAAAGTGGATTCCGCTGAAATCGGAGTATTATATTTTTGGCATCATATTCCTTGTTTTCGATGTGGAAATTCTTTTTCTTCTTCCGATCGCCAGCGTTTACCGAGAGCTTCCTCATGGAGCTATAGTTTCGTTATTGATTTTTGTTTTCCTCCTGATGGAAGGACTCGCCTGGGCTTGGGCGAAGGGTCTTCTGAAATGGCAGTTCTTCAAGCCCGCTTCCGCCAGATCAAACTAAAACCAAATCATCAGAACAATGGACGAAGGGCTGAAAAGTGAATTACAGAAAGCGGGCATTTTTACCACGACGCTCAGCGGCTTGTATAATTGGGGTCGCAAAAACTCACTGTGGCCTCTTCAATTTGGCCTTGCATGTTGTGCCATCGAAATGATTGCAACCTCCATGGCGAGATACGATCTGGCCCGTTTTGGGGCTGAAGTTTTTCGCCCATCGCCGCGCCAGGCGGATTTGATGATTGTTGCGGGCACTGTCACCAAGAAAATGGCACCTCAAGTTGTGAGGCTTTATCGCCAGATGCCTTCTCCTAAATACGTCATTGCCATGGGAGCCTGTGCCATCTCAGGAGGTCCATTCAAACAGGGTTACAATGTCCTCAAAGGGATAGATCGGTTCATCCCAGTTGATGTACACATTCCCGGATGCCCCCCAAGACCCGAGGCACTGCTGCATTCTATCATGACCTTGCAGCGCAAAATCACTGAAGACAGTCTAGCCAAGAACAGAGAGAAGGAAGAACAAGAACGTTTGAAGAGTGAACTACCCATCCCCGTGCATGGAGCACAGGATCTAGAACCAGCACAAAACCCTAAAATTTGGAAAGCGCCGGCGGCAAGAAAGGCGTGACGCCTGCGTTCATCCAATAAACGCCTCACAGAAACTCAATGGAGAACGAAAAAGCCATATTGCCCGAAGTTCAGCAAATTGCAGATGCAATCAATGCTGCCGTGAAAAATGCGGGCGTCACTGTCTCCATTAACCCCTCCCCAGCCGAGCAACATTCACTGCTGCTCTTTCCAACGAAAGCCAGAGAGTGTGCGCAGTGGTTGAAAGCTGAATCACCCTGGCAATTGGATTACCTTTCAAATGTGAGCGGCAACGATTGGCCCGAGGACGCAATTACCAAACAAACTCCCAAACAACCCGTAAAGGATGCCGGCGAGGAGCCTATGCATCCATGTCTGGAAGCAGTCTATCACCTTTATTCCATCCGCCGGTCCTTGGGCCCGATTATCATACGCATGCGCACAGAAAACCGCAGCGACAAGGTGGAACTACCATCACTTACGCCCATCTGGCGCAGTGCCGAATTGCAGGAGCGGGAAATATTCGACCTCTACGGCATACACTTTGAAGGCCACCCCGATCTTCGACGATTACTCATGTGGGATGAATTTGAAGATCATCCCATGCGAAGAGATTACGTCGAACCCGATGACTATGACTATGAGCCAACACCTCATGGCGATGTTTTAAAGAAGAGTCTCACACAGCAGGGAGGTACAGAATGACCCCCTCACCTGGCCGCCCAACCGAAGCGATGCCTCAATTTGAAATGCACGCTACAGGAGTAGAAGGTGCCACAGAAGGAACTGAGCGCATGGAGGTATCCATGGGCCCTCACCACCCTTCAACGCACGGTGTATTCAGGATGGACGTCGAACTGGAAGGTGAAACCATCACCAAGCTAAAACCTGTTTTCGGCTACCTCCATCGCAACCATGAGAAAATTGCTGAAAGTACCAGCTATCTCGGTTCGATGCCTTATACAGATCGTCTGGATTATTTCAATTCAATGACAAATAACTGGGCCTATGCGTTGTCAGTCGAAAAACTGGCGGGTATTGAAGTTCCAGAAAGGGCTGAATACATCAGGGTCATCACAGCTGAATTAACCAGACTTCAGAATCATGTCAGTTTGATTGGTTTTCTGGTGCAGGACATGGGGGCCTTAGGGACGCCTTTGATGTATGCTTTTCGAGAGCGTGAGCGGATACTCGATCTTTTTGAGTCATTGAGTGGCGCACGTATGATGTGTAATTACATGCGCTTTGGAGGTTGCCGATGCGATGTCTCGGCTGACTGGATCAAACAAGCACAATCTGTTGTCGAAGCCTTCCCTCAATTCCTCGATGAATTTGAAGCTCTCATCTCTGAAAATGAAGTCTTGATGGCTCGCTCTCAACATGTAGGGATTCTAAAACCCGAGCTTGCCATTGATGCAGGGGTCGCCGGTCCTGTGCTGAGAGCAACCGGCGTGAATTATGATCTCCGTAAAGTGGACGGATATGGCATTTACGATCGTTTTCAATTTCGAGTCCCATTGGGAGACCATGGAGATGTTTACGATCGCTACATGATTCGTGTGCTCGAAATGCGAGAATCCGTTAAAATACTCCAACAGGCACTTGCAGAGATTCCAAATGGTGACTACGTGAACCCCAAGGCGAAGTTACGCGGGTTCAGACCCCCTCCGGGAGAGGCGTATGGTAGAATCGAAGCGCCCAAAGGCGAGCTCGGTTTTTATCTGATCAGTGATGGATCGCCCAAGCCATATCGATACCGAGTAAGGCCACCAAGTTTGATTAATCTGACCATTCTTGAGGATATGTGTCTGGGGCAAACCATTGCAGATGCCGTCATTATTCTTGGGAGCATTGATATAGTATTGGGAGAGGTAGACCGATGAAAAAAGAAAGAACGCAAATATGATCGGAAAAGGTATCCTCAAGGGCATGGTAGAAACTGCCCGCAATCTAACAGGTAGTTTTCACGATCCGGATAGACTGACGACGGTGGAGTATCCTGAGCAAAAGATCCCGGCCAAGGAAAACGCAAGGAACTTTCCTTTCCTCATCTATGATGGAGATGATTGGGAAACTGGCCTGAGGTGTGTTTCTTGCCAGATCTGTGAAAAAGAATGCCCACCACAATGCATTTACATCGAAAAGGACAAAGAGAAAAAACCCGATTTTCTGGGCAAAATGCAAATGCAACCCAAGATATTCGATATCGATGTTTCGGTCTGCATGGGCTGCCAAATCTGTGTTGAGGTTTGCCCTTTTGAGTCCATCCGAATGGATAACGATTTTGAATACGCCGGGTCGGACCGTTTTAAATCCTTGTTACTGACAAAGGATCAACTGGCCAAGTCAAACAAGTATTATCACAGCATCCACCCTACCGAGGCGCAAGAAACGGATGAGATTCGAGTGCAGAAGCGAGAAGATCATTTGGCAAAAGAAAAAGCCAAAGCGGAAAAGTTAGCCAAAGCAAAAAAGGAAGCGGCCTCGAAAGCAGCTCTCTCAAAGGCTGAAAAAGCCAAAGAAGAATAGTCATGTGGTTTGAGGAACTTTTAATCACCATCAAACATTATCTGGTCCTGCAAATGCCAGGGTCACTACAACCTGTCGGGTCAGCTCTTCTATCCTGTCTTCCTATCATGACCAGCTTCGGAGGATTGTTTGCGTTGGCAACATTACTCGAGAGAAAAATGCTTGGCCGCATTCAAAATCGCTACGGCCCAAACCGAGTTGGGCCAGGAGGTCTGTTACAACCTGTGGCAGACGGCATCAAGATGCTAACCAAAGAGGATATTGTTCCGAAAAATGCGGATCATTTGATTCATTTTCTGGCTCCGCTGGGCTTGTTAGTCTCAGCCATGCTCGGGCTTTCTGTCATCCCTTTCGGTCACCGTCTTATTGCGCTGGACATTGAAACAGGAATCCTGTTTTTTTTCGCGGTGGGTGCAGCCTCAGAATTAGCCATTTTTATGGCTGGATGGGGTAGCCGAAACAAATACGCGCTCCTCGGAGCATTGAGGGCTATTGCTCAAATGATTAGTTACGAGATACCGCTTATTCTTTCTGCCTTATCCGTCTTGATGGTGGTTGGTTCTCTTTCCCTGTCAGATGTGGCTCAAGCCCAGTCCGGGGGAATTCACACCTGGCACATCTTCACGCCATGGGGTTTCCTCGGATGTATCTTATTTCTTATTTCAACCCTCGCAGAAATCAATCGATCACCTTTTGACATACCGGAAGCAGAATCTGAATTGATCGCTGGTCACATGACCGAATACTCGGGTTTCAAATATGCACTTTTTTTCATGGCTGAGGGTGTTGCGATGTTTGCCATGTGTGCTTTGACCGCCACTTTATTTCTTGGAGGCTACCACGCACCATTCCCTATACTCAGCTTTATCCCCGGCCCTGTATGGTTATTTGGTAAACTTACGAGCCTGGTATTGCTGTTCATTTGGATTCGAGGCACCATGCCGCGCCTCCGTGCTGATCAACTCATGGAATTTGCATGGAAATTCATGTTGCCCATGTCCGTTGTTAATTTAATTGCTGCCGGAGTCTGGGTGGCACTTGATGGCGGTGTTGCCGCATGGATCTCAAGTGGATTATTGAACTTCGTGGCTTATTTTGGATGGAGTCGAATTTTGAGCCAGGCTTCCAGATTCAGTCCACGCACTTATCGATATGCGGAAGAAGCAGGGGTGAGCGAATGAGTTTATTTTTTATCATCACAGCATTGATCACAATGGCATCCGCCATTGCTGCAATGACGTTGCGAAACCTGGTTCATTGTGTCTTGTGCCTGACTGTCACCTTTGCGGGCATCGCACTAGTGTTCCTTCAACTAGGTGCAGAATTTATAGGGTTTTCCCAGATACTTGTATATATCGGTGCCGTCTCAATTCTTATGCTCTTTGCTCTTTTGATGACACGAGGTGGCACTGAATTAACTCTGAAACGTTGGGATCCTGTTCACTGGATAATCGGCACACTCATTGGTATCGCAGGTTTCGGGGTAATGTCATTCGCCATCTTCAACTCCTCACTGAGACAGTCAAAAATCCCTGAAGCAAAAGCGGATTCACTGCATGCACTCGGAAATAGCTTATTGTCACAATACGTACTGCCACTCGAGGTCATGGCTCTCCTTTTGACAGTGGCACTTATTGGAGCAGCGTTGATTGCACTCCCTGAAAAAAACGTATTCAGGAGAAATACATCATTTTCAAAAAATCAGGAATCGGGCAATAAATGATCATGGATTCACTCACACCTTATTTATTATTGAGTGCTGGTCTTTTTTGCACCGGGCTCATGGGAGTGCTGCTGCGCCGGAACATCATCATCATGCTGGCGGGAGTGGAATTGATGCTTAACGCGGCCAATATTAATTTTGTGGCCTTTTGGAGGTTCCATCCAAGTTCTGAGGAAGTTTCCGGTCTGGCTATGGTTGTTTTTGCTATAGCAATTGCAGCGGCCGAAGCTGCTGTTGGGCTTGCTCTAGCCATATCTATTTATCGCCACTACCGGTCTACAAACCCTGAAAATATGGGGGACCTCAAGGGATGAGTGATTGGATATCATACATCTGGCTGATACCAGGGTTGCCTGTCTTATCGGCATTGATCTTGAGCTTTTTCCCTGCTACATCGCGTAAAGGTGCTGCTTATTTTGCATGCGGATCAATGGCTCTGAGCTTCATTGCTTCACTCATTTGCTTTTCAATTACAAATGATTCCTCCGGCGAAGTTTCAGTGCAAAGACTCACCCACAACTTCACATGGTTTGACGTAGGGTCAACCACCGTAAGGATTGGTTGGCTTCTAGACCCACTGAACGCAGTCATGCTCGTTATGGTGACGTTTATCTCTTTGCTTGTCTTCATCTACAGTATCGGATACATGAAGAAGGATCCACGTATTGTGAGATTCTACGCCTTCCTCTCCCTTTTTGCGGGTGCCATGCTGGGATTGTTGATATCCAACCATCTTCTGATTTTATTCATGTGCTGGGAAGTTGTTGGTCTCGCCTCATATTTATTGATAGGGTTCTGGTATGAGAAACCAGCCGCAGCTGCTGCTTCCAAAAAAGCATTTATCACAACTCGGATTGGTGATCTAGGCTTCTTTATAGGTATACTCTGGCTATATCAAGAAGCAGGAACACTGCTTTTTTATGATGCTGGTCAAGGTTGTTTGGAAACTACAGCCCTGGGATGGATGACCAGTGCGGCCGGTTTGGCTGGCCTGACCGCTGCAACTTCAATTGGTGGCCTGATCTTCGTAGGTGCAATGGGTAAATCAGGACAGTTTCCATTGCACGTCTGGTTGCCTGATGCCATGGAGGGTCCCACTCCGGTCAGTGCATTAATCCATGCAGCCACGATGGTAGCTGCCGGTGTTTTCCTGATGGCAAGGGTATACCCCCTGCTCTCTATACCTGGAGCAGGAACTCAGGCTCTGACACTGATCACGTGGGTTGGCGCCATCACAGCTTTGGTAGGCGCTTTGGCCGCCTGCGCCCAGTCTGATCTCAAACGTATTCTGGCATTTTCAACCATTTCACAGCTGGGCTATATGATGCTTGGTCTGGGAACCGGTGGAGTCGCAGTTGCTATGTTCCATCTGATCACACATGCGTTTTTTAAAGCTTTGCTCTTCCTTGGTGCAGGTTCCGTCATCCATGGCTGTCATGGGGAACAGGACACCCGTTACATGGGGGGGCTGCGAAAAACAATGCCGATAACTTTCGCAACATACGGAATCGGCATGCTGGCATTAGCAGGCTTTCCACTGGTGACCTCTGGGTTCTGGAGTAAGGATGAAATCCTTCATGCCAGCCTTCACTGGCATGGGAGCTATATACCTTTCCTCATCGCACTTGCCGGTGCCTTTCTGACTGCTTTTTACATGTCACGGCAGATGTGCATGGTCTTTTTTGGAACAAACCGGTTGGCCCGCAAAAAACACTCGGACATGGACAAGGTTGGAGTTCCCCATGAAAGTACTTCTTCCATGCTCACCCCACTGCGTTTCCTCGCTTTTTTTGCCATATTTGCAGGATTCATGGGAACTCCAGTTTTCCCTTGGTTCAAATCTTTCCTGGAAGGGGGTATCGTAGAATGGGATCTAGGAGCGCTATTGCATGGTTCAGCCCTAATCCTGGCATTTGGATCCTCGGTAATCGTGTTGTTGGGCATAGCCTGTGGTTGGTGGTATTACAGTAGTCTGGTTTTTGATCCATTACGAGATCCCGACCCATTGGAGGAACGGCTTCCTTCCGGCTGGTTCAGCGTGTTGAATGGTAAATTTTTCCTCGATGAACTCTATGAGAAAACAATCATCCAATGGACACGTGACCTTGCAAATGCCAGCGCTTGGTTTGAGAAAAATTGCATATTGCCCATGATGGACGGGATTGTATTCGTCAGTAAGATGACTTCATGGATAGGTCGCCTCTGGGATGAATGGATCATTAACGCCGGTTTTGATCGAACTTGCAAGGGCATCCAAAATCAGTCCAATCGTGTTTCCAAAGCGCACAACGGAAGTGTTCAATTCTATTTGCAGGTGGTCGCCCTGGGCTTCGTTTTGCTGACTATTTTCTGGATTTGGGGAGGTAAGCAATGACTCAATTACCCTGGCTAAGTCTGATCATATGGATCCCACTGATTACAGGAATTCTGTTTTTATTCTTCAACACAGCAAAAAGCAAGACTGCCCGTCAGTTTGGAATGGTCGTCAGTTCCCTTGTTTCTGTGATTTCTACCATCCTGTGGGCAACAGCTACAACGGAAAATGCATTGGGCTCATATGCCGAGCGAGTGACATGGATTCCCACGCTGGGTGTGGACTATTCTCTCAGTATGGACGGGCTCAGCGGATTGATGGTATTGCTGACTGGATTGATCATGCCCTTCGCTTATGGCGCTTCCATGGGGTGTTTGAAAGCCTACAAAAATGAAGCACGTTACTTCGGATGCCTTCTCATCATTCAAGGAAGCTTACTGGGAGTGTTCACTGCCACTAACTTTTTCCTTTGGTTTTGCTTCTATGAGATCAGTTTAGTCCCAGCGTTTTTCCTGATCAAAATATGGGGGTCTGCGGGTAAGGATCGTTCATCAATAAGATTTTTTGTATACTCCATGGCTGGAAGTATTGCACTCCTACTGGGTTTCCTGGCGCTTGCCGGCGCCACTGGTTCCTTTGAGTTTGATGAGATTGCTGCACAATCCAGCGCTGGTAACCTGGCGGATCTCATCGGTTCGAATTTGGGTTGGTTTGACATGCCTATCGGTTGGTTATGCGCCCTCATTTTCCTGCTTATTTTTGTTGGTCTAGCCGTCAAGGTACCATGGGTTCCCTTGCATGGCTGGTTACCAGACACATATGATCACGCTCCCAGCCCCGTAACCATGGTCTTGACCGGGTTGATGTCCAAAATGGGACTCTATGGACTGATCAGGATGGGGCTGCCCTTGATGCCCTACGCTTTACCAAAATTACTAACGTCACTTCTTGTGCTCACCGTTTTTGGTATTATTTATTCCGCTTTTGCCGCCATGGGACAGCGCAGTATCAAACGCATGTTTGCTTATTCGTCCATCAATCATCTGGGATATTGCATGCTGGGAATCCTTTCCCTTGGTGTGGTCACCAATGGGGACATGAACCTTGAAATCCAGAAATCATCGGTGCTGGGTGGTGTCATGCTGCAAATGTTTGCTCATGGAATCATTGCCTCAGTCCTCTTCTATTTTGTCAACGCCATGGAAAACAGGATTGGCAGGAAGATGCTGATTGATGAGCATGGAGGTCTCCGTAAAGTTGCACCGCTGATGGCAGGGACCATGGGATTGGCAGTGTTCGCATCCATCGGATTACCTGGATTGAACGGTTTCGTAGGCGAGTTCCTGATTTTCAAAGGAGTATTTGCGCTTGTTCCCTGGGCTGCTTGCATAGCGGTAGCTGGTCTTCTCATCACTGCTGTTTTTCTACTCAGGTTCCTTCAAGTCGTTTTTCACGGCCAGGTCGGAGAATCAGCGGCTAAATTCAAGGATTTATCCTTGATGGATACCATTCTCGTATCTCCTTTTATTGTCATCATGGTCATTCTTGGATTTTTCCCTCATTTACTGCTGAGCGGATTGAATCCAGTCATTAACAATATTATCAGAGCAATGCAATTCTAGTTATGCTGGGCTGGACCGTTTACATTTCATTTATAAGCGCACTGGGCTGTTTCCTGTGCCCGTCAAAGCGTCCTGACCTCAGCCGACAACTAGCGCTCTTTGCTACAGTCATTTCTGCCTTCGTTGCGCTTTTCTGCGCTGCGTCCTACACCCCTATCGATGGCAATCCGGTGGTGGATGTCACCAAATGGAATTGGATCCCCTCATTAGGAATATCCTATTATCTGGCTGCTGATGGAATCAGCATTGTCATGGTAGTTTTGACTGGAATTGCTTCAGTCGCCGCTGTCCTTTTCTCGTGGAATATAGAAGATAGAGCAAACGAGTTCTTTGGGTTTTTCCTTATACTGATTGGTGGAGTCTATGGAGTCTTTATCAGCTTCGATCTTTTTCTACTGTTTGTATTCTACGAGATAGCCATTATTCCGAAATACTTCCTGATCGCCATATGGGGATCCACAAAAAAGTCCTATGGAGCGATGAAGCTGGTGTTGTACAGCTTTGTAGGAAGTTCCATGGCTCTGATAGGTATTATGGGAGCATTTATTGTTTCAGGGGGTGTTTCTTTTGACTTAAATCAATTGATCCTTCACCCCTACACTCCCGAGTTTCAGGAATGGGCTTTTCCGGTTACTTTTATTGGATTCGTCATTCTGGCTGGACTTTGGCCATTTCATACCTGGGCTCCCACCGGCCATGTTGCCGCGCCAACCGGTGCATCCATGTTGCTTGCAGGGGTCGTCATGAAACTTGGTGCATACGGAGCTTTGAGAGTTCCCATGACACTTTTCCCGATGGGCGCTGCCATGTGGCGCGAGGAATTGGCTTTATTGGCTGGCATTGGTATTGTAGCGGGTGCTCTTGTAGCGCTGGTGCAGAATGACTTTAAGTTTATCATTGGATATTCCAGTGTCAGCCACATGGGTTTTGTGCTGCTGGGATTGTTGGCGACAACCGAAACGGGGCTCAATGGCGCAGTTTTACAGATGTTTTCCCATGGTATACTGGCAGGATTGCTGTTCGCAGTCGTCGGACGCATGATCTACTCTCGAACTCACACGAGGGATATCAACAAGCTCGAAACGATGCAACTCGGCAGACAGTTTCCGTTTACCGCTGCCGTCTTTCTCATCGCCTCACTTGCATCAGTGGGTTTGCCTGGTTTCAGCGGGTTTGTAGCAGAGCTTCATGTAATCACTGGCGCATGGGCCTCTTATTCTTACCTTGCGTTGATGGCAGGAACTGGCGTTATTATCGGAGTTGCCTACTCAATGCGAGCGTTGATCCGTGTTTTCTGGAGCGTTGATTCCGACTCAAATACACCATTGCAAACAACTCTCCCGGGATTAACAATCCAGGAAAAAGCTGGAGCAACCTTGTTAATCATTACAAGTCTCGTTGTTGGCATTTATCCAAGATTGTTGTTGGATATTATTGCACCAAGCCTGCAATCACCGCTTTTGAAACCCCTGCTGGATCAAGGAAACACGCTGTAATTAAATCATGGAATCATTGATTCATACGACGACCTATGGAGACATTCTCAGACTGACAGGTCCAGAGTGGATACTTGTCATCACGGCTCTGGTCGTGTTGGCGGCGTCATTCATTCGGTCGAGTTCATCAACGGAGCCCTGTTCCACACGAACATTGACGTGGATTTCTTTAGCCGGAACCGTGCTCGCCGGCGGAGTTCTTCTTTTCAATCAACCCCTGGGTATCGTCAAAGGAGACGTTTTCTTCGTGAGCGAAGGTACTCGATGGGTGAAGCTGGGAATTCTGTTATTATCTGTTCTTTCTTTATGGCTCCATTTGGGAACGGAAAAAAGATTGAATCATCAAGGCGAGTTTCATGCTCTGCTGTTGTTTGCTGTGGTGGGTATGTTGCTCCTGGTTGGAGCGGATCATTTGATCCTGGTTTTTATTGCGCTCGAATTAACTGCACTTTCTCTCTACGTCTTGACTGGTTTTGAAAAAAACAAATCCATCAGTTCACAGACAGCCTATAAGTATTTCTTGATCGGGAGTGTTTCAGCTGCCCTCCTTCTTTATGGATTCAGCTTAATTTATGGCGTCTCAGGACACATGCACCTGACGGATATCCAATTGGCCATCGCATCGAAACCTACCGACTCGTTGCTTGCTCTGGGGCTTGTTATGGCTTTGGCCGGGTTTGGTTTTAAGATTGCAGCAGCTCCTTTTCATATGTGGGCCCCGGATGTATACCAAACGGCACCTACCCCTGTTTCCAGTTTAATCGCCTCCGCATCGAAAGTAGCGGGATTTTTCGTTCTTGGACGTTTTCTTTGGGGAGGTTTCGCTGGGCATGCAGGCTCCATCCAGTGGACAAATTGGACTTCCGGTTGGCTACCCATGCTTGGATTACTCGCATGCCTTTCAATGTTGATAGGAAATTTATCCGCATTGAAGCAAATGAACTTGAGAAGGTTGCTGGCATATTCTGCCGTGGCGCACTCAGGCTATGCATTGCTGGGAATCACCTCCCCTGAACCTTTGGGACCTAGTTCCGTCTCTTTTTACATGCTCACTTACGGTATCTCAATCGTCGGAATGTTCGGCCTTTTGCAGATCCTTGACCAGAATGGTGGAGCGGGTGATTTTAAGTCACTGGAAGGTTTAAGATTCAAATCAGGTTGGATGGCGGCCTGTTTAATGATCCTGATTTTATCCATGGCTGGCATTCCTCCCATGGTGGGTTTTCTGGCTAAGTTCAACTTATTCATTGCTGCACTTAAAGGATCAAGTCAACCAATGGGTTTGATTCTGCTGGTTGTCCTTGCGCTGGGAGCCAGTGCAGTCTCTCTTTATTATTACCTGAAAATCCTCAAAACAGCCTTCTGCACTGACCAAACAGAGGGCGATCATTCCATTCAAATCAATACTTATCAATTTACGCTCGTCAGCTTCACCGTGATAGGAGTGATTATCCTTGGCCTTTTCCCTGGACCCATCCTGTCACGCCTGACGCATGCCATCGGTATCTAGCATTTAGTGCCGTCCATGGCATAGATAAATGCTATCGAGAAATAAGGGGAAGTCCTGATTTGAGCATCTGACCATCAGGTTGGTTCTCGAATATTTTAAAGAAATACCATAGACTTGTCACATGGGCCTCGCAATGCCCATACTTAACACAATCAGCCATGAAAAAGCTTTCATCTCAGTTTTATTATCGTTTCAAAAACAATTGCATTTTCCCATTTATCCAATCGGCAATTTGCTTAGGTCTCCTTGCATCTCCATTTTCCATAGTCAGTTTAGAGGCCAGAAAACCGAATGTCATTCTCATATATACGGATGACCAGGGGAGCATCGATTTGAATTGTTACGGAGCAAAGGATTTGTATACACCTCACCTGGATCAGCTTGCCAAAAAAGGTATCAAGTTCTCGCAATTCTATTCAGCAGCTCCAGTTTGTTCTCCCTCAAGGGCAGCCGTTCTGACAGGTCGATTTCCCCAGCATGCCGGTGTGCCAGGAAACGTCAGTTCAGCGCAGGGACACGTTGGAATGCCATCGAGTCAGACTACGATTGCGGAAATGATGAAATCTGCAGGGTATGCAACCGCGCATATTGGCAAGTGGCATCTTGGTTACACCCCTGACACCATGCCGAACGGACAAGGCTTTGACACTTCCTTCGGACATATGGGCGGCTGTATCGACAACTGGTCGCACTTTTTTTATTGGAATGGCCCCAATCGCCACGACTTGTGGAGAAACGGGGAAGAGATCTGGGAAGATGGACAATTTTTCCCTGACTTGATGGTAAGAGAAACGGACGAGTTCATCTCTCAAAACAAGGAAAAACCATTTTTCATTTATTGGGCGATTAACGTGCCTCATTATCCATTGCAAGGGACGGATGGATGGAGGACATTTTACGAGCACCTGCCCGAACCTCGAAAAATGTATGCTGCATTTGTTTCGACGATGGACGAAAAAATTGGCGAAGTTATCAAGTCTGTGGATCGACATGGATTAACCAGAGACACCATCATCATATTCCAATCAGATCACGGTCACTCGACCGAAGTCCGTACTTTTGGAGGTGGTGGTGATGCTGGGCCTTACAGAGGAGCGAAGTTCAGTTTATTCGAGGGAGGGATCCGCGTTCCAGCAATCATCAGTTGGCCCGGTCACGTGAAGGAAGATCTTACCCGCAATCAACTCGCAACCTCCATCGACTGGTTTCCTACTATTGCTGATCTTTGTGACATACCACTTCCAGCCACCTCCATAGATGGAGCAAGTTTAACCCCTATCCTGCAATCCAGCGATGCTCCGGGATCACATGCAACCTTTCATTGGCAAACCGGCAGCCGGAACAAGCCTCAGTGGGCAGTCAGAGAAGGGAACTGGAAGCTTCTGGGCAATCCAAATGATACGAGCAACAAGGCCCCCATTCAAAATGGAGACAACAGGTATTTGGTAAATCTGCAAAAAGACGTTGGTGAAATGAATAACGTAGCATCTGATCACCCTGATATCGTAAAGAAACTTTCAAAATTACATCAGGACTGGGCCAGACAGTGGAAATAAATCCTGCCCTGTCGAGCAGTTGGTAAAAGAGCACAACGGAAGTTTATGTGCGAAACCGGTTTTGCACCACAGCCCAAGCAAAGAAGCACATCCCTATGAGACACCCCATAGTGATTGCAGTCGGTGCATGCAACCATTTGGCTAGTGCACCTGATATGAAATTGCCAAAGGGACTCAATCCTATGAAACAGAAGGAGTAAATCCCCATAACCCGGCCACGCAATGAATCCGAAACATGGCTCTGTACGAGCGTGTTCGAAGTTGCAAAGAAGATGATCATCCCCCAACCGGCGAAGACAAGTATAGCGCTTGATAACAGTGCATTTCGACTCCAGGCAAAAAATATCATGCAACCCAGAAAGACTCCCAATCCAATCAGGGATAAACGGCTGCGATTAACTTGATTCCCAGTAGCAGCAAGGGTGAATGATCCCACAAGCGCCCCGATGCCGTTGGCTGTCAACAACCATCCAAAGCCTTCAGGTCCAATATTAAGAATGTCCTTGGCAAAAACAGGCATCAGAGCAATGTAAGCCATACCAAACAGGCTCATCATGGATACAAGTATAAAGACAACCCTGACTTCACTATGCTTCCAGATCCACCTTAAAGCCTCGCCTGTGACCGTCCTTACATTGCGTTTATCCGCCTGATTGGCTTTCAGCGGCAGTCGCATGATCAAATACCCCACGATAACAGCAGCATACGAAAAAGCGTTGATTAAAAAACAAGCTGCCACGTTGATTCGGCTCAATATGATACCAGCAATCGCTGGCCCGATGATACGCGCTGAATTGAAAACGGAAGAGTTCAATGCAATCGCGTTGGTCAAATCCTTCTTTCCGACCATATCGACAACAAAGCTTTGACGCGCAGGAATGTCAAAGGCATTCGTTACCCCAAGTCCAAAAGCGATCATGCCCACTTGCCAGACACGAATGTCTCCTTGCGATGCCAGAAGGTAAAGAATCACTGATAGCACCAAAGCGAAGCATTGAGTCACCACAAGAATGCTGCGTTTTTCAAAACGATCTGCAAGAACACCTCCGTAGAACGTAAACAAAGTAACTGGAATGGTGTGCAGAAACCGCATGACACCCAAAGCAAGCGGCGAACGAGTGATTTCGTAAATCAGCCACGCTTCGGCAACCATCTGCATCCAGGTACCTGTCAGTGAGATAATTTGCCCAAAGAAAAATATCCTGTAGTTTCTGTGCTGCAGTGAGGCCAGCATGGCCGCCCGTGAAACCGGGCCTGCAGGCATACGCTTTGGTTGCTCCAATGCATCACCGGGAACGGAAGTAATTTCCGCTTTTCTTGATGATTTGTGATCGGGCATTTCACTCATGCACAAGTTAACCAATCAAACCCGCAGCGAGGTAGCAATCCCTAAAGCATAATCAGGCTGAATTGTTTCTCATGGACTGTGGTCTGAAGACAGCTTGGTTACATTTGAGAGATCGCCATATCATAAGATTGTGTGATAAGGTTTCCCATATATGGATCAAGTAATGCCCATTCCAAACGCGGTAATGAAACTGCTGGATTTACTTCCTGAAAATGCCACCCCCTACCTGGTCGGCGGTTGTGTGCGCGATTGGCTTCTTGGCATTGCCATCAAAGATTTCGATATCGAGGTATTTAATATTTCCATGGACAAGTTGATCCGAATCCTTTCAAAACACGGGCGTACCGATACGGTTGGGCGTTCGTTTGGTGTGATTAAATGGACTCCTTGCAAAGGCGAAACATACGACATTGCCATTCCTCGCAAGGAAACTAAAACTGGCGATGGTCACCAAGGATTTGATATTGAAACAGACCCCCAGCTTGATCCCAGAATTGCTGCTTCTCGTCGTGATTATACGATTAATTCGATCATGTACGATCTCAGAAAACATGCGATTATAGATGCATTCGGAGGCCAGAATGATTTAGAAAACAGACGATTGAAGCATACATCGGATGCATTTTCAGAGGATCCGTTGCGCGTCATGCGAGGGGTACAATTTGCAGCTAGGTTTGGGATGTGTGGCGATTCAGCCACATTGGAACTCTGCAGATCCATACGCAACCAATTCAACCAGCTACCCCCAGAACGCTTGTGGAATGAGTGGTATAAATGGGCGAGTCAAAGTCGATTCCCATCAAAAGGCCTGCAGTTTCTCGCAGACTCCGGATGGTTGGAAAACTTTCCTGAACTCGCAGCCTTGCGCCATACGCCTCAGGACCCTGAGTGGCATCCAGAGGGAAATGTCTGGAATCACACAAATCATTGTTGCGATTCGCTTGCCGGAGAGTTCGACTGGATATCAGCGACTTCTCCAGAGGACCGGGCAGTATGGATGTTTGCTGTTCTTTTGCATGATATCGGCAAACCTGACACAACCGAAAGAACAATGAGGAAGGGAATAGAAAGAATCGTATCGCCCGGCCATGACAAAATCGGAGCAAAGATAGCCGATCTGTTCATGAAAAAGCTTAAAGCTCCCAACATACTGAGAGCAAGGGTATGCCCGCTCGTATCGGAACATATGATCCATCTGCAAACGATCACGAATCGAGCAGTCCGCCGCCTCTCGAAACGATTGGAACCCGAATCCATTCCATCGCTATGTCTTGTCATGGCCGCCGACGCAATGGGTCGCCCCCCCCTTGAGCCCAATATCCCGAAATTCATCGAACAACTCCGCATTCAGGCGGCAGAACTGGAAGTCCTGACAAAAGCCCCCATTCCATTTCTCCGAGGAAATGACCTGATTGAGATGGGGCTTCCTTCCGGCAAGGAAATAGGCGCCCTGCTCCATCAAGCCTATGAACTGCAAATCGAAGGAGAATTAGAAGACCGCTCGCAAGCGCTCCAATGGGCACGTCAATGCATCAGCCCGCGAAGAGCATACACAGCCAAGCAATGAAACTTGACTTAATACAAATAGACGCCTTTGCAGAGAAAGTTTTCCAGGGTAATCCCGCAGCCGTTTGCCCTCTATCAAACCGGCTGGAGGACTCTGTCATGCAATCCATCGCATCTGAAAACAATCTTTCGGAAACAGCATTCATTCTGAAATCAGGTGTGGATCAATATGACATACGATGGTTTACACCTGACGGTGAGGTTGATCTTTGTGGACACGCGACACTGGCATCTGCGCATTTCCTTTTTGAACGTAAACTTGTGGATGGCAGAACAGTTGTTTTCAACTCTAGAAGCGGCCGTTTCCCTGTTTGCAGACACGCTGATGGCCAGTTGGAGATGGATTTTCCTGCGCAAACTTTTGCACCTTGCGAAGCACCGCCTCGATTGCTGAGCGGGTTAAACGTGGGTATGAAGGAAACTTATCGATCCATAGATTATCTGGTAATTCTGGAAAACCAGCAACAGGTCCTCAATTGCACTCCCGACATGAATCAGTTAATGACGCTCGATTTAAGAGGTGTTATCATTTCGGCCAGAGGTCATTGCTCTGACTTTGTCAGTCGTTTTTTTGCTCCCAAATATGGTATCCATGAAGATCCAGTTACAGGGTCGGCTCATTGCATCCTGGCACCTTACTGGGCAAAGACGTTGAGCAAAGCAATACTGAAAGCAAGACAGCTTTCCAAACGAGGAGGGCAGCTAACCTGCGAAATGAATGGCAAACGCGTTTTTTTAAAAGGAAGAGCCGTGACCTACATGACTGGAGAAATTACAATATGATTGTCGACACCATCAAAAACGCTTCCGAATATTTCAGCCTGGGAAACCGCATTAAAACGGCACTTCTCTACCTTTCGCAAACAGACTTCAGTTCGATCAAACCTGGCAGATACGAGATCGAAGGGAGCCAGGTGTTTGCCTTGGTAGAAACCTACCTCCCGAAGCAACCCAAGGAAGGTTTCTGGGAGGCTCACAAAAAGCATTTGGACGTTCAATATATCGTTTCAGGACGGGAAAGGATAGGATACGCCCCAGTGACCACAATGGAACCTGAGTCTTACAATCTGGACAAAGATTTCTACAAGCTGAAGGGTGAGGGCGACTTTGTTACTTTACATACTGGACAGTTTGCCATCTTGAAACCGCAGGATGCTCACATGCCTGGTATTGAGACAACTGAACGACAACAAGTAAAAAAAGTAGTCATCAAAGTGCGAATATAAATCATCTTCACACAAAAAAGCCCTTTTCATTACGAAAAGGGCTTTTTTGTGTGAAGATTAAGAGTAAGTGTCTATTTTTTCTCTTTTGCTCGCGCCTCAATGATCGTTTCAGAGATCGAAGAAGGGCATTCAGCGTAATGTGAGAATTCCATGGAGAATTGGCCGCGACCAGAGGTCATGGAACGCAGGTCACCAATGTATCCGAACATCTCACTCAAGGGAGCTTCAGCCTTGATGCGCACACCCGTTGGGCCTGAATCCTGCCCCTGAATCATACCACGACGTCGGCTTAAATCACCAATGGTGTCGCCTACGTTGTCTTCAGGGGTAAACACATCTATTTTCATGATGGGTTCAAGCAACACTGGTTTGGCTTTTGGAATCGATTGGCGATAAGCCGATTTTGCGGCAATTTCAAAGGCGATTGCAGAGGAATCCACTGCATGAAATGCTCCATCATTAAGGATAAAACGAATGTCCTCTAATGGGTATTTAGCCAAAACACCTTCCACACAGGATCTTTTAAAACCTTTGTCCACAGCAGGCCAGTATTCTTTGGGAACATTACCTCCAACGACTTTGGACTCGAAGGAATATCCTGTACCAACTTCGCCTGGCTCAATCGTGTAGTCAATGCGACCGAATTGCCCTGATCCACCCGATTGCTTTTTGTGGGTGTAGGTGTCTTGAATTATTTTTCGGATTGTCTCGCGGTAGGCCACTTGAGGTTTGCCCACATTTACCTCGACGCCATAGGTACGTTTCAGGATGTCCACTTTGATATCCAAGTGGAGTTCTCCCATTCCTTTCAAAATAGTTTCGCCGGACTCCTCATCTGTTTCGACACGAAAAGAAGGGTCTTCCGCAACCATTTTACCGATAGCTGTACTTAATTTATCCACAAGACCTTTGTCTTTGGGATCGATAGCGATTGAAATCACAGGATCCGGAAACACCATGGGTTCCAGAGTAGCTGGATTATCAGGGTCTGCGAGGGTATGGCCGGTGTGAGTGTTCTTCATCCCAAGCAATGCCACTATATCACCCGCTTGAGCAGAGTCCAATTCCTCACGGCTGTCAGCATGCATCCTGACTATGCGGCTCACGCGCTCTTCTTTACCCGTGTAGGTATTGAGGATGTTCTGACCTTTTTTGATGCTTCCGGTGTAAATGCGCACGAATGTCAGTGCTCCGTAGCGATCATCCATGATCTTAAAAGCTAATGATCGCAATGGTTTACTCGAGTCGACAATGGCAAATTCACCGGTTTCATCACCTGCCAAGTCAACTTCGGGCTGAGGCTTCACTTCGGTTGGGTTCGGGAGATAATCCACGACAGCGTTTAGAACAAGCTGCACACCTTTGTTCTTAAATGCAGAACCACAATAGGTGGGGAAAAAGTCCAAATTAATAGTACCCTTGCGAATGCACTTTTTGAGTGTCTCGATATCTGGCTCATTACCCTCCAGATAAGATTCCATCACATCATCGTCCACTTCAACGGCGGTTTCGATCAACTCAGCTCGGTACTTTTCAACTTTGTCCACCATGTCAGCGGGGACATCTTCGACCTTGAAGTCCATCGGATCACCCGTGTTAGCCCAAATCCATGCCTTACGAGTCAGCAGATCAACCGCTCCAACGAAATTTTCCTGTTCGCCAATCGGAAGAACCATGACGAGAGGTTTGGCTGCCAAAATACTTTTAATCTGATCCACCACCCGATAGAAGTCAGCGCCCACCCGGTCCAATTTATTAACAAAAATGACACGAGCGACTTCCGATTCATTGGCATATCTCCAGTTGGTTTCAGATTGAGGCTCCACGCCACCAGAGCCACAGAAGACCCCTACACCGCCATCCAGCACCTTCAGTGAACGATATACTTCAATAGTGAAGTCAACGTGTCCAGGAGTGTCGATGATATTAAGTGTGTGGTCATTCCAATCGCAGGATGTTGCGGCTGACTGGATCGTGATGCCACGTTCTTTCTCCTGATCCATGAAGTCGGTGGTAGCGGCACCATCGTGCACTTCTCCGAGTTTATGGATCTTGCCCGTCAATTTGAGGATACGCTCGGTCGTCGTGGTCTTTCCGGCATCCACATGTGCGAAAATACCGATATTTCTGTATCGGGAGAGGTCTGTCATTTTAATCTTTCTGTTTCCTAAGTCTGGCGATGGTATCAACGCAGATGGACCTTGGTATAGATTTATCAGGATTTGGCAATATTAGATTTTCTTTTTTTGAATATTTTTTACGCAAAACGAAGACGAAAACTGCCAATATAAGGGAGTTGAAATCATATATTACGAGGTTTTTCGGGCACTTTTTACGTTTTTTTTCGGTATAGCTAAACATGACCTCGCAAATAGAGAGATAGAAAAAAAACATTCATCGAATGGTGCAGAAGGAAAAAAGCCAGGAAGTGATTAACTCCCTGGCTCGAGATGAGTCATTTCTTGAATTGGAAACTGACAGAAATTGAATCGTGCAATTCGCTGATCTTTGTTTAGAAACGGTTGACTGACGTAAAGAAAGGAAGGCTCACTTCACTGAAATCTCAGAAGCTGTGAATTCCAACTTGCCGTTTATATCAGCAACTGTTCCTTGGGCCACAACAGCAACAGTCGATTGACAGACTTTGCTGTGAAATGAGCGACTGACCTTGTTTTGATCCAGAGCGTAGATCAAATCCTTGCCGTCCACTGAGACTCTGATGGCATTCTGGCATGTTCTTGCCTGCTTGAGCTCACATTTGAGGCACAAGGCCTCTCCTGTCAGGGTTTTTTTCTCCTGAAGTTTAAGACTGGTTGGGGTGAAAATGGATTGATCCCCTTCTTCGGCAAGAGTGCCAACGGCGACAATCTCCGCCTGGGCAGAGCAAAGGTTCTTGTGAAAACCGTTACTGCATTCGTTTTTTGCAAAAACGTAAAGTTTTTCTTTACCGTTGATGGTTGTAGTCAATGCGTTTTGACAGGTATCAGATTTTTTGAGGGCGCATTTCAAGCAGCTGCCAGTGCCTTTGATGGTCAAACTCGCCGGGACTTTTTTCTTGCCCGTGTCGACTTTCGACTGTTTGCCAGAAGCCTCTTCAATTTTGGATGCCGTGATTTTCTTCACACCACCAACTTCCGTGAGTTTACCGTAAACGACCGTGGGAGTTGACTTTTGACAAACTTTTTCATGATAAGCCTTGCTCACATCGTTGTGTTCGAGGAAGTGGAGTTTGCCGTCGACAATGATACCGTTTTGACAAGCGCTGGTCAATTTACTGATGCATTTGGTGCATACCCCTGTTCCTTTGAACGTTTGATCGCCTGATGCTTTCTTCTCAGCTACCTCTGATTTTGCCACATCTCCTGCAAGACTGATTTTGGTAGCCACAAGAACTTTCTTACCCTCGACATCCTTGACAGAACCAACTGCAGTGATGTTGGCAGTTCCAGAACAAAGATTTTTGTGAAATGCCTTACTCACGGCATTATGTTCGAGCAAATAGAGGGTATCACCTGATTTCAACGCATTCTGACATGCATCCGTTTGTTTCAATTTGCATTTGGCACAGCTACCAGTGCCGGACAGAGTTACCTCAACCGAATCAGCAAAAACGCTGGATTGGTAGCCCATCACAAGAGCCATGGCACATGCGAGTGCAAGAAGTGTCTTTTTCATAATATTTAATAATCTTTGGAGCAGGTCGCCTGTAAATGAAACAGGCTATTTGAATCTCTGGTTTTCCTGATGCCTCGTCGTGAGGATATCTGTATCAGTAAACTGAACGTTGGCATCTTATCATGGAATACTACCTTAGCAATCAATAAATCGCGGACTGAGTCACCCGTTGATTTACATTGCAAAGACATGCATTGCCCTCATCGCGAATAAATTGGCCCATTGAAGAGCACGTTGGGAATCGGATCTTTGTTGATAATTTTGTAAGTAGTGATCCATTTAACCATTTCAGCACTGCCTCCAAAGGTCCCAACCACTGCACCACCGGGCAAATTGTCTATAGTGCTTTGACCATTTTTATTATCGAGTTCCCACCATGTAGCAAGACCTGCATGGCGAATGGAAACACCGTTACCCGTGTTGCCAGGAGGGGGTACGTTGGATGCATCGTTGAAATTCAATGGATCCAGCTCGTTCTGCTCCCACAGTTGCCAGTCAGTCGCGTTGTAATTGGTCAACTTATAGGTTTTCCCACTCGGTAGCGCGGGTTTTCCTATATTGTTATAACCACCAATAGTGCCATTCCAGCAATAGGATGTAATTTTGACCGGGCGAGCCAGCCATAAATCCTTGAGCTTACCTCGGCGACGGGATGAAACATCCTTGGGGCACCAAAGCACTTTCTGATCTGAAATGTACGATCCCAGTTGACTTATTTGAAAAAAGGCCAATTGATTTTCAAACGCTTGAGAGTCCACGTCCTTACCTGCGGCAGACCCAGGCGCGTTCGGGCGCCCCGGCAATCTACCTTTGTTACTTGTTGCATAAAGCCAGTTTTCCGGACCGCTCAAATTCCCTCCCCATGACGGATGGGCGATATAATCCTCATTGTCTCCAGCATACATATGGCTTGCTAGAAGCACCTGTTTGACGTTGTTTAGATCCAAAGTCAACTGAGCTTTGTCTTTCGCCCTCCCCAGTGCCGGCAATAGCATTCCGGCCAGAATGGCGATAATGGCGATGACGACGAGCAACTCAATCAAAGTGAATGCTCTGATTGGAGCTTTCTCCTTGATTACGCATTTTTTCGCGGAATTAGCATTATTATTCTTCATATAAGCATTGGGCTATGATTTCATACTAGTGAGCGCATTGCATTTGAAAAGCACAATTTCAAAACTACCTAAGCCGCGCTGAAGCCGAAACTTCACGGGCTCAGGATTTCCAGAAAAATCACGAAGCTACCCTTTCAAGATGGGGTCCTCCTGATTTTCAAGCAAATGTGGGGGGTGCAAAACCATCACGGTATTCACGACTGACGATGTCCTTGTTTGCCTGGTCATGATTTGTAAACCGGTGGGTTTTGGCATTCCAAAGCAGTTCCTGGCCGGGATAACGCGTTGCTTTCACTGCCAGAAGAGCAGGTTCAGTAATTCTAACTCCGACATTAAATGGAGCCCAGACGAAGCGGTCTTCTCCCAGACAGAGCTCGGCCCAGTCCTCCCAATGATGACGTGGCTCAACCTTTGGCAGCGGTTCGTTTTTCACAACTTTACCATCACGAAATATTGTGATCCCCCCATTAGCTTCCAACAGCAAGGTTCCTTCTTCGCAAACAACCATTGTTCGATTGGCTCCTACTTTCATTGGCGGTAATCCAAGTGCCGAGAATGATGGTAACAAGCCAGAGTCGTTGTAATGCACTACGAATTTGTCGCGCGCGAATTGATCGCCACCAGGGTAGGTCAGGGTACTCTGATTATGAGAAGAGTGCCCGGCATTTGAAGCTCGATGAGTGTGGGTAATGACCGATTCAGGTGAAGGCAGGTCATAGGCAAAGTAGAGCAGGTCTAAAAGATGGCAACCCCAGTCAGCCAACTGCCCACCGCCGGTGTCCCAGTATGCTCGCCAGCGACGAGGCGCCAGATCATCACTGTAGCCGATATCCTTGTTGATAGGCCCTCTCCATAAATCCCAATTCAAGTTATCAGGCACAGGTTTTGCCACAGGCAAATCACTGTAAGGGTCGGCGAAATAATGTCCTCTCTTGATTCCTCCAGTCCAGACGTAAGCTGCCACCGGTTTACCTAATTGATTCCGCCGAAGCATTTCAACGGATTGCATGCGCCCTGTACGACATGCCCGTTGATTCCCCATTTGAGTAACGAGTTCGGGACGAGCTGCCAACCCTTCACGGATCATTCGAAGTTCATCCAATTGCTGAACCAATGGCTTTTGACCGTAAATATGTTTCCGATGTTTCATCGCGGTCAGCATCATCGGGGCATGATGAAAGTCAGGCGTGTCCACGATCACAGCATCGAAAGTATCTGCGCGATTGGCAAAAGCTTCGCGATAATCAGAAACCGTCCAGGCACCACCGTAATCAGCAGCGACTTTATTCATGATGTTTCTATCGATATCACAAAAGCCAACGAATTTAGAACGTTTGTGTTTTTTTAAACCATTTCGCTGCATACCACCAATACCGCCCACACCAATTTGAAAAATCTGAAGATGACTGTTCTTGTTGGCCTGGAGGCGTGTTGTCAATGAAGGTGCAGCCATGAGCGTGGTGGCGATCACGCCATTGCGAAGGAACGTTCGCCGAGTCACAGTTCCAGCCGGTTTAGGAGTGTTTTTCGTTTTCATAGGGATTAACAAATTATGCACGCACTCCATCAAATCTCAAGCCCTAGTATTGATCGTGGACACCAAGACAAGATAACGGCGCAAGCCAGAAAACCGGTTGGCCCATATATTGTGTTTTTTTCATGGGATTTCATCAGAAAGAACCTTTTAAAGTTGCCAGTCTGGGATTGAAACCCAGTCGGCAAATGCTTATGATTGGAGGATGATTTCACGTTTACTGAAACCATGGATCGGTTCCATGCATATTTTATTAGGGATGCTTTTATGTTTCACAAGTCAAGGTGCCAATCTCAAATCTGACATACAGAACCTATCTTCCCCTTACAATGACACTCCAAACATTATCGAAACCAAGGATGGTTTGCTCCTTGTCTGGGCAAGTGGATCACGTCCTGGATATGCGGACGTCACTATTCAACAATCCCGTTGGGACGGAAAAACATGGTCTCTCCCCACTATGGTAGCGTCTCACGCCACAAAAAAAACAGGCGCTCAGCAAGCTTGTTGGAATCCGGTCTTAACCAAAGCTTCCAATGGTCAGTTGGCCTTGTTTTATCAGGTGGGACTTTCGCGTGAAACATGGTCGGGCCGCATGAAAATCTCATATGATGGAGGCCATTCGTGGACACAGGAGAGAAAGTTGAGGAAAGGCATTCACGGCCCTATCAAAAGCAAGGCCATCGAGCTTAAGGACGGGAGATTACTCTGCCCATCAGCCACAGCAAACGCGGGTTGGCGTGTCCACCTTGAATTTGTCACTCCTTTCAGGGAAAACTGGGGATTCATGAAAACAAAACCCTTGAATTTCCCCGGTGAGTATAGAGCTACGGAGCCCTCGATATTGATGCATGATGATCAAAATATTCAGGTTTTGTGTCGAACCAAACAAGGTTACCTGACCGGATTCTGGAGCTACAACGGTGCCAAGAGCTGGCAGCCCATGGAACGTTTAGACATACCTGCGCCGAACAGTGGATTTGATGCCGTAAAATTGAACGATGGGAGATTTGCCATCGTTTACAACCATAGTTCGAAGTTAACCGACCGTATCAATCTGGCGGTCAGTTCAAATGGAAAAGATTGGGAAGCTATTAAAGTCCTCGATCAGGGCCCATCCGAACATTTTCAAAACCCATCTATTATTCAAACAAAGAACAATCAAGTGCATATTGTTTATACCATCAACCAAAACCGATTCCAACACGTGCAAATGGATCCAACCCTTTTCAGGGGAAAACCGATTGTCAACGGAATCTGGCCCATCCTGTAACAGACTGAAATGACGAATCCAGAATCCAAATTAACAGAGCTCAATCTCACTCTGCCCCCTGCACCGGCCCCGGCCGGTGTTTACAAGCCGTTGGTCATCCATGGCAGCCTGGCCTATGTGTCCGGGCATGGCCCAGTCACCCTTGATGGCTCCTTACTCACTGGACGGGTGGGAGCTGATGTGGATAAAGAACAAGGTAAACTGGCAGCAAGACAAGTGGGTTTAACCATGCTGGCCACACTCAAGAGCCAACTTGGAAGTCTGGACAGAGTGGCACGCGTGATCAAGCTGCTGGGAATGGTGAATGCCAATCCCGATTTTGAAGAGCATCCCTATGTCATCAATGGCTGTAGTGAATTATTTGCTGAGGTTTTTGGTCCCGAATGCGGAATCGGCTCAAGAAGCGCCGTAGGCATGGGGTCATTGCCCGGAAATATTACCGTAGAGATAGAGGCCATGTTCGAAATCACAGACTGATCCTTTGATCTGTCCATAATGATTATAAGCAACATCTATGTCACCTGCAGATCAGCCATGGTATCAAATCATGAATGTGGAAGAAATCCCTTCCCCTGCCTTATTGTTGTTTCCTGACCGGGTTGAGAGCAATATCCAGGGCATGCTTGAGATGGTTGGCGGCGATGCAGAGCGTCTTTGCCCTCATGTAAAAACCATCAAGACGGAGGCAATCATCCGCATGATGGTTCGTTCAGGCATCAAGCAGTTCAAATGCGCCACCATCGCTGAAGGTGAAACTGCAATCAAGGCTGGTGCCGCATCTGTGCTGCTCGCAATTCAACCCACCACATGCAATGCCAAACGATGGATCAACCTGGCAAAAGCACATCCCGATCGTGATTTTGGAACGATCATTGACTGCAAGGAGTCCATTGAGTCCTTGAGTGAATTAAGTAAACAACATCGAATCACCCTCAAGTTATGGATCGACCTTAACATTGGGATGAACCGAACGGGAATCCTTCCCGGCGAAGAGGCAGTGAAACTGGGAGAATGGATTCACTCACATGTGAATGTAGAATTAGGGGGAATCCACGCTTACGATGGCCATCTGCACCAATCTTCGATTCAAGAGAGACAGGAGGCCTGCGAATACTGGCATTCCAAATTGGACGCATTCGTCAGTTTGTTGAAAAAAAACGGATTCGATCGCTTGCCCATTATTGCCGGTGGCACCCCTACGTTTCCAATGCAAGCAGCCAATCCGGAATTCATTTGCAGTCCGGGCACCACAGTGCTTTGGGATGCAGGTTACGCCTCGCAATATGCTGATCTGGACTTTTCTTGGGCATGCGTCGTTTTGGCAAGAGTAATATCAAAACCCGCAACCGACCTTCTCTGCCTGGATCTGGGACACAAGGCAGTTGCCTCAGAAATGGCTCCTCCCAGGATGATTTGTCTCAACTTGAAGGTGGATGAATGGGTTTCACACAGCGAAGAGCACCTTGTCATTCGGTCCTCTGATGCCCGTCTATTTTCAGTAGGAGACACTGTTTATGCCATTCCCTGGCACATTTGCCCAACGGTGGCTCTGCATCAACACTTACATGTCGTCGAAAATCGATTCGCAAAAGAAAAATGGATGATTGAAGCCAGAAATCGTATGCTCGCATTTTGATCTACCAACCTGCTCTTGCCACATATGAACAATATCAGGCTATTCTTTCACTGTTTTTGAGAAGAACTTTGAATCTACAAAGCGCAAGACTGGGCACAAGCATTATTCCACGATCACCACTCTCAAGAATGAAAGCATTCTCCTTTGTCTTCCTGACTTCATGGATAACGAATATTCAGCTGAACGCTTCAAATACTATTTTCTGTATTCAAGACCTTGTTGAAGCTCGGCTGTTGGCAAAAGAGCAAAGAAAACCACTCCTGAGCATTTTCCGTTGCGAACCTTGAATTGATTATCGACTTTTGATGGGCAGCTTGTCCGTCCATCTGATCAATTCTAACAGATCGTAAGTCATTACATTCCGGGCAGGATTACAAACTTTAACGATCAATCATTGCTATTGAGCTACCATCTAGTTGGTCAAGAAATAAGAAAAAATGAAATCGCTGGCTTGTCGGAGAAGATGAGTGAAAATGGACAGGCCACCACCTGTTCTGTCACCGTAAAATGAACTCGGGGCAAGCGCATCTAAAGGATGCATCACGAAGGTCCAGCCTTCCAAAGAACGTGATATTTCGCGGGCATGGGTATGCCTTCGTAAATCCAGCGACAGAACCATCCCCCCAATTGTGGAATGGCGGTGTTGAACCGATGTGGATTCATGAGGGCACGGTATCATTCCGTCAAAAAACACAGATTACAGACAATGATCATTTTGTTATTCAGCTAGGCCGGCAGGCACATGTTTGTGATGAATTAACATCAAGTATTCAAAGCGAAAGGAAAGACGCCGGACTTTTTCGAATAGATGGGCAAGGCCACCAACTTACCAAAAGCAGTTCAAAAAATTAATGGTAGAAAAATATTAATGGGGGCGAATCCTGCGCAGGTGAGGGGCCCTCCAGACAATCAAAGCCAATGCAGCCAACGCCAGCAACATTCCAAATCCAAATATAGGTCTGAGGGAGTTGTCGGCATTTTCAGAAAGCCTGCCTGCTACAAAATTTGAAAGCATGGGCCCCAACCCAGAGCCAAAAACAACAAGTAAAGTCTGAGCTGTTGCCCTGACTGATTTCCCTGCAATCATGTTGACGAGGATACTGAGCCCTATATGGAAAAAGACGATCACCATCCCCGTCAACAAATAGCTCAAAGCAAGCACCCAGGGGTTAGTGAAATAGTAATAGAGAAAGTGACGTAACACCAGGCAAACACAACCGGTCACGAGCGAAGATACGAAACCCCATCTTCGTATATAGTAACGCAGGAAAGGAAAAAGCGCGACCTCCAATGCCACGCCTATACATTGAATGGGGCCGACCCAGGCTTTGGGGACTCCATTTGACTGGAGATAAGGAGTGCCATAATAAACCACAAAAGAAAAAGAGCCTGACACCAGAAAAAAAGCACCGAGCAGGGTCATGTAATCCTTATTGCAGAACAGTTCCCTGACACAACGCCAGTAATCCAATTTACCCTGTTCGTTGACTTCATGTTCACTTTTTTGTATTCGAGGCAACAGCAAAGTGCTACAGGAGGTAAGCAAAGAAGCCGCCATTCCCAGATAAAGAACAAACTGCATCGAAGTCCCTTCATAAATAAACAGCCACCCGAAAATGATCACTGAAGGAACCATCCACCCAATGGACCCCCAGGCTCTCAGAAAACCAAACTGCTCTTGAGGATCTTTCAGGTAATGAAAACTCAGCGCGTTGATCAAGGTGAAGGTTGGATGGTAAAAGGAATAAAAAAGAACGAAGCTTAGAAGCAACCCACCAAAGGTAGTTTGAAACTGCATGAACAACAGGGACAAACAAGCCATGATGTTCAAAAAGGTAAATACCTTCTGGATCGGAACATACCGATCAGAGATCATTCCCCACAAAAACGGAAACACGAGAAATGTGGAGGATGCGATTGAAAAAATAGCACCAATGGATGCAAAACTTAAGCCTTTTTCCTGCAACCAGATTGACATGAAAGGCAACACCGAGCCACCCACACAAAACTGAATGAGCATGACGATGAAGAGTGACGAAGGCACGTCCTTCCAGGGCGGAACCTTCATAGGGTTTGGATTGGAGCATCAGGAATCGCATCAAGGAACCGTTGCCCATAGCGTTTGAGCAAAACCCGGTTATCCAAGACAGCAACAATGCCTTGATCGGTCTGAGTACGGATCAAACGTCCCACTCCTTGCCGGAATTTCAGGATAGCCTCAGGCAAGGAATACTCAAAGAACGCATCGCCTCCCCTGGCAGTGATCCGTTCCACCCGGGCTTCCGTCAGTGGATGATCAGGGACGGCAAATGGAAGCCGCGTAATAATCACGTTACGCAAGGCATCTCCGGGAACATCCACACCCTGCCAAAAACTGTCAGCACCAAAAAGCACGGAAGAGGTGTCCTCTTTGAATCGCTCAAGCATGGTTGATCTCGGCAAACCAGTGCCTTGAACGTAGAGGGTCATATCATTGGACTCGAAATAGGGCAGCATTTCTTCCGCAACATTTCTCATGAGCTTGAGATTCGTAAACAGAACGAAAGCACTCCCTTTTGTCATCGTGGTAAAGTGCTCGATCCAATGACATAGATCTTTCTGGTAATCAGCATGCCTGGGATCCACCATTTTGGAGACGACATACACTTTCATCTGACGATTAAAATCGTAAGGTGACCCCAATTGTAGGGTTTGAGCATCGTAACCCCCGATGCGGGCTACAAAGTAATCCATGCCGCGCATCTTACTCATCCTTTTATTTTTTCGCGAATGAGATAATGCTTCCTGATCGCTGGATTCTTTACCGGCCATGGACAAGGTGGCACTCGTCATGATTATCGAAGTACCACTGTCAAATAGTCGATGGCGTATAAATTCTGAAACGTCAACGGGAGCCGCATTGAGTGACAAGTTCTTACCCGTCCTTCCCCCCCGTTCCACCCAGTAGACGTAAGGATCATATTCCTGACTGAGGAACATCGCGATGGTCTCTTTCAATTCCGCTATTCTGCGATTGCAATCCTGTAATTCCTGACCTACCTCACGGTCATCTGATTGCTTGATCAACTCGTTCAGCGATACTCTCAATCGCTGCAGCGGCAAGGTGAGGCAATCTTCTACAAGGTCCGGATTGCGAATGCGCAATTCCTTCCAGAACCGTGATGTTTTCCATGAGCTCTTCTCCTCTTTTTCTGTTTGAGATCGCTCAAGGATTTCGTTGCAGGCATCTTCAACTTCAGAAAAAAAAGTCTCTGCCGTGTGATGCACATCACCGACTTGCTGAACTACTTTCCCCTTCTGTAAGACCGTAAGTAATCCCTTCTTAGTGGAAGGATTCCAAAGTTTATTCAGCGCAAAATGGATCTGGCCACTGGAAATACCCAGTCCAATATGTCGGGATGCCACTTGTTCTACCGTGTGGGCCTCATCGAATATGACGAAATCATTCCTGAACAGGACGCCCCCTTCGGCGGGTTCTTCAACCGTGTTTAACAAAGTGAAGAACAATGTATGATTCAGCACAACAACATCTGCAGACATGATGCGTTGCCTTGCTTTTTGAAAGAAACAGGCATGATTTGTCTGCGCAAAATCCGATTTGGAACCACACATCTTGGGTGAGCAGAGTCCTCTTTCTGAACAGACTTGAGACCAGACCTTGGGATTGGGTTCCTCATCAAAATCAGACAAACTCCCGTCAACTGTTTCTTTGGACCATTCCATGATACGCTGGAGCTCGGCACTTTCCGGAGTCGTAAAAAGTCCATCTGCCATTTGCATGGCCTTGTGAAGTCGTTTAGTACAAAGGTAATTATGTCTCCCCTTCAGCATGGTGAAGTTGAACGAGACAGGGAGAATTTCCTGCAACATCGGAAGGTCTTTTTCAACCAGTTGCTCCTGGAGGTTAATCGTATGGGTACTGATGATAGCCCGTTTACCCTCTGAAACAGCGTAAAGGATGGCAGGGATCAGATAGCCCAGACTTTTACCAACGCCGGTGCCGGCCTCTACGATGAGGTGCTCCTGATCGTTCAGAGCTTCCGCCACCGCATGAGCCATTTGCTGTTGCTGGGGCCGGTATTCAAAATTGCTAGCCCTGGACAGCAGGCCGCTTTCAGAAAAGATGGTCGACACGTGGTCAGCCAATTCAAGGCCGCCGTAACCACTAGGCTCCCCTTCAGAAACCCTGATCATATCTCAAGTTGCTTATCCACCATTAGTGTTTCTGTGGATGCCATATCGTGACATCCTGTTGCGCACGGTTTTTAACAATCATTTTATCGGGAAGAATGCCCCTCCAGCAGACATTCGGATAAATAACACCATGGCGCCCGATGAGACTACCAGGGTTGAGCACGGCATTACACCCTATCTCCCCGTAATCGCCGATGATGGCTCCCAATTTCCTCAAACCAGTATCGATGGGCATCCCACGTTGGTCAATCTCATCAATGTAAATGGAATCCTGCGTCAGCTTGAAGTTGGAAATTTTGACCCCTGCACCCAGATGGGCGTGAAATCCAAGAATGGAATCACCCACATAGTTGAAATGCGGAGCAACAGCGTGGTTGAACAGGAGACTGTGTTTGACCTCGGTGGCATTTCCAACCACACAGTGATCACCAATAACAACGTGCTCTCTGATGTAAGCATTGCTTCGGATCTGGCAATGTTTACCGATGATAGCCGGCCCTTTGATGACCGCGCCCGCCTCCACCACCGTGCCTTCACCAATTGAAACATTTTCAGCAATAAAGGCAGGCTCGCCTATCGTCGTATGGCGCTGATCAGCACCTACGTTTTCATCGATATAGCTTTTCAAGCATTTCAAAGCTTCCCACACCCGTGACTTTCCTTCAAAAAGAACGGCATGATCGGTCTCCTGCAGATTCAAATAATGATCTGGGCTCAGCATAGCTTTATTTTAACTGACTAGATGGCATTGAAAAGTGAAATCAGAAAATATCAGGTTCATTGTGAATCAATCCCTAAGTTGACTTATTATCTCAAATGAGAAAAAAACAGAAAGATAGCTTGCCTGAAACAAGCAATTCAAAATAGGTTTTCATTTAACGTTTCCTGTTCTTCCTGTTTTACTTACATTATTTAACCATACTTAACCGACTGAACATTTATTTTCTCGTCCCACATTGGCAGTGTAATTGCTGTTTTATGACAAAATATTACTTTTGAACCAGGCTTAGAGGAAAAATACCATTGATCGCCTATTTAAAAATTATGAAACCATTCGGTTTGCGAGTGCTGATAGATTTACGTTACCTGAATGCATTGCTTTTACTTCCAGCGATGATTTCATGGCATCAGGCACAATCGCAATTATCAACATTTGTTTTACCTGCTCCACAGGAACTGCAAGTTGTTCCAGGAGATGGTAACATCCTGTTGACATGGAAACCTCCCCTTACCCAGACTGGCCTCACGGGATATCTCGTCAAGCGCTTCAACGGACCAGTCCTGGAAAACACTTGGAACCTTGGCGTGGATGATCCCCGTGAAATCAGAGATATCGATCTCATTAACGGCACTTTGTATCGTTATGCCATAAGCGCTCAGGTTTTACTTGTCGAAGGACTTGAATCAACGGCTCAGGCAACACCCCAAGCCACAGTTTTCTCCCTGGTTGCTCCTGTCCATTTGACCGCGATAATTGAAAATGGTGGCGTCAGCCTGTCCTGGACCTATCCGGACACAATCGAGCTGAATGGATTTGAATTGAATAGAAATTTAAATGATGGTGATGAAGCCATTGTCATGCTTCCTCCCGATGCGAATGGCTATTTTGACAGCCAGATTACAGCTGGACAAACGGCGATTTACCATCTCAGTGCTGTTACAGAAAACCAAAAAAGCCCCTCTGCCTCATTCGAAATCACCATCCCTCATTTGCTGCTAGATCCAACTAAAATGCCCCGCATTGTCAGACAAAGCAATTTCATCGAAGGAGTCGCCGGTGCCAATGTGCAACTTTTCGCTGAAGTTGAGGGAAGCAATCCTCTTCATTACATCTGGTATTACAACGGACGAAAAATGCCCGGAGTTACTGAACAGGGAATTCAGATATTTAATTTATCACCAGAACACGTTGGAACCTATTTTGTTGAAGTAAGCAATCCTTTTGGAAGCATCGTTTCCGGTCCCATGAAAGTTGAAATAAACCCTGCCAACCTAGGAGGTGTCGACATCGAATGGAATGCACGTTTCGAAAGTAATGTCGGTTTTGAAAGCAAATCCGTTGGGGTCTATCACGAAGGTAAGACCGGTGCCATTGTCGCAGGCCAATTCACTCCGGATGGCAGCAAGAACAGTGACCTGATGGTGGTGTCGTATGATGACGCAGGAAATCAACTTTGGTCTACAAGAGCTTCCTTCAGTAAAACGAGTCAGGAGTTTGCCCAGAAATCAATACTGGATCATCGGGGAAATGTAATTATCGGTGGACCTTCACGTGTGAATCCGGCTGAACTTGTCGATGATATTACTTCTGATCTTCCAAGAAATCCGGTTGATTTGCCATTCCTCGCCTCGTTTGGCAGAGATGGCAGCATAAATTGGACGTCCACACCCTTCCGGAACTTCGACAGCAGGCATTTCATTGTGGACATGCAAAGCGATGGCAACGGGACCATCTACTTGTTAGGAAATATTGAATCTAATGAGTACAAGGGGATGGTTATTCAACGATTATCTGCAGTAAGCGGAACCCCTCTGAACCAGCTTGTGACAGACGAAGCCACACAATTCACCGCCATGGCTTTCAAAGTCTCCCGGGATAAACGCATTTATGTGGTGGGGGAATCCAATGAGGTCAGAGGCAATGCATCGGGAGTTCAAATAAGATGCTATGGTGTCAACGGAACGCTCGATTGGAAGACAGATTTCGGGAAGATAGGCGTCTATGACTTTTCCCCTTCTTCCATTCATTTGGGCGGAAAGGACAACATCTACGTAGTTGGTTCTTCCTATAAAAGTGACGAGGCCGGAGACATTCATGTCGTAAGCTTCGACCCCCAGGGGCAAGGTAAATGGCAAAACACACTCGGACTTCCCGATGGAACCGAGGATATCCCCGTGAAGGCTGTCGTTGATCATGCTGGATCCATTATCATTGCAGGAGACACCACGCCTCAGATGGAAAGCACCCGCATTATTCTTGGTAAATTTTCAAATACCGGAAAAGCCGATTGGTCTACTTTGATACCTTCATCGATCCCTGGAATGCAGGATCATATCACTGACATGGACATCGACAGAACAGGGAACATCTACCTAGCAGCTATTCGACATGCTCATGGCACAGGACAGGATTTTGCCAGTCTACGATTCAATACAGATGGCCTTCTCATCTGGGAAGCCAGCTTCAAGCAACAGAGTCTTGTGGTTGAAGAGTCAACTTGCATCGATGCGGACGACCAGGGAAATGTCATCCTTAGCGGGGTCACCTACCTCGACACCAAACAGCAGATTGTATCCATACGGCAAACATCTATTGACGCCGTCGAGAACCTTTTACCGGAAATCAAATTTAATGACGAACTCTTCAAAAACCCAGTTTACGCTCCCGGTCGATGGACTGTTGAAGTGGAAGCTGAGGATCCAGATGGCGAGGTGACCAAAGTGGAGTTTCTCGACGGAGCGAAAGTTCGAGGAATCGATACGGAAGCTCCCTACACTTTTGAATTTGCATCAGACATGCCGACTACAGCGCGCGTGTTTGCACGCGCTTATGACAACCTTGGAGGAGTTGCAATCTCTGAAGAATTAACAATAGTGATAGCTGAGAAACCAGATGGAAGCCCTTCAGGAACCCTTCCACAGGAGGATTCTTTTCTGCCGGAAGGATCTGATTTGACGTTAGATTTCGGGATCACTGGCGCGGAACCAATCCGTTATCAATGGTTTCTGAATGGCGAGAGATTGAAAAGAGCAAATCAGCCCACCTTACCGATACTGCCAAATGTCACCCGGGCTAATTCTGGCAGCTACGTTTTACGAGCACAAAACAATGAAGGTAAGGTTTTATCCGAACCAGTGGTCGTTTCGCTGGATTGGCAAGTTGTGGAGGGTGCTGACAATTTCGAAGAGGCTACTGCAATAAGAGGAAATACAGGATTCATCAGGGCCTCTAATAAGGGAGCTACCATGGAAAACGGTGAACCCAGACATAGTAAAAAAAGGAGTGGTCACAGTATCTGGTATCGCTGGCGACCAGACATATCGGGCTTGACAACTTTATCACTACAAGGTTCCAGCTTCGATACCCTTCTGGGTGTTTATGCAGGGCCTTCATTGACACAGCTCAGCGAAATTGAATCGGATGACGATCGTGGGGGATTTTCAACCAGCAAACTTGAGTTCAATGCAGTCGCCGGTGTGGATTACATGATAGCCATTGCAGGATTCAACGAAGCCAATGGTAATATTCTTTTCAGTTGGCAACTGAATCCCAATCAAGCCATCAGTCTACCAAAAATCAGCATCTCGCCTGATAAGAACACAGTAAATATCGGTGAACCCTATCAGCTGCAGACCTCTATCTCAGGAGATTTACAAGGAATAATACTCCAGTGGTTTCGCAATGGGGCAGCCATACCGAACGCAAATGGAACTACTTTTGATATCGGGTCGGCAAAACCAGAAGATGCCGGGGTCTATTGGATCAGCATCAATACAGGCAACGTCAATGCACGCACAAAACCAGCACATTTAACCGTCAACATCCCCAGAAGAGGAAAGATCATACGTGAACTTGTTCTTGAGGAAAAATTCGCAGATCTGTTTTTCTTTGTGCAGGATTTCAATCCAGTTCCCCAGTTCCAGCCTCAAGCCTTTGCCTCGCCTTTCCAGGCAAAGGCGGCTTCCCTTGCCACTGGGTTTACTGGAGCACAAATTTTTAACACATTTGGTGCAACCAAGGAGGCCGGCGAGCCTGACCACTGTGGCGTTCCCGGAGGTGCATCCCAATGGTTCGCCTATCAGTCACCGACTAATGGTGAATTAAGCATTTCAACTGACGGTAGTGACTTTGATACCGTGTTGGCAGTTTATACTTCCACTGGCAGTAGCTTTGACGATCTTACGGAAGTCTCCTGTGATAATGACAGTGGCAACGACGGACAGGATAGCAAGGTCAAATTCAATGCGACAGAAGGCACTATTTATTATATAGCAGTTGACGGTGTCGAAGCCGCCACAGGCACTGTCAACCTCGCTTATGAATTGGAAGTTGGGCTTACTGTTCAAGGGTTGACCATTGCTGACTTAGGCATGCAATTTGAAATAACAACGGTTCCAAACATTACCTTTGTCATTGAGGGCACTGAGGATTTTGATAATTGGGTAAAGCTCATCTCAACAAGTTCAGTCGACGGTAATTTTGTTTATATTGATAATGAGGCACTTACCGGTAAACGAAGATTCTATCGAGTCTATGTAACAGAGTAGAGATTAGAATGTCATCCATTACCATGAAGTGAAAAATGGCAGTAACAATCATCATTCCGACGATCAATCCCGGAACAGAGCACACCTTCAAAGCACTCAAGAAGCAGGAAACCACCTCTGAACCTGCACTTTCCCCGGGCATTTTATGGCCATTGTTGGGAAAACTGAGAGATTGATAAGGGCGCAATCACCGATACACTTCACCGATTTTTTTCATGATTTCCATTTCAGCAGTGCCACCCCCACAAGCAACACAAGGATGCAAATGAGTTTGGGAACGAAGTTCTTTTCCCTGAAGGCGAGCACTCCGCCAATGAAGGTGATTAAAACAGCGCAGCGTCTGAGCGGTGAAATGACCGATATCAATGAATCAGACTGGCTAACAGCTTGGAAATAGAAAAAATCAGCCACAAGCAAAAATATACCAATCATCGGGATACACCACCTCCATTCAAATTGAGACTGCCCAAAGCGTCTCAGTTTCCAAAACAGCAAGAGAGGAGACATGACCACAACGAGATATATTGAAAACCAGCATTGAAGCGTTGCCACTTCCATGCATCTGATCTGCAGCAAATATTTGTCGTAAATCGCACTCAATGCCCCAAGCCATGTTGCTATCAACATGAATCCCACCCACCGATCTCGTAGAAAGTGAATACCCTCCATTCGCCCCACCAGGGAGAGGGCATAAAACCCTACCATGATCACCCCTGCCCCCAGCCATTGTATCAATGCCGGCCGTTCCCCCATCAATCCGACAGCAATCAATATGGTCCAGAATGGCGCAGTTGAACGAACGGGGGCAGATACTGAGACGGGAAGATGTTTGACCGCAAAGTAATTGAATATCCAGGAGCAGGATACAAGTAAAGCTTTGCTCAAAACCACTCCATGATCGCTCCAGGACATGGAGTGAACCTTTAAGGTTAACCAGGGGTAAGATTCAGGCGCCCATTTGGACCAGCATAAGAGCGGAAGCCAGACTGCAGCACCGGCCAACACACTGATGAATAATACCGGTGGAACAGCGTTATCGCGGACTCCAGCTTTTTTAAACAAATCGTAAAACCCCAGAAACAAAGCCGACAATAGAGAGAGGACCACCCAAGTCATAGGCTTCTTTCTAACAGGATTGAATCAGCCTCCAAAATATCGATATTGATTGATTGAAGTCGCAAGCAGCTGAGATTGAGCTTTTGTATGGGAATATATCCGATGGCGAAAAAGATCTGCCACGTGCAAATACTCAATCCGTCAGTCAGTTAGGGGTGAAGTCAACGACGAAAAACATCCCAGCCATCCCATACCATAATACTCTCCTCCAGTATTGATTTTCACCCTCTTGGGCGCCGTAAGGAACGAATAAGTTGATTGCTGGGATACTGTTTACGAACGGGAGCATTCCAAGTATTTTCGTCCGTATCGCCATACATTTTTTTGGTTTTCCAAAAGCTGGCTTTCATCTCTTCGAGCTTCGAGGAATAAGCCGAATTCTGGGCAAGGTTTCTCATTTCTTGAGGATCTGCCATGAGATCAAATAACTCCCAACGACTTGCCATTTCAGCGGGTGTCCGTGGATGATCAAAATACAGCAATTTGTATTGTTCACCACGAATGGCGCTATGCTTGGCAACTCCATGACCCCCGTCAATGTAGCGGTAATATAAGGTGTCCCGCCAATTTTCAGGAGAATTCCCTCCGTTCGTCAGGATGGGAAGAAAGCTGATACCGTGAACCTTCCAGTCGGGTTTCACACCTGCAGCATCAAGGAAGGTAGGTGCATAATCGATATTCTGCACCATGGCCTTGGCTCGCGAACCTGCTTTGATTTTACCAGGCCAGCGAATGATCAATGGCATTTTCATGGATTCTTCATAGGCCCAACGTTTGTCAAACCAACCATGCTCCCCCAGATAAAATCCTTGATCGGCGCAGTAAACAACCATGGTGTTTTCTGCCAGCCCCATTTCATCCAGTCGATCCATTACTCGCCCAACATTGCGATCCACACCCGCGACGCAACGAAGATAGTTACGCATGTAACGCTGGTATTTCCAGCGCACAAGGTCTTTGCCTTTGGGAGGATTCGCCAGGAATGCTTTGTTTTCTTCTTCAAAGGCTGCGATGTAGGCTTTGCGCTGACCCGGAGTAAAGCGAGAAATCACATTTAAGTCTCTTTCGGTTTCAAAAAGCATCAAGTCACTGGCCATGCGCATGTGCCCGTCAATCCCCATTTTGTGATTCGCCGCCGAAACGCGCGTATCGTAATCGTCAAACAGGCTGGGTGGTTCAGGAAAGGTGATGTCACGATAAATTTGGAGTTCCCTGAGACTGGGTTTCCAGTTCCGGTGGGGCGCCTTATGCTGAATCATGAGTGCGAAGGGCTTGGAATCATCGCGTTCTTCCAACCAATCCAGCGCTAGATCGGTAATCACATCGGTCGAATGCCCTTTGATTTCACGACTTCCCTCGGCGTTGTACATATGAGGGTTGTAGTAACTCCCCTGCCCGCTCAACACATCCCATGCATCAAACCCAACCGGTCTTGTTTTCATATGCCATTTGCCAAAAATAGCTGTGGTGTAGCCATTTTTCTTCAATGCTTTGGGCCAGGTAGGTCGTCCTGGGTCCAAGGCACCACCCAGATTCACAATCCCATTCTTGTGACTGTGTAAGCCGGTCATAACCGTTCCACGCGAGGGCGTACAAATGCTGTTTCCGCAGAAACTGTTCTCAAAAAGCATCCCCTCATTGGCAATACGATCAATGTTAGGTGTAGGAGGAAGATCCATCCCATAGCGATAAGATGAAATCGCTTGAGTGGTCAGATCATCGCTGAAAAAGAAGAGGATATTGGGTCGATCTTGTGACGGCTCGGCCCCCAGCGTCTGTAAACTGCTGAACAATCCCCAGACAACCAAAATACAGCTTGCTGCAGTAGTTAAGATTTTCATGGCTAGGTTTAATTTAACTAAACCATGCGTTCAATAAAAGAAAAAGCGAATCTGATCCATTCTAGTGCAACCCATTTCTGCACGTCTCCAAAGAAAGTTTCGAACAAACATGCTACGAATTAATATCACAAGCTTGGGCAATCGTAGGACTCGAAGAATCATCGTTCCGCCCCTACCCAACAGCAAATTGTAACTTTGTTGCCAGATTGAGTGTCAGTAATTATAAATAGCCAAATCCAATGCAAACTACAGCAACTCAATCTGATTGTGAACAAACTCTGGGCACCGGGATTTTATATGTCTTGTGGGCTTCTTTGTGTTTCAACCTTAATCCATACCAAGCAACGGCTGGGAACCTCAAAGCGGAGGATCTCTTCAGGCAGGATCATTTACTCGATGTTCAAATCAAGATGGCTCCTGAAGATTTTCAAAAACTTCGCAGCCAGAGCGATCGCAGCAATTCGGGAATGGCATTCCTATTTGGAGGAGAAATACCGACCGAGCGCTTCAGTCAGTTCAAAGCGGATGTAAGCGTCGATGGAACAGAGATCAAAGAAGTTGGCATTCGAACCAAAGGATTTATCGGTTCGCTGAATCCAGATCGCCCTTCTTTGAAGATTAAATTCGATGAATATTGGAAACAATCGCCTGTGGAAGGCCTGGATCGAATAACACTCAACAACAACATACAGGATGAATCGTTGGCCAGTCAGTATCTGACTTACAAATTATTCAACAAAGCAGGCATCCCGGCTCCGCGCGTCAGTTTCGCCAAGGTAACCGTGAATGACGAATACCTGGGTGTGTATTCGCATGTGGAATCGGTTCGGAGTCCATTTCTTGAGCATCACTTCGGGGATGATTCAGGTGAGTTCTATGAAGGAACGATTGCCGATTTTTATCCGAAGGCTGTGGATCGGATCGAAGCCAAAAACAAGCGAACAAGGAAGGACAGATCCCGGGCAAATAAATTGGCACAATTACTTGAAACTCAAGAGACTTTCAACCTCAGTGAGGTTGAAAAACTTGTCAATATAGATCAATTCATTCGGTTCTGGGCTATGGAAAACTTGATTGCCTTCTGGGATGGATACTCCAACAACCAGAACAATTACTTTGCTTACACCAATCCCAAGGACGAAAACCGTTTTTACTTCATGCCATGGGGCGCTGATGGTGCATTTGTGGATATTTCAGGCCCCTTCGGTAGAATGAGACGAGGAGAAGGGCCCAAAGCGATTTATTCACAGGGTATGTTGAATAATCGCCTTTATCAATCGAAGGGTATTCCAGCACGTTACAAGGCCGTGATGGAAGATCTTCTGAAAAACGTTTGGAATGAATCTGAAATCATGGAAGACATCGCCCGCATTCAGAAGTTAACCCGGGACCACCTCCACGAGAAACAGGATAGATTGGAGGACGGCACGGAGAAAGTCACAGAATTAGTTCAGGTGCGACGATCTGATATTGAAGAGGAGCTGAAAGATTGGCCAATTGAAATAGGGGAAGCACGCATTCCTCTCCATACCGTGCAGGTAGGCAAACTGAAAGGGTCGTTTTCAACCGACTGGAAGAGTGAACGAATGGACAGTGTCCTGAACCAGGGGGAAACCAACATCCAGTTGGTGTTGGGAGGTGAGACAATTACAATGAAGAGCATCGGCGTGGTAGCGCAGCCCGAGGAGCAGAGAAACTTTGGGCGCAGACGCCGCGGGGGCTCGGGAAATCAGCCAAGGGAACCTCGCCCCACACTCACATTCCAGGGAATTCGAAAAAGCGACGGTTACCTCATGAACATCACGTTTGTCGTTGCGAGTGAAGACTTCGCCGAGAGCAATGACAAAGGAACGCCGTTTCAGGGCATGCTCATGGCAATCAACCCAGAGAACAACGGAAATCGTTTTGGAGGATTTGGAATGATGCCGAAATCATTGATTGGAAAACTTACCTTGAAAGAAGCTTCTCGCGGACAGGATGCGCCTGTCGTTGGCGAATTTGATGGGATCATTCAAGAATCAAGAGGTGGCATGTTTGGCGGGAACCGCAACCGTGGAGGTAGAGGCCCCGGTCGCGGGCGGCCTCCGGAATAATAATTGATCATGTATCCGTTGTTAATAAGTAATATAAAGACCTTCTCAAAACAGTTTTCCCACAGCTGATCGAAAACGGTTATCACCCCTTGGATGATGCTTTACCTCTTTTGATTACAGGGGTAAAGCATGTTCAAATGAGCCTTTTTCGCTCAGGTCGTACTGCAAATCCTTGTTCTTTCGAAGGACAAAGGATGTAGTAATCACCAAAGCACCCTCCCAAGACATTGACTTTGAACCAAAGCTTGATCTAGGTTGTCAAACTTAAGTGAGATGTAACGGTTGTGCCGTCATCAAAACGATAGTTGATTGCAAGTTTATGTCAGAAAAAAAGGGTACAGAGGTCGATAAATCTTTGCGGGAGTTATATGCCAAAGGAAAATTAGCATACGAACGCAACAACTTGGATTATGCCGTCACCCTTTTTCAGTCGGTTCTTGGAAAAGAGCCGGGTTTTTATGATTGCCGCGAAGCCTTGAGAGCCACGCAGTTCAAGAAGCATACGGGTGGCACCAGTTTTTTTCGAAAAGTTTTGGGATCCGCAGGAAGCTCCCCTCAATTAGCGAAAGCCCAGATAGCGCTTCGCAGCCAGCCCGTGGAGGCGCTGGATTTTGCAGAATCCGTGTTGAATGGTGATCCGAACAGCGTCGCTGCTCATAAGGTATTGGCGAGTGCTGCCATGAAACTGGAAATGTTCCGGACTGCCGTACTCTCTCTTGAAATAGCCTACAAGAATGCACCCAAAGACAAGGAAATAGGCATCAAATTTGGTGAAGCTCTCATTGAGGCTGAACAAACAGCAAAGGCCGAGAAAATCCTTAAAGACCTCGCAGCGGAATACCCTCAGGATCAGGACCTGTATCAGGCCTACAAGAATGCATCCGCCAAACATACCATGAGGGAAGGGCGTTATGATACGGCGGAATCTGGTGAGGGATCATACCGGGACAGCCTCAGGAACAAGGATGAGGCGGTTCGCCTGGAACAGGAGCAGCGCCAGGTTAAAACCGATGATGTAGCTGAGCTGTTGATCCAAGATCAATTATCGCAATTAGAGGCGAATCCAGATCATATAAAAGTTTTGCAGAAACTAGCTGAACTATACACACAGAAAAACGATTTGGAAAAAGCCGGAGTTTTTTATAAGCGCTTGCTGGACTGCACCGAAGGCACCCCGGATGCGACTATCCAAAAGGCAGTGGATGACTTGAAACTCCGAGCCATTGACCAGCAGATCAATACATTGGACCCAGATGATGCAGATTATGAATCCTGCAAGGAATCACTTAATTCCCAGAAGCACTCCATTGCGTTTGAAAACTGCCGTGTCCGCTGCGAACGGTATCCAAACGATCTGGCTATCAAGTTTGAGTTGGGGGTCATGCACTACGAACGAGCTGAGTATAAGGAGGCAATCAAACTTTTCCAGAAATCGCAGGCAAACCCACATATCCGAATCAGGGCCTTGCATTATCTTGGGCGCTGTTTTCTGCAGCGTGGCATCTTTGATCTCGCCATTCGCCCCATTCAAAATGCCATTAATGAAAAAGAAGCATTCGATGAGCAACGTAAGGATTTAGCTTACGACCTTGCGCTGATTTATGAAAAAATGAACAAGCCAGAGGAAGCAATCGAACAGTTCAAGCAGATCTACGAAGTAGACATCGATTACAAGGATGTCAGCGAGAAGGTGGACGACTATTATGCAAATCTTTAAAATCTCGGGATAGATCTTTTTTCGGATCCAATTTCACTCTGCCTGCGGCTGACATACACACTTTTTTGCCATACTGAAATAAATCGATGAGAGGTCGAGCCGGATCCCTTACGATTTCAATATACTGATTGGGCGAGGAAAGCATTTCAAATCCTTCAATTTAATTGCATTCCGCCAAGACCGGTCTATGTTAACGACGATCATCATGGGGACCTTCAATCTACATCGGATACGCCTGACATCCGTGCTGCTTGTTTGGGCAGCGGTAACACCATTACTTTCGACGTCATTCACCCCTACCCTTCAGGCCGATGCCTACGATGACGCGCTCAACGAATCATTGACAGGCGAATATACCGACAGTCTGGAAGTTTGTGAAGAGCAGTTGAGGGACCAACAGGGATTCAATGAAAAGTGGTATCTGCTGGGTATTAAAAATTGCATGCATCTCGGGCGGTACAAGCGTGCTTTCGAGATCCTGCAAGAGGGATTGGAAGATCGACGGGTCAGCGGCATCAAACTGTATCCGGTTGGCCATGAAGTGGCACTTTTCAACAACAAACCAGACCTTGCTCAGGAGTATCTGGACAAAAGCGCCCCTTACATCAACAGTGTCAAATGGTCCAATGTAAGCGCTGAAAACCGAGTCTATCTGGGGCAAGCCGCATTGAAACTGGCAGTGGATCCGAGAGTGGTTCTGGAATTATTCTACGATGTGGGCATGAAAGCAACCCCTCCCTTGCGGGAATCCTTCATTGCAGCTGCTGAGCTCGCTCTCACCAAAGAAGACTTCGCTGTCGCTGAGTCAACTGTCAAACAGGGATTGCAACATTATCCAGAGGACGCAGATTTATTGTTTCAGTGGGCCAGGGCCCTAAGTGGATCAGGAAATGACCAAATGGGTGACTTCCTGACCCAAACTCTAGAAGCCAATCCAAATCACGCTGGCGCCTTGCTGATGTTTATCGATAATTCCATCGATGCTGAGAACTACGATCAAGCCCGTGACTTGCTTGATCAAGTCAAAGAGATTAATCCTTATCATCCCAAAGCCTGGGCCTATGATGCTGTGATCGCTCACCTGCACAGCGATAGAGCAAGGGAGCTGGAATCAAGGGAAAAAGCACTGACCTTCTGGTCGCAAAACCCCGAGGTAGATCATTTGATCGGCAAGAAACTCTCGCAGAAATACCGTTTTGCAGAGGGCTCAGAATACCAAAAGACTTCACTGAATCTACAGCAGGATTACGCTCCGACCCGGCTCCAACTGGCGCAGGACTTCCTTCGGTTGGGTGACGAAGCACAGGGTTGGGAGCTGGCAGAAGAGATCCATGAAACCGATGGATACAATGTCACAGCCTACAATCTTATCCAGCTGCGTTCTGTGATCGATGGATTTGCAACGCTCAGGAACAATGATTTCATTCTTCGGATGAATACCACAGAGGCAGATATCTTTGGCGATCAGGCCATGGAGCTGTTGATGGAAGCCAAGCGAGTGATTTGTGAGAAATACGGGATCGCATTGGAGCACCCGATCACGGTGGAAATTTTCCCAAACCAGAGCGATTTTGGTGTTCGTACGTTTGGCATGCCGCACAACCCAGGCTTTCTGGGTGTCTGCTTTGGAGATGTTATTACCGCCAACAGCCCTTCCTCCGCGATCGGCAAGGACTCCAACTGGAAGGCTGTTCTCTGGCATGAGTTCTGCCATGTGGTGACCCTGAACCTGACAAAAAACAAAATGCCACGGTGGCTTAGTGAAGGGATTTCGGTATATGAAGAGATAGAGAAAAACCCTTCCTGGGGACAGCACATGTCTCCAGCTTACCGCCAAAGAATTTTGCGTAATGAGATGACCCCCATCGGTAAGTTGAGCGGGGCCTTCATGAATGCCGAATCAGGTGAGGACATGCAATTCGCTTATTATCAGTCGTCTCTTGTAGTGGCTTACATCGTCGAAAAATACGGACAATCCTCACTACGCAATATTCTGGTAGATCTTGCAACCGGGATTCCTATCAACCAAGCCATCGAAACCCACACTGCCAATGTCGATAACCTTGATAAAGCATTTATTGGCTGGGCTCAGGCACATGCTTCGGAACTCGGGAAATCACTGAATTGGGATGAACCTGATCCCAGTCTGATAGGACCGAGCGATGTCACCGAGTTTCTCTCCACAAACCCGAACAATTACTATCTCCTGATCGCTTCGGCTCGACAGCATGTCAATCAAGAAAACTGGAAACAAGCCTCTGTGTTGCTTGACCAATTGATCGAAGCTTATCCAGACCAGCGAGGAGCCGGGGGGGCGCTGTATCTGGCAGCCGTCGTGGCAAAGCAACAGAATGATACAGAGAAAGAAATGCGATTGCTTGAAGAACTGGCATCCATCGATGGCGATATCACAGACGCCTACCTCCGTCTCATGCAACTGGCGCTGGAAAATGAGGACTGGAAAGCATTGAGAAGAAATGCCGAGAGATACATGGCAGTGAATCCCCTTGTCGCGCGTCCTTACGAAGCATTGGCGGTTGCCTGCTCAGCACTTGGAGACACAGAAAGAGCCATCAAAGCGCGCCAAACGGTGCTTAAACTAAATCCAATTGACCCAGCACTCGCTCATTATCAACTGGCGAGACTACTCCATGATGAAGGAAGTCCAGATGCGAAACGTCACCTTCTTCAAGCACTTGAAGAAGCCCCTAGATACAGAGAAGCACAAAAATTGTTATTGAGTCTGATCAAGGGTTCATCCAGTTCCGCGGTTCCTGAAACAATAGAAACCTCGAATGATTCCACCGAAAAGCAAGTAGAGCTACCAGAACAACCATAGGAGTATGCCTCATGACCTTTTCATCCCGACTGTCTGTATGAGCCGTTTACGCTCACCGCAGTCACCTTTGGACAAACGGTGGCTGACCGCCTTATTGGCTCTCACCTTGCTCGCATCTTCACTAGACCTGAGCGCTCAATACGGTCGACGATTTAGCAAACCCGAAGGTGAACGAGCGGGAGTGCCTGAATGGAATTTACAAGCCGCATTTCGCCCTGATGTCTTTACTTTTGTCAGAATTTTTTACGGTTCCTATTCAGACAGCTACGGAAGATGGGGAAAGAAATGCATGATTGATCACCCTGAAAGTGACCTCAATTTTTCTTATCGCCTAGAAGAATTAACCTCTCTCAAGGTAGACCCAGACGGGAAAGTCGTTTCTCTGACTGATCCAGATCTGTTCAACTACCCTTTTGTCTATTTGATTGAACCCGGGGAAATGGTCCTTCAAAAAGAGGAGCGCAATGCTTTGCGAAAGTATTTGCTGGGTGGTGGTTTCATGATGATCGATGATTTCTGGGGACCAAGCGAGTATGAGAATCTGAGACTTGAGCTGAGCCGGGTGTTTCCTGATCGTGAACCGAAAGACATTCCAATCGAGCATCCCATTTTCAATTTTGTATTTCCATTGGAAGAAAAACCACAGATCCCAAACGTGGGGCGTGGCACCGACAGTCAGTTTGACGGCATCACATTCGAGCGATGGGATGCCCAGACGCCCTTTTACAAGGGGATGTGGGATGACAAAGAGCGCCTCATGATGGTGATCTGTCATAATACCGATCTAGGAGACGGCTGGGAGTGGGAAGGCGCCAATCAATATTATTTTAAAGAGTTTTCGGAAAAAAAGGCATACCCTTTGGGCATCAACATCGTTATGTATGCCCTCACGCATTAAATCAAAACAACGTATTGAACAGAGAGGATCATTGTGGAGGCAGAATCAGCACCGGCAAATCAAGAATGGCCTAACGAAGAGCGCACCGTCGAGCAGTTGGCTCAGAGTCGTGCCCGTATCGAGAAGGAATTGAGTAAAGTCATCGTGGGTCAGAAGGGCCCCATTGAGGAGATCCTCATTGCACTTCTGGCTGGAGGCCACTGCCTGATTACAGGTGCACCTGGATTGGCCAAGACACTGCTTGTCAAATCCGTTGCACAAATCTTTCATCTGAAATTTCAGCGTATTCAATTCACTCCTGACCTCATGCCAGCTGATATCACTGGAACGGAGATATTGCAGGAGACAGATGAAGGGCGACACTTGAATTTCGTGAAGGGCCCCATTTTTGCCAATATGGTTCTGGCAGATGAAATCAATCGTACTCCACCAAAAACCCAGGCTGCATTGCTGGAGGCCATGCAGGAGCATCAAATCACGGCTTCTGGTGTACGTCACCCATTGGAAGAACCTTTTTTCGTCCTGGCCACGCAAAACCCCATTGAGATGGAGGGAACCTATCCACTCCCCGAAGCGCAGCTCGACCGCTTCATGTTCAACGTTGTGATCGATTACTTACCTGAAGATGAAGAGGTGGAGGTGGTCAAACAGACAACATCGAAAAAGCCTGAGCCCATCGAACCGATCTTCACAGGCGAAGATGTGCTGCGTTTCCATCAAACCGTCCGTGCCGTTCCCGTTGCAGATGAAATGGTGCGATATGCGGTTCGCCTGGCCGCTGCATCCAGACCCAATCAAAAGGAGACACTCGATTTTGTGAATCAATGGATCAGCTGGGGTGCCGGTTTGCGCGCTGCTCAGTTTTTGATCCTCGGAGCCAAGGTGCGAGCTGTCCTGCAAGGTAGATCTCACGTAATCAACGAAGACATACAAAAGCTTGCCAACCCTACCCTGAGACACCGTATTCTGACAAATTACAGGGCAGAGGCAGAAGGTGTCAGCGTTGAAGACATCATCCAGAAACTATTGGATCAGGTAAAACCAATTTAACCTGAGAACGATTACCAGAGCTTAGCAAGTAACGATCCACATGGCCGAACAGAGCATAGAAACAACCTCCATGGAGGGATTGACACAGCACCGTTTCATTGACCCACGGACTCTGATGTCGATCAAGCATCTTGAGTTGCGAGCCAAGGTCGTTGTCGAAGGCTTCTGGAACGGCCTGCACCGGAGCCCTTACCATGGGTTCTCAGTTGAATTTACCGAATACAGACAATACACACCGGGTGACGATCCTCGGTACCTCGACTGGAAGCTCTATGCCCGCAGCGATCGTTACTACATCAAAAAATTTGAAGACGAGACCAACCTTTGCTGTTTCCTCCTGATGGATCGAAGCAAGTCCATGGAGTTCGGGTCTAAAGGTTTCACCAAACAGGATTACGCCAACACGCTGGCCGCCACATTGGGCTATTTCCTGAGCAGGCAGGGTGATGCCGTGGGTCTCATGTCGTTTGATGAAGTGATTCAGGAATACATGCCTGCGCGTAATCGACCTGGACATCTGCGTCAACTCATGCAGACCTTGGAAAAACCATGCCAAGGAGAGAGTACGGACATCAAAAAACCGATCAAGCGCATCATGGACCTTTTAAAATCCCGCGGTCTGATCGTTCTGATCTCTGATTTTCTGGCGCCTCTGGACGAGCTGGAAGACAATCTTGCAACACTCACCGCCTATGGTCATGAGGTTCAGGTCTTCCATATTCTGGATCCGGCCGAACGCCATTTCACCTTTGAAGAAGCAATTCAATTTGAAGATCAGGAAACCGGACAATTGATGTATGTCGATCCGGCAACAGCCAAAAAGGACTATATGGAGCAGATGGAAAACCATCTGGAAAAGCTCAAAAATGCCTGTGACAAGTCGGGCATCGGCTACACACTTCTCACGACAGATCAGCCATTGGAAAAGGGGTTATTCGATTTCCTGAAAGCAAGGACTCACCGAGGAAGGGTGGTTCAAAGGAAAACACACGCAGGGTAACAACGTATGAGCTTTTTATATCCATTATTCCTGCTGGGGGCGGCGGCTATTGCTGGGCCAATCCTCTTTCACCTCATCAGGCGGGTTACCCGAGAAAAAAGGTCTTTCAGTACGTTGATGTTTCTGAAAGCTTCACCGCCAAAACTGACCCGTAAAAGTCGCATTGAACATTGGTTCCTGCTCTTACTTCGATGCCTGGTTTTCCTATTGCTGGCACTGGCTTTTTCAAGACCCTATCTATCCAATGAACAAACCATACAATTGGAATCAGATGAGCGCGTCAGGCATTGTCTCTTGATCGACAGAAGTGCCAGCATGCGTCGGGATGGTCTTTGGGAGGAATCACTTTCTAAAGCTGAAAATTGGTTAACACAATGGAAGCAAGAGGCCTACGCTTCTGTTTACCTTTTTGATGAAAGCATCCATCAAGTTGTTTCTTTTGACGACTGGAGTGGCTTAAACCCTGACATACGAACCTCTGAAATCCTCAATCGCATCAAAGCTCAACCGCCCAGCTGGAAGGCCACATCCATTGATGATGCACTCCTGGAATCACTCAACCGAATGGAAGAGGGTGCAAGAGAAGAGGAAAAAGAAAGCAAACAGCAAGCCTGGGAATTAGTCGTTATTTCCGACCTCCAAGTCGGCAGTCGATACGAGGGCCTGCGCGGACAGGACTGGCCGAAGCATGCCTATGTCGTTTTCGACGGGACTGAACCCAGAAATTCCAGCAATGCCGGATTGCAGGCACTTCAATCTGACTGGCAAATTGCTGAAGATGAGTCATTTGTCGCCCCGCGTGTCCGAGTCTCTAATGCTCAAGATTCTGATCAGGAACAGTTTGAGTTACAATGGAAGACGGAGGACAGCAGTTTTGAAACCAACGAAAGCCTTCCTATGTATGTGACTCCCGGACAAACGAGAATCATGACGGCTCCCAAGTGGCCAGAAGACAAGAGGGTGAATCAGTTGGTACTGACCGGAGATTCCGAGACGTTCGATAACACCATTTGGCTCGCTCCCTTCAAACCAAGAACGAGCCGTATCGTATTACTCGCTCCAAAGGGTCAAAAACAAGATAGTGAACTTGAGTATTATATCGAGCGCGCTTTTCAGTCCATCCCTGAGCATCGTGTTGAACTAATACAATCCCAGACGGAGGCGTGGGAACCGTTGGCTGCACTTAAAGGGATTGATCTTTGGATTGTGACCCGCCCACTGAACGATTCAGTGGCCGAAGGATTGCGTGAGCACGTCAAAAAAGGAGGTATCATCCTCATGCCACTCACATCAGTGACGATGCAAAACACTCTCCAGGTCATGTGGGAAGACCCTGTTCTTGAAATAGAAGAAGCAGCAGTAAGCGATTATTCCTTGATTGGTAAGATCGATTTCCAGCACCCTCTTTTCGCGCCTTTTGCCGATCCCAGGTTCAGCAACTTCAGTAAAATACATTTTTGGAAGCATCGTCGAATTTTGAACTTGGATCTTTCACAGAAAGAACTACAGATAGCCGCTTACCTCGATAATGATGAGCCTGCGATTATCACCCGTAGGCAGGGTTTGGGGCGAATTATATTGATTAGTTCTTCATGGACACCCAAAGACAGTCAATTGGCCTTGTCCACCAAGTTTGTTCCATGGCTTTACACCGCCCTCAACTGGGGGAGGAATTATCAGGCACTCAGAACGCAGTATTCCATAGGGGAAGCCGTGGACTTGAGCAGTATACCCACTCAAGATAAATTGGCGATTCGAAATCCTAATGGAGAAGTGGAGAAAAAAAGCGCGGACAAACTTTACCGCAACACGAATCTTCCCGGTATTTATGAAATTGAGGCGGACAATGATTTTCGCTGGACTTTTGCAGTGAATCTACACCCTGATGAAAGCCGTACCTCTGTGCTGCCCCTGGAGACATTGGAGAGCTTGGGCGTGCCTACCCGTGATCAGGAGAATACCGCTGAAGAAACTCCAGAAGCACGCGAACAAAAGGCTGAGGACTCAAGACTACTTCAGTCTCAGGAGATTGAACAAGATCAGAAGTATTGGCGTTGGATGCTTTTAGCGGTTTTGGGGTTGGTCCTTGTCGAGAGCCTTGTTGCATCGAAAGCCAGTCCCAAGCAATTCGCCTGACTCTGGAACCGCTTCGGCGCAATCCTCTGTTACGTCACTTTGCCGGAAAGTGGGGCGTTACAGTGAGACTGCCTTCCGAAAAGGAATCAACCTAGAGCAAGCTTCAATACATCAAGACATCGCTGATTTTCTTTTGCTAAGCCCACGCTAATCCTGAGCCACTCAGGAAGTTGATAACCCGCCATAGGACGAGTGATAACCCCATTTTTCTGCAGGTAATCAAACACATGCTTCCCATCCCCCACTTTTACGAGGACAAAATTCGCGTATGAAGGAACATGTTCCAAACCCATTTGCACGAAAGCTTTCTGGAAAAACTCGACTCCTTCCGCATTATTAAGACGAGTTCGATCCACATGCTCCTGATCATCAAGTGCAGCCAAAGCTCCAGCTTGCGCAATCGCATTCACATTGAATGGTTGCCGCACCTTCTCCATTCTCTGAATGAGCTCCGGCGAACCAACGCCGTATCCAATACGCAAACCTGATAAACCATATATTTTGGAAAAGGTGCGCATGAGCAGCAGGTTGGGTTTCTTTCCTGAACGAATCAGCGGTAATAGGTCAGTAGGATCAGGAAGGTATTCAAAATAAGCTTCATCCATGACAATAAGCACATCATCTGGAATTCGAGCCAGAAAATCTGTCACCGCGCCTTTACTGGCAAGAGTTCCAGTGGGATTGTTTGGATTCGCAACAAAAACGACTCGAGTCCGTTGGTCTACCGTCTCAGCCATTGCGTTTAGGTCATGTCCATAATGGTTTGCGGACACGGTCTTGATTTGCGCACCAAACATGGCTGCGATAATGGGGTAAATTGCAAAACAGTATTGGGATACGACGATATTTGAATTCTCCCGCAATAGCACATGCCCTATCCATTCAATCAATTCATTGGAACCATTTCCAAAAACGAGAGATTCTGGCGATATATCAAGATGATTCGCCATTTTATTTTTCAGATAAAATACATTCCCGTCCGGATATAAGTGAACCGAAGGAACGGCATCCTGCATTGCTTTAATTGCCTTGGGCGAAGGCCCAAGTGGGTTCTCATTGGATGCCAACTTGATGACATCGTTGAAAGGGATCTTTAATTCCCTGGCAACTTCCTCAATAGGACGACCAGGTTGGTATGTTGCTAACGCTTTTAAATGATCGAGTATGGGCAATTTCATAATTTTTTGAATGAGGACGCAACATTCAACGAATAGTTTGGTCAACAATAGAACTCACATGGACGTGTGTCTTTACCAAATCTCTTATCAAGGCAATTTTGGCAACATCTCCGGGACGAGTCTTTACAATCAAATCATGGACGGTTGAAGCGACTTGATAGCTGTCCTCAGGTGTCATGAGCACGGGATAAGGCATGCTTTCTATTATTTTCATCACGCGATTGGAGGGCCTGATATCATCAGTCAAAACGACACCTGACAATTTGGTTGGAGCGCCGGTTTCATTGGGAGCGGCGGCTGTCTCGATCAGGTCTTCGCGATCTGCGGGCATGATCATCAATGAGCCTGGACGAAAAAATTTCCTTGCATTGGGTGCACTCATTGCACCAACTACCACATTATCAACGATATTATGGATTTCCTTGGTGTGATTGAGAACCTTTGCTACCAGTGCATCTCGAATGAGCTCCATGGTCGGACTTGAAAGCATTCGTTGGTGAGGTATCACTCCCAGCAGGTTGAGTCCCCGGCGCTCCAGTCCTTTGCGCGCAAACTCTGAGATATAATCCACCTTATCCTGTCGAACTTTATTGAGAATAACACCTATGATTTCAACTCCGTCCTTTTCAAACAAAGCCTGATTCAGTGCAACTTCATCAATCGGCCGCCCGATCCCGCCCTGAGTGACCAGAACGACTTTTGCATTTAAAATTTTTGCCACCCTCGCATTGGATAAGTCGAAAACGGACCCCACACCCGCATGCCCCGTTCCTTCGCACAATACAAAATCCTTTTCCCAGGCAACCCGGTCGAACGCCTGTTGAACGCGTTTCACCAGTTTGGGGTTGTTTGAGGATTTTAGATACTTGCGAGTAAAATCCGATGCAACCGCAATAGGGCTCATTTCAGGCAAAGGACAATTCAGTCGAAAGACCTGATCCATCAGGAAAGAATCTTCATCAATCTTGTGATCCTCAACATCCACAAATCGTTGGCCGACCGGCTTGATGTACCCAACTCTGGGATAGTAGCGCTTGATGGCAGACAACAATCCCAACGAAGTCGTTGTCTTGCCATCATTTTGTCGGGTGGCTGCGATAAAGACGCGGGGAGTGATAATGTTTTTCATCTTTTTCTCGTAGCTTGAACCTTATTCACCTGGCAGATTAAGACCCGCTCCAGGAAACAACATATTGTATTCAATGGATTGTAGTCCCACGATTGCCGCGACACCTAGAATATCATGGGCATTCGATCCCCTAGAGACATCAGCAGCAGGTCGGTCCAAACCTAGCAGAATTTGACCATAAGCATTGGCTCTTGCCATGTGTTTAAGCAACTTGCTCGCGATGTTCCCTGAATTGAGATCTGGGAAAATCAATACATTTGCATGGCCTGCGACTCGAGAATCCAGTGATTTGACTCTGGCAACATCGGAGACCAGCGCAGCGTCCACCTGAATTTCACCCTCAAAATCTGCATCAAGATCAGTGTCGGCAGCTTTTGCTTTTGCCAAATGAGTGGCCGTTTGTATTTTCTCAATTCCCGGATGCCCCGCACTTCCTTTGGTCGAATACGAAAGCATGGCGACACGCGGCTTGATGCCCATCAGATGCTTAGCAAGATTTGCGGTTGAGACAGCAATATCCGCCAGTTGCTCTGAACTGGGGGTAGGAATCACTCCACAGTCCGCAAAGAAAAGCACTCCCTCTTCACCAAAGCGAGTATCATCCACCTCCATGATCATGCAACTTGAGGCAGTGGAGGTATTGGGGGCGACTTTAATGATTCGGAAAAGAGGGCGCAGAACACTTCCTGAAAACTCGGATGTCCCTGAAACCAGTCCATCTGCCTGATGCATGGCCACCATCATGGAGCCATAATAGTTTGGATCCTTCATGGCTTTGATCGCTTGCTCCTCACTCACACCTTTTGAACGTCTCATTTTCATGTAACGTTCCGCAAAGTTCCCCAAATCCTCGCTCGTATCGGGATTAATGATACGAATCCCGTCCAGCGATAAGTTCAAGGCTGCGGCAGATTCTTTGATTCGCGTACGGTCGCCTAGAAGAATCGGTACCCCCAGTTTCAAAGCTCTATACTGCCGTGCTGCCTGCAAGACTCTCGGCTCCTGCCCCTCCGGAAGCACTATCCGTTTGGGGTGGCGTTGAAGCTTTTCAATGATGGTTCCGATAAACCGCATAGAAAAGAACTAACCAATCAGAATAAAATCTTCAACTGGCAAGGACAATAAAAGGCATTTTGTTTACCCATTGCCACCATTTGCTAACAAGCGAAGATAAAGACTATGAATCGATTCCACCATGGTCTGAACAGTAAAGCGTTTCTTTACCAGGTGTTTCCCTGCTTGACCAAGGCGTTCTCTGAGGTCCGGATTCCCGAAAAGAGTCACCATCGCATTGATTAATGCGCGTTGATCACCTGGTTGAAGCAAAAAACCGGTTTTACCCGTGATGCAGACTTCCGGTGAACCGTCTAAGTCAAGTGCGACCACAGGTTTCCCCGCGGCCATCGCCTGCGGAAGAGCTCTTGGCAACCCTTCCCGTTGAGATAAATGGGTCAGCACATCCATGATACCGACCCATTGTGGCACCTCTTCAGGTTTGATCAAGCCAGAGAAAACAACCCTGTTCCTCAATCCCATTTGGTTCAATTGATTGATAAATAATTCCTGATGAGGCCCTCCGCCCACCAAAAGCAATTTAAGGTTTGGGATTTTTTGAATCAGACGAGGTAAAACAGAAAATAATTCCTGATGACCTTTGAGATCGAAGAGCCTTGCAATCTTACCAATAACAAAGTCTGATTCAAGGATTCCAAGTTTGGCGCGGAGTGCGGCATTGGGATTGGTGGAAAAGAATGCATTCAGGTCGAATCCGCTGTATATCGTCGAATAATCCGAGGGATTCCCTATACCTGCCTGTTGATACTGACGGCACATCGCATCCGCAACACCAATAAAATGATGGGTGGCCCTGCCAGCTATCCGTTCCGCGTTAACAAAAAACGCATTGGAGAGCCCGCTTTGATAGGAGCCAAAAGAAGGGCCATGAATCGTATGGATAATGCATTTTATTCCTGCAGCTTTAGCCGCTAATCTGCCGATAAAACCGGCTTTTCCGCTGTGAGTGTGAACAATATCAGGATGCGTCTCCTGATACCTTCTTTTTAAAGAAATGTAGGCTCGAAAATCATGAAACAGCGACACTGGCCGAATCAGATGAGGTTCAATATGGAAGTGCTTCGAAATCTTGCTTAGTTTGGAGTCCAATGATCCTTCCGGAAGGGATGCATCTGTGGGACCGGAAATTAACTCGACATCAACGTCGGAGGATTCATGGAGCCCAAGAACCGTGGATATAGTATTTTCCTGAGCGCCACCTACGATGAGACGCGTGATGACATGAGATACAAACATTCCCATTCCCGATTCTCAGGGTCATTCAACTTTGAGAGCTGCCAGCGTGGCCTTCACTTTTCCGAATTCACTTGTACCCTTGGGCGCTATTTCAAGGTAAGACTCGTAATGCTTAATCGCTTCAGCAGTATTATTTTTCTGATGGGCAATTTCAGCCAGGCCGTAATGAACGGCATGGCTGTTTTCAATGCGTTCAGAGAGCGTTTTGTAGTCAACGGCAGCTTCATCCAATTGCTCTAATTGCAAATGACAGATCGCTTTGTTGAGCAGGGCGATATTGTTATTTGGATTTTTCTCAAGAGCTTCCATCAAAGTCTCTACCGCACTCTCAAAGTCACCAGCGCGCATCTGTGAAACTGCTTTGGTTTGTCGCGCATTGACGGAATCTGAATTCAAGTTCAAGTGAGTATCACACATGGCTGCAGCTTCTTGATATCTCTCGGTAAACAAATACACTTGAGCCAAGGTTTCGATAATGGGCTCCGATTTAGGGAAATCCTCACGAGCTTTCAGAAGCAATCCCTCTGCAAGTTCAAATTCCTTGGCACCCAATGCGTCCTCCTTGCTTGCGTAATATTTATTACCCACACGATAATGTGCGAGAGCTGTCAATCGAGTCACTTCCGCTTTTTGGGAATCGTCCAGATCATTACCTGATTGTTCAAGTTGTTTCAGAGTTTCCAGTAGCTCGACAGGTGAACCTAGGTTTAACAAAGCTTGGGAGTTTGCCAGCCAAAAATCTGTATTGGAAGGGTCCAATTCAATACCTCTCCTGAACCTCAGCGCCGCTTGACGAAAGTTACCTCCAGTGAAGAGTTGGATTCCCATTTCATTTTGAAAACGGGCTACATCAATTTCACCGTTTGCCTTGAGGATCTGAGCTGTCGACCTGAACTTGCCCTGCATCTTGTTCCATTCCTGATCATCGATGATCCCTACAACTGGCTGCTGATTGGAAAGCAGTTCATTTGCTTCGAGATTGAAATCGGCAGAGGAAATTTCGTTGGAGTATTGTTTGGCCGCATTAAATGCGGCCTTTGCGTCATCCAATCGCCCCATGCGCTGTAACTTGACGCCCCAGTTATTTCTTTCCATGGCAACCATTCCGCCTATGGCAACACACAACGGCACATCCGATGCAATTCCGTCAAGGAGAACCTTGAATTCGGTATCGAAGGATACCCAATAAGATTGCATTTTATCGGCATCCTCCTCCGAGAGTGAGGGTGGGTAGGGGCTTTTATCTTGCTGTGTGTAAGCCTGTAACTCCATGATCAGGCCGTGATTCCTTGGAAATAAATATTCAAAGTAAATCCCAAAACTCGATTGCATGTAATAGACCGGGGACTGCTTGATGACAGCTGCAACCAGATTCAGGACAGACCCTAAACTGATCCTGGGGGGAATGTTTTCAGCCCCTAGTGTTTCTTCCCAATCGTTCTTGATATTTTCACGGGCAATTTTCTGATAAAAACCTGTCGATAATCCTGACGTATCGACGACGGTATAGTTGGATTTTTCATGATCAGGCGACGTTTCCAATGCAAATTTAATCATCATCGACCTGAACGGATCATCGACGATCAAAAGTGATTTTTCTTTGGGCAAAGGCCCAATCACCGTGCGAGCGTAACTTGACAATACATCTCCGTTTGTTAGCTGAATCGAGCTCCAGTTTTTCGCAAGCAAACCAGCAGGCACGCCAATAGCAGCCAACAAAACAAGCCCTTTACATGTCACATTGATAAAGTTTTCACTTCCCGAGGAACGGTGCTGTCTTGATTTTCTTCGCGAGGGAGCTCCGCTAAAGATAAGTAAGGCGTATCCTGAATAATATCCTACTGCTAATGCACCCAGGAAATAAAAGGAAAGGAAAGGCAAGCCCAGACCGCGCACTCGAGGACTGAATGGAGGATCGAAAGCTACCCAGATGCAGGCAGCCAAAAAGACCATGTGAATGAGCTTGAACATGAAATTAGTGAGCATGGCTCCCGCAGCGCTCGTATCACCAAAAGTCGAAGGCCACCGAACCCCAATGGCAACAACAGGAATAATGGACGTCAGAGACAGTATCAGCACCACACTGCGCTTGAATCCTGTCAGAACTACTTTCTGATTCCCAAGTTGTAACTTTAAATAATCCCAGATACCTCCCGAGTCAGGATACTGACTGGAGAGCAATACTGGCAGCAGCAGATACAAACCCAACCCCAGTAACCCAAGAAATGTCGACTTGAGTAAAAACCGCCCCTGAAAAAACGCAATTCCCTTTATCCATATCACCGCTCCCAGAAAAAGAGGGAAATAGGCAATCATCGCCCAGTTATTGGTAATGGAAACGCCATACAAAAACGCAAAGCGAGTCATCCACTTCTCATTTTCCCCAATCCGATATTCCAGCAAACAACGAATGAGGTAAGCAAACATCAGCAGATCAATCATTTCACCTGTCGCTGATGTAGCATGCTCCCAGAAACTGAGCTGCAAGCCGCATACCAACACGGCAAATATGGGAGGTATCCACGCCAAAGGTGAGCTAAGCAGCGAAAAATCACTTTGCTCGCGAACACGTTGATCGCGTGTTCTGTCATGCGGCAGCAGAGAAACTGCTTTAGCCAGATTAAAAAGGCTCAACACAGCCAGAATAACGGTCAACACATTCAGTGCAACGGGCTGTGAGCTGATGGAAAGAAAACTAATCGGCAAGGTCAATAAATAGAATACGGGTGCCTGAATACTTGGCGACCAATCCCAACCTGTTACTTTCCCTACAACAGGCAGGCTGGAGGTCGTCACAGATTGACTCATGGTTAACAGGAAAAATACCAATGTTACACCCCCAATAATCCAAGGCAGTTTCCTTTGTACAAAATTCATCGGTGTTGATTCAGGCTGATCCATAATGCTAATGGCACTAAGAAGAACCCATGGGATTCATCTTGGCAAGGCTATCTTGAGTCTAAAAATATTGATTTTACTGACTTTTCAGTATCCGGAATCTAACGCCAATCATGGAATTGGAGCCCCAGCAAGACCACACATGTAAGCTTCAATAAGCTCTGCCAGAGAATCACTGTATCCTCCCTCAAGAACACTGAAAGCAGGTATACCTGAACCCGAAATTTGCTTTCCTATCCATTCGAAGTCTTCCTTCTGCAATAGCTCTTGGGCAATGGGATCGACAACATACGCATCAAATCCGGCAGACACACCCAACAAATCCGGTTTGAATGCTTTGATATCCTCCAGGGCCTGCACAAAGCCTTTTCTGTATTCAAAAGGAGGAGTGTATGGTTTTTGCGGGTAATTACGGCAATTCGGTGGGCGATGCTGCAATCCAGTACCTGGATAACAAGGTGATTGGTGAATAGAGGCAAAAAGAACATTTTCATTTCCGTGTAAAATATCTTCAGTACCGTTGCCGTGGTGTACATCAAAATCCAATACCGCCATGCGCAGGCCGTAACTCTTCATTCCATTGAGGATCGCAATGGCCATTGAGCTCAAATAGCAAAACCCCATTGCTCTTTCGCTGGTCGCATGGTGTCCCGGTGGACGCATTAAACTCAGAGCATGCCGCCCCTTACGAGCTGATTCCATGGCGTCCAGAGCCGCACCTGCGGCTCGGAGTGCGTGTCCCTCTATGTCCTCATACCAAGGCGTATCTCCATCAAAATCATGATTCGATTCTCGCAAGTTTTTTAAGTGCACAGCTGAATGAGCCAAACGAATTGCTTCCTCAGAAGCGGCCACAGGTAGGCGCCATTCTACAGACAAGCTTGACTGCTTCTTAAGCCTTTTGGCAGTCATGGTGACTCGATCAGGCCGCTCAGGGTGTCCGGGTGAGGCGTAGTCTGCACAACGCTCGTCATAATACACGATCATTGATTCATCATTCATCAGGCAAATCATAAACATGATTACGCTGCATGACGATCTCAGATGGAATCATACATTTTGCGAGCAATCAGGATAACTAGGACATTTTCCTGCTGGATGTTGATGCTGATTCAAGATTAAATACACGGATAGATGTTCTATCCGGAGACAAAACAATTCATCGATCTGGCCAAAAAGGGAAATTTAATTCCTGTCACACGAACTGTGTTGGCCGATTTTGACACCCCTTGCTCTGCCTACCAGAAATTGAGAGGACAGGGTGAATCCTTTCTGTTTGAATCTGTTGAGGGAGGAGAACACCTGGGGCGATATTCTTTCGTAGGTTGCAATCCAAGAGCTGTCATCAAACAAAAAGGAGATCAAATTGAGGTCATTCAGAATGGGAAGGTTCTAAATCATTATCAGGTGGTGGGAGCACTGGCTTCCTCTCTCAAGGAAAATGAGGTTCGTGACGGACTTGAGGCAGTTGAAAAAACTCTCAAAGAGTTTCGCTATGTTCCAACGACCGAATCAAATTTCCGTTTCTCAGGTGGGGCAATTGGCTTTCTGGGGTATGAATTTATTCATGACATCGAACCTGTCGTCCCCCGCCCTGCTCACAACGAGCTAAACACCCCAACAATGTATTTCTTGATTGCGGATCAACTACTGGTTTTCGATCGTGTCTCACAGACCATCACAGTCATCGTCAACGCTTACGTTAAAAACCCTCAGAATGCGCTGGATGAATATGAAAATGCCTGCGAGGAAATTGACAGGCTTCTTTCCCTTCTGGAGCAACCCTGTCAGTACAAACCTGCCACCTTCCTGAAATCGCCTGAGCCTGCAGCATTTGAGTCCAATATGGAGAAAGACCGTTTTCTTGATAACGTGGACCAAGCCAAAAAGTATATTACTGCGGGCGACATCATTCAGGTCGTCGGATCGCAAAGATTTTCGGCCCCTCTCAACGCCTCACCTCTGGAAGTCTATCGTGCTGCAAGATCCATTAACCCTTCCCCTTACATGTTCCTGCTTGAGTTGGATGAATTCTCGCTCGTAGGTGCCTCACCTGAAATACATGTGCGCTGTGAGGATAAACGGGTTGAAATCCGCCCCATAGCAGGCACCCGCCCACGAGGAGCCACGCGACAACAGGATCTTGCTTATGAAAAAGATTTACTGGCCGATCCGAAAGAACGAGCCGAACACGTCATGCTCGTGGATTTGGCGAGAAACGATATTGGCCGTGTTTGTGATTTCAGTTCCGTCGAGGTCAAAGACCTGATGATCATTGAACGCTACAGCCACGTGATGCACATCGTATCCCAGGTTGAGGGTTGCTTATCAGAGGGGAAAACACCTTATGACCTGATTCGAGCCACGTTCCCTGCCGGAACCTTGAGTGGGGCTCCCAAGGTTCGTGCCATGCAAATCATTTCGGAAATGGAGCAAACAACCCGTGGACCATACGGCGGTTGTGTGGGTTATTTTTCTTTCAACGGAAATCTTGACTGCTGTATCACGATTCGAACGGCTTTGATCAAGGATGACCGGATATACGTTCAGGCAGGAGGCGGTTGGGTCAGCGATTCTGTCCCTGAAAGCGAGTATCAGGAAACCGTCAACAAGGCCAAAGCCATGCTGAAAGCCGTTGCACTTGCCGAATCTTTCACTGAGAAATGAGATCTCACTCCCAAAGGAATGGTTGGCAAGTCGCGCTGACGATGATCGTTCTGGTGATTGCAGCAGGCATTGCCTATCTCCTACTCAAATCCGGCCCGGAAGTATTGCCGGATGATGAAACTCCGGTTGCAAAAATGGTAAAAGTGCGCGAGGTAAAACCTGACCGCTATCCTATTTTTATTTCGGCATACGGTACCGTCATACCTGCGCGTAGAGTGACCATAGAGCCTGAAGTCACCGGACTTGTCACCCGCCAGCATCAAAGCCTGACCCCGGGCGGAAAGATCATGGAAGGAGAAGAGTTGTTCGCCATCGACCCCACCATGACAGAACTCGCTCTCAAGGAAAGCAACGCGGCACTTATGCGTGCCGAAGTAAACCTGAAAGAGGCTCAACGAAAATCCAAACAAGCACAGAACCTTGCGAGTAACGCCTTGATTCCAGATACAGAGTTGATTTCCCTCGAAGCCGAAGCACTCGTGCAGGAAGCTGAAGTAGCACGATTAAGCATTGCTAGAGAACGCAATGTTGAATTACTCAAACGCCATTTGATCAAGTCGCCGTTCAATGCCGTTGTCCTCGAAGAAAACCTTGAGATCGGACAACGCATCAACCCCGGCTATTCAGCTGCCACTCTGATTGGTGCTGATGAATATTGGATTCAGGTATCACTTCCGGTAGATCAGATCCGTCACATCCAACTGCCGGAAAATTCCAAGCAAGGAGCCAGAGCCAGCATTTTCCTGACATCAGGTGGTGGGAAGCAATTTGCGGGAAACGGCAGGGTGATCGGTCTTAGAGGCGATTTAGAGCGCGAGGGAAGGATGGCACGGTTGCTCATTTCATTCTCTCATAATGAGGCAGCCCGCGCATCCCGAAAAGCAGCCCCACTGCTCATCGGAAGTTACGTGCGTGTCGATATCGAAGCAGGTGAAATCAACGATTGCCTCGCAATTCGCCAGGCTTCCCTCAGATCCAACAATCGCATCTGGGTAGTGGACACTTCCAGCACCTTGCAAATCCGCGATGTTGAAATCCTGTGGAACATGGACGATATGGTATACGTATCCAATGCGATGCAACCGGGTGAAACATTAATTGTCAGTCCACTTCGTTCTGCTGTACCGGGCACGGTCATCAACGCACAGCGTCTGAACGAATAATGAAACAGGAAAGAGAAGCGAACACATCCGAATCCGGCTTTCAAGGTTTGCTCACCTGGTTTGCCAAAAACCATGTCGCTGCCAATTTACTGATGGTAGCCGTGGTTGTCACGGGCCTGATCGTCTCGCTCAATATCCGACAGGAGATCTACCCGACTTTCACTTTGGATGTGGTTGAGATTTCCATGGAGTACCGCGGCGCAAGTCCCGAGGAAGTCGAGCAATCCATCATTCTTCCAATCGAATCAGAACTGCGTTCAATGGAGCTTGTCCGGGAAATCACAGGCACTGCGAGCGAAGGGAATGCCCGCATTCTGGCTGAGCTGATTCCCGGTTCAGATCGCAACCGGGGTCTTCAGGAAATTACGGCCGCAGTCCAGCGCATCAACCTTTTTCCGGAGGATGCGGAACCTCCCGTCATTGCTCTGGATAACGGCCGACGTCGCGGTGTCATGTATCTTTCAATCTACGGAGATCTGGACGCCAAGGGATTGGTCGAATTTGCCAGGGAGATGGAGAACAAGCTGCTTTCACTTCCCGAAATTTCCTTGATCGAATTAAGAGGGGTCCGAAGCCCTGAAGTCCACATTGAGGTTCCACAAGCCAGACTCAGATCCATGGGGCTCAGGTTAAATGACATTGCTGAGGCGGTCGATGATGCGGCTTTGGACGTACCTGCGGGTTCCATCAGGACACCCGGCGGTGATTACCTGCTCAAAACCAAGGAGCGCAAGGAATTGGCTCGAGAATTTGAATCCATTCCGATCATCAGCAGGGCAGATGGCACGAAAGTTCAATTGAAAGATATTGCCATTGTTAAAGATGATTTTGAAGAATCAGAACGAGAATCCTATTTCAATGGCCGCCCTTCCATCTGGCTGGCTGTCTACAGTTCGGAAACTCAATCTCCACTCACAGTCGCTCGTGCCGTTCGTCAATTCATTGAGAGTGAAAAAACTCAACTGCCAGACTCGGTTGGCATCACCATTACCTTTGACCGGTCAGATGATTATGAGGAACGCATCAACATGCTTCTCACCAATGGAGCCATCGGGCTCCTCCTGGTGATCCTGGCATTGGGACTATTCCTGGAGCTTCGAGTTGCTTTTTGGACAACCGCAGGCATTCCGGTTTCAATTCTGGGTTCATTGTTCCTGCTCCCTGCCATGGACGCCAGCATCAACATGATTTCTCTTTTTGGATTCATTGTGACACTCGGGATTGTGGTGGATGATGCCGTCGTTGTGGGAGAAGAGATCTTTCATAAAATGTCTCTGGGTAAGAGCCGCATGCAGGCAGCTGTAGAGGGAGTCCAACTGATGGCCAAACCTGTCATATTTGCGGTGAGTACCAATATCATTGCGTTCCTTCCACTCCTTTTCGTGCCAGGGGAAACTGGGCGTTTCTTTTATGTGCTGCCTGCGGTCGTGATTGCTGTGTTTACCGTTTCCCTGATAGAATGTCTCCTGATACTGCCTGCCCACCTTGCGCAGAAAAACAAAAGATCCGTTTTCAAGCTTTATAATCAGTTTCATGCCTGGCAAACACAACTGCGCGTTCGAATCGATCATCTGATCGATCGCTGGTACAGCCCGCTGATACATCTGGTCATCAAGCAAAGATATTTGACCTGTGCCTTGTCCATCGGCGCGTTCCTTATCATCCTGGGATATACTCTCAGTGGCCGCATCGACTTCACCTTTCGACCGTCAATCGAAACTCCCTTTGTGCAGGCGGAGATCGAAATGCCGTCCGGCACTCCCACCGAACGAACACGCGAGGTAGCCTTTCTAATAGAAGAAGCTGCACGCAAAGCCATCGATAAACTGGGTGAAGAAGACATATTGATCGGCATCACCACTTCCGTTGCTGAACGAAGCTCAAATGGAGGGGAAGTCTCCGTCCGGCTGGTCCCACAAAGTGAAAGAAAAGTTACTCCAGGGGAGTTCGCCCAGTTGTGGCGAAAAGAGTTCCCAGCCTTACCGGATGTGGAATCGGTCTTTTTTGATTATTTGATCGGCCCTGGCGGTTCAGCTGAAATCGACATTCAAATTTCTCACCCAGAGGTGGAAGTTCTGCGTGAAGCTGCTGCTGAAGTTGCAAAAGCCATAGGGAAATACCCGGGAGTTGAAGACGTGCGAAAGGGGTTTGGCAGGGAAATGCCTCAATTCAATTTCGAAATCACCCCGGAAGGAAGGAGCCTCGGCATCACTGCACGCGAATTGGGGCAACAAATACGTCACGCTTTTTATGGTGCAGAGGCACTTCGCCAGCCCATGGATCGTGAAGAATTACGTGTCATGGTCAAATTCCCCGAATCAGAAAGACGCACACTGAGCGGACTGGAAAATTTGTTGATCCGGGTGCCTCGTGGAGGTGAGATCCCTTTGCGACAGGCAGCAAAAATTGAATTAACAGACGCGCCGGCTCGCATCACACGTGTCGATGGAGCCAGGGTCATCAATGTCACCGCCAATGTTGTCCCTGGAATCACCACGGGCAACAAAGTGCTGGGTTCTTTTGAAAAAACTGAACTCCCACAAATCCTCAAACGATATCCACAACTCCGTCACTCTTTCGAAGGGGAACAACGTGAACAACGTGAAGCGATGAACAATCTTTCATGGGGATTGCTGGCTTCCCTTTTTGCCATCTATGCGATCATGGCGTCTCTTCTCAGGAGTTATCTCCAAGCGATGGTCGTCCTGTTGATGCTTCCCTTGAGTCTGGCGGGAGCAGTGCTGGGTCACATTATCATGGGATTTGATCTGAGCGTATTCAGTGTCTTTGGCATGATTGCCCTTTGCGGAATGGTGGTGAATGGTGCTTTTGTGTTGGAACTCACCCGGGATCAATATCTCAAACAAGGTAAATCTCCAATGGATGCCGTCATCCTGGCCGCACAACGTCGATTTCGCCCGATTATGTTGACAGCACTCACCACATTTCTAGGATTGGGTCCAATGATTTTTGAAACGAGTATTCAGGCTTTATTCCTGGTTCCTATGGCCATTGCGCTGGGAGTCGGAACACTCGTTTCGGCAGTGCTTGTTTTGACGTTTATTCCCGCAGTGATGACATTGATCGAAGACTGGAGATCATAGGATCCTTGAAGAACGGCGAAGAATTTTCAAACTCTTCCCGCATCGTTTACTTTGATCCATGCAGATTTCAAATATTGAGGAGATTGCAGACTTACAGGAAATTCGGGAGGCTGCTGAGCGAAGTAAACCGGATCACAAACCACTCCCCGCCTCATGAGAGTGTGATCAATTGTTTTTTCAAAGTCTTCGGGCATCCATCCATTGGTATTGTTGCAAGCCAGAATCACACCCCCTGGCTCGATAATGTCTAATGCCAGATTCAAAAGATCGGGATAATCTCTCTCTGCTTGAAACATTTTTTTGCTCTTGGGTGCTTTCGAGAAAGTAGGGGGATCCAGAATGATACCTGAAAAGATCCGTCCTCGGTTACGGAAACGGCGCATCCAGTCAAAAACATCGCCATAAATGAAATCGTGGGTGTCCGGATGAAGTTCATTCAATTGGAAATTCTTTTTACCCCAATCCAGATACTTCCTGGACAAATCCAAACTCACCGCACGCAGCCCGCTTTTGGCAATACAGACGGAAAAAGGGCATGTGTAGGAAAAGGTATTCAGTATATCTCCGGATTTCAGGGCATCTATATTCAGAGCAAACCGAGAGTTCACTTTTTGCTGCAACCATCGTTGACGGTTTTCGCGCTGATCCAGAAAAATCCCCACTGAATACCCTTCATCAAAACGGATTTGATAATGAACGCCATTTTCAATGATCGTGGTCTCACTCTGGCCAGCATTCCCCAACCAGATCTTTGGAGAAGAACACTCCTTGTTCGAGTGACGCACATGCCTTTGCAACTGTTTCAGATACACACCTCGGCTTTTCAGTCGACACATCCACCCTCTCGCTATGTCTTCTTCAGCCAGATCAGGCTTTCCTTCTTTGGATGCCAACAAATAATCACCAAGTCGGTCCAGATAAAACCCCTTGAAACCGTCGCCTGCGCCGTGTACGAGACGGTAGGCATTGGATTTCCCTGACTCGAGCAAGCGCCCTCGTTTTTTAATGATTCGACTAGGTATATTTTGTTCCATCAAGCATTTGTCCCGAAATCTGATTTACCTCATGTGTAACATCCAGAAGAGTGTTGATTGGGCAAGAGGTCCTTGTAAATCTTTCTGGTGATAAATTCAACTGAGCAAGACTGAGATTAACTTCATGGAATGCCTCTTGATTTCACGGAGATCAACCCAGTAAAAACGTGATCTTCTTGAGCCATGATCAATTGCCAGAATTGTCACAAGTTACCGCTTGATTTCATCTGTTAATCGCGCACATTGTATTTGAATATTTCTTATTCTGCTTCAAGCAGCAAAAAACATTGTTGAGGTGATACATACAAAACTCAAGGTATTGATGAAAAACAGGAAAGCTTGGCTCACTGCACTTTGCTCCATATTTGCTCTATGCGTCTCCAGTTGCAAACAAGGATCACAAGTTGAAATTTACACAGTCTCTAAAAATGAAGCATACAAGCTTCCAGCCAACTGGAAACAAACCCAGAACACAAGTGCCATGCGTTTGGCTACTTTTGAGGTAACAGGGCCAAATGAGGAGACAGCGGAGGTAGCCATTCTTCCAATGCCTGACTTAAAGGTTGAAGACCATGAGATCGTGAATTTATGGAGAAGCCAGCTCCAACTCAGCCCCATTTCCAAGGAGGAAGTTAATGACTCCTCTGAGTTGATAAAAATCGGTCAATACGATGGGCGCATTTTCGATCTGACGGCCCCAGCGGAAACACCCGGGGAGATGGCGGGAATGAGGATCATTACGGCTTTTGTCAGTTCTCCCGTGGGAACTTGGTTTTTCAAGATGACCGGTACCGACCAGCATCTGGATGCAGAGAGACCAGCTTTCACGGCCTTTCTTGGTTCCGTCGATCTGAACAAGATGCAGCAGGAAATCACCGCTGCACGACAAGCTGCAGACCCTCATGCGGGTGTGAATATGGCGAACAAGGGAACAATGCCCACTGGCCCCGCAGCCGCGCCAAAATCCTCCAGCTCCACTAATTTACCCAAATGGAAGGTTCCAGCGGGCTGGACATCCAGCGGCCCAAGCTCCATGATTCTCGCAAGTTTCAAAGCTTCTGGAGGGGGTGGCGAGGCGAAGATCACGGTTTCTTCCCTTGGAGGTGCCGCAGGCGGTCTATTGCCAAACATTAATCGCTGGCGCAGGCAGGTGGGGATGGGTCCCGCTGAGCAAAGTGAATTGGAGTCCATCACCTCTGACATCACCTCTGGCGGAGTCGAAGGCAAACTGGTACGCATCCCCGGCGCCACTCAGGGAATCGACGCAGCCATCATCCCTCACAATGGACAAACCTGGTTTTTTAAGGTCATGGGACCGACTGTCGCTGTCCAGCGCGAATCAGAAAATTTCAAAACCTTCGTTCAATCAATTCAATTCAACGAAAATGCTCAATAATATTGTAAAATTCTTCATCTCTCTCAGATTGACGGTGACATGTCTGACTTTGTTCATGCTCATCGTCTTCGTAGGCACTATTGCACAAGTGGATCAGGGGCTCTACATCGTACAGGAACGCTATTTCAAGAGCATTTTTGTATACTGGGGACCTGAAAACGCTGATTGGCAAATACCTGTAATGCCTGGAGGCTACCTGGTAGGCACATTTTTATTATTGAACCTTGTGGGTGCCTATATTGCTCGTTTCAAACTCACCAGAAAAAAGGTAGGGATCTATATTTCTCATGCTGGACTGATTTTGTTGATACTGGGACAATTGTTCACTGATCTTCTATCAAGGGAGAGCGCCATGGAGATCAAAGAAGGTGAAACCGTTTCTCATTCTTCAGACTTCAGATTGAATGAACTGGCTTTAATTGACCATTCAAACACTGAAGAGGATAAAGTCTATGCGCTTCCTGAAACGTTCTTGCAAAGCAAGTCAGGCGCAACAATACCCAGCGGACCTCTCCCCTTCAAAATCAATGTCAAAGATTACTGGCCCAATGTCAGCCTAGTGGGCAAAGAGAAGGAGGGTCACACACGCATAGAAGCAAGCAGCGGTTTCAATAATGTTTTCTTGAAAGCCATGCCACCGGAAACAGCAATGGACCAGCGGGACGTTGGGGCCGCTATCCTGGAAATCATGGATGGTGATACCATTCTGGGTGAGTGGTTGGTCGCTACTGTTCTGGACCCTCAGAAATTCAACTACCAAGGAAAAGAATTTTCCGTTGGGATGCGGGCCAAACGCTACTACGAAGACTTTTCACTGACACTCCTCAAGGCGACACACGAGAATTACACAGGTACCATGGAACCAAAGAACTTTGCAAGCCGTGTGCGTCTGCAAAATGAAGGCACTGGCGAAGATCGGGAAGTGCTCGTCTACATGAATCATCCCCTGAGGTATCACGGACTGACCTTTTTCCAGCATCAGATGTCGGCAAATGAAATGGTTCGCCGTCGAGGTTTGACCGCAACATCAACATTTCAGGTGGTTCAAAACCCTACCTGGCTTACGCCTTACCTTGCTTGCACCATGGTGGGAGTAGGGTTGACGACTCAATTTATGGTTCATTTGATTGGATTCACGCGTAAAAGAAGAAATTCAAGTTCTTCATCGATCAACACCCGAGCAACGACTCCTAAGACTGCCTGAATATTGATATGAGAAAGCTATTACCTTATTTATTGCTTGGCTTATTCACCCTTTGGATAGTTTCTGCCCTACGCACCCCAAAGGCAAAAGGTTACATGGATGATGTCTCCTTCGGTCAGCTGCCAGTTTTGCGTGAAGGGAGACTTCAGCCTCTTGACTCCGTAGGCATGAATGCCCTGATACAAATCCGAGGCACACGGAAAGTACCATTGGAGGGAAACAACGAAAAAGGTGAGTGGGGAGCTTTCCTGAAGATTCGAGGAGAAGGATCAGGCCAGTTATCGGAACGGCGCTGGTATCAATTCGGCAAACGACCCAAAAAGCTCAATGCATCTGAATGGTTGATGGAGGTCATGATGCATCCTGAAATTGCTGATGAACGATACATTTTTGCCGTCAATCACCCCGACCTTCTGGACGAATTGGGTCTGGATGATCAAGGTGTAGAAAAATCTGGATTATTTTACTTTACATTCCATGAAATCAGCGAGCATTTCCCGACCATTCGCAGGCATGCACAAAGTGCATTTAATCAGGAAGCAGCGCTGAGAACCCCATTTGAAAAAGCAGTCATCAAGGTCTGGGTGGGTTTGAATACCTACATGGAATTCAAGAATACAATTGCACCTCAGGATTCACATGATTTCAACAATGACCTCGAAATTTATTTATCATCGATCGCTCCGGGTCTTGAAGCGTGGCGCAGCCAGAATGCAGGTACCGAACACGATGAAACTGCGCTGGGTTTGTTTTCTGGTTATATGGATCGATTTCAGCATTTGAGTTCTGCGGGAACTTTATTGATCCCACCGAGTAAAGATTCAGGAACAAGCGATCAGTGGAGCACGATGGGGACTAATCTCATACAAGCAATTCAGACCATGGGCGTGAGGCCTGCAGTTCGTTCTTACGCAAAGATGGCCAGCGCCTTCCATGGAGATAATTCGGGCAATTTCAACCAAGCAGCAAGTCAATACAAAGAATCTCTGAAACCAGATTTTGGAACAGAATTAAAACGTACCTCCCTCGAATTTTCATATAACAAGTTTTCTCCTTTTTATAAAAGTACGGTGATTTACCTAATCGCTTTCCTTTTTGCCTGCAGTACGTGGTTCAACGGCTCTGAATGGACACGTAAAACTGCTTTTTATCTTATTGTGCTGTCAGCGATCATTCACACGGGGGGATTGATCACTAGAATGTACATCGAAGGGCGCCCCCCCGTCACAAACCTTTACAGCTCTGCTGTTTTTGTTGGATGGGGAGCGGTGCTGTTAGGTCTCGTCATTGAGCGTATTTACAAGGATGGTGTGGGAGCAGCAATCGCTTCCATAGTCGGTGTATTGTCACTCATCGTCGCCCACAATCTTGCATTGAGTGGCGATACAATGGGCGTGTTGCGTGCAGTTTTGGACACCAACTTCTGGCTGGCAACTCACGTAGTTATCATCACGCTAGGATACGCTTCTACCTTCTTTTCAGGATTCCTTGCGATCGTTTACATCATGCGAGGTTTCTTCACCAAATCCCTCGACAAGGATACTTCGAAATCTTTGACGCGCATGGTGTATGGAGTGGTCTGCTTCTCCACACTGTTCAGTTTTGTTGGTACCATCCTCGGTGGGATATGGGCAGATCAATCCTGGGGACGATTTTGGGGGTGGGACCCCAAAGAAAACGGAGCTCTACTTATTGTGATTTGGAACGCCATTATTCTTCACGCTCGATGGGGTGGTATGATCCGGGAACGTGGGCTCATGAACCTTGCCGTTTTTGGTAATATTGTCACCGCCTTTTCATGGTTCGGTGTTAACATGCTCAATGTTGGACTCCACAGTTATGGATTCATGGATGCCGCATTCAAGTGGCTTATGATTTTCAATGCCTCACAGATATTGATCATGGCAATCGGCATCATGCCACTGAGCACCTGGGCAAGTTTTCGATCTACTGCAACCAAGGCAGCGTGATTACAGAACGCTTTTGGGTATTTCGTTCAGTGTGTAATACGCGACTGGGTTCCAAAGTAATTCTCCGGATTGAGTCATGATTTCGGAGAGCTTGAGTTCATGAACATGACCAACCTGCAATTGGTCAATTTTTAGCCTGACGGTAGTACCGTCTTCGCTCACAGTTGCGGATTGAATGACAGGTGAGGATTGGTCTACTTCAGGACTTCCATAGCCGCTCTGGTAGATGTAGGTGTAAGTTTCCATGCTGTAAGACGAGGGATCCGAAGCAATCGTTACATTCAGTGGCTGAGTAAAATGTAAGTCGAATCCATCTGGCCTGATCTTCATACTCTGAATCTCGAAAGGGGTTTTTCCTGTCCAATGAGTGCGTTGAAGTGCAAAAGGTTTTCCACCACGTGCGCCCCAGCCACGATCGGTTCCACCCACAAACAAAGTAGCATCGGTTGAAAACTCAACACTTAGGTTACCTGAATCATATCCTTTTAAAAACGGGAAACAAGCACCTTGATAAACGCCATTAACCTGCTCCAAATCAACACGCATCACGGTACTGTGTGTCTGATCACAAACAAGCAACTGGTCTTCGAAAGGACCAAATTTTCCATCGCTTTGATCACAGATGATCCCACTGGCAGATTGTCCCATAGGGCCGTAAGGAAAGTAAATAGCTGTCGGAACCAATTCCGGTATTTTTCCAGCTTCAATATGCATACGACTTCCGCTTACAGGATCCAAGGGCCTGGGTCCTAAAGCCTTGGTTGATTCATACCATCTATTCCCAGTAGGGTTTCCCATAAAACCTCCCGGTTTCAAATGCTTCAAGCCACTTGTCCCGTTCCATACTCCTTGATTATCCGTGTAAAACATATCACCAAGTGCATTCATCCCAATGCCACCGGGAGATCTAATCCCACTGGAGGTCGGAATCATTTGACCCTCGGGAGTGACACGCATACACCAGCCACGATAATCAATCTCACTGGTAAAAGAACCAGTGAGACACAATACGATCCAGATATTTCCATCACGATCAAACTTGGAACTGAAGGCGTACTCGTGATAATCGCCCGTGATGCCCCAATCGTCATTGACGGTTTCGAATACATCCGCACGACCATCATGATCCAGATCTTTCATGCGGGTTAATTCACAGCGTTGAACACAATAGATCCAATCGTCTTTTTTCGCCAGACCAAGCACTTCGTGTAATCCACTGGCAAAGAGATGAAAAGTAGTATCAGAGGGGTTCTCTGCCAGAGCATTATCTACAATGTATATCTCACCTAACCGTGTTGATACAGCCATCTGGTTGTCTCCCAACCATTGCAAAGCGCCTGCCTCAAGAACAATTCCCTCCGGAACAGGAATAGTATCCGTGCGATAATAGTCAGATTGTTCACCGCCAAGGATCTCGGTTCCCTGACTTAAACCTGCTACCAGAACCAGTGCTGATAAAAGCCCTTTTATATTCCTATGCTTCATTGAATATTGAGTCATGATGTCAAAATCACTTTTCATAAAAAATTCCTTACCAAATGATTTCCTGAATGATTTTCGCTTTACCGTGATCCAGTTCGATGGGGACAAGTAATTCCATATTACCCTCAACACCGTTGACAACAGGTCGCTCTTTGCCTGATGTTTCAAATCGCATTCGCAACTTTTGATCTATCAAGAAGGCACCATCCGGTTCTTCGATAATATCCTGACCAATCGCTGCGCGCATCCAAAGATTAACATAATGGGCTCTTGAATCGAATGTGAGGTAGCGCCGCAGGGACGCATCCAATTCCCCTGGAACAGCAACGGTATAATCCTCAACATCCATGGCCATGAACTGGTATTTAAATTTCGGACGTCGCTTGGAGTCCAACCAATATCCCTTGAACTCATATCCTGCCGCTTTTCCGGCCAGTTTCGGCCATTGGGTATGTTCCGGGTCCACAGAAAATGCAAACGGCGGACCATTGGGAAATTGAACAAGATTATGACCTAATGGAGGTTCAAAACCAGCTCCCCTGCCCGAACTATGACGAGCACCATCCATAAAAGGCCCTTGCCAGATCATGGCCATGCGAAGCTGATCCGCGTCAAATGCCAGATTCGCCTTTTCAGCGTATCCGACACCAATGGCTCTTGGCCCCGCACCTGCAATGAAATTCCGATATATCACGGCCTCGCTATTGGCAATAATTTCCTTCTTACCCTGAATCAAGCCCGTGGGTGGATTATTGTCGTCTGCAATATTTAAATAAGACCAGATGGCATCAATTTGCCTTTGAGTATCACCATCAAAGACATCCCGGTTCACACTTTGACCATCCGGCCAAAAACTCGGCATCCGGGTTCCGGGTCTCAAAGAGGAAGGATCCTTGAGATAACGAACAAACCAGTCTTTTTGGAGTCTTTCTCCAGCCGTCGTCAGATCCAATGCGGGAATCCCCAGTGAACTAAATTTCCCGAATGTGTGACAGGTAATGCAAGCCATCCCGCCAACACCGACGAGCTTTCGACCATATTTAGCATCTTCAAGTGAACTTTTTTCTGTAGACGAAACCGTCTCAGAAGGCTTGTCCGCCTCGAAAATAAGATCCACCATTCCGTGCACATTATCCTTGCCAAAAACAGGCATGCGCGTGGCCATGTAGGGGCGGACTGAAGCCCCTTCATCTAGCACCTTTTTCATCCATTCCCTTTTCAATTTTCGCCCGACACCTGTTAGGTTTGGTGGTATCCGTCCTTCATCCCCCAGATCTGCTTCACCTTGAGTAAGGAAAAACTGTTTCCGACCGCTACTGATGCCCCCCACTTCATCACGGGCATGACAGGCAAAACAATTCATCGAAATCATTTTCCTGAGCACTTGCTGACGGGCATCAAGCGGGTTCGACAAATTCTCTATTTGAGTAATTGAGTTGGTTATCGCCTCTCGCTCGCTTGAGGTCAGATGATACAAGGGCGATGAAATGCCAGGTTCGTCTGATAAACAACCTTTATCAGAATCGATTCCAATGGATTGCAGGGGCTTAGCTTCGAACGCGGAAATCGAGGCAGCTCCTGATTCCAAAATGGTATGGCAGGAGGCACAACCTAATTTACGGAACCATGCCTGACCTTGCGATGCCTTGGTTTTATCGATGGAAAATGTTTCGCTACCCGTGGGAAGCATTGGCTGGCCAAGATGTGATAGCCACTCTTCAGGAACAGCCTGTTTATCCACCCCCGGCCCTTCTACGTACACGCTCAGACCAGCAGGTCCACCATGATTGAAATATGTCACCTTAAAAGCATGATCCCCTGCGCTCAATATTGCCTTGCCATTGCGTTCGGTCATACCGTGATCACCGTCATTGTTCACTACCAATCCAGAACCCACGTAAAGCCGCGATCCATCATCTGAGCTAGTGTAGAACACATACTCGCCGTCCTCCGGTATCGAAATATATCCCGAAAACACTAATGCAATCTGTTCTTGTCGTTTTTTGATGTCATCAGAGATTTCATGAGTAATTCCACTGGTAACAAAATGGGCTGAAGCCGGGAGAGATGCAGGTGGAGTTCCCGGATAATGTTCAACAAAATCCTGAACGGCTCCATGAGGCTCGGCAGTGGGCGATCCTAATTCAAGGTAGGAATATTTCAAACCACCTGTTTTTTGAAGTTGGGCATCCCCGTCAAACATTCCCCTGGCTTGCCCCCTCAGCAAGTACATCGCTAATGAAGTCGCTTCACTGTCTGACAACTTGAAACTTGGCATTTTACCCGAGGGCCGGGTTGCAAGGGGATTTTTCAAAAAGCGGGCCAATTCACTCACCGTCATTTTCCCGTCCAGTTTCCCCATGATCACCGAATGTCCCAGGGCAGATACATGGTCACCGCCAAAAAGTGCATCAGGTGAAGGCAAGGCCGGTTGCTTGAGGGCTTCCGCATCTTGATGTGGTTCGTGACAGGCAACACAACCAATTTCATGAAACAATCGACGACCAGCCTGCATGCGAAAGGGATCCGCAGCTACGGGGGTCTCAGTGATCTCGCCTTGTGCATCAATGAGAAAATGAGTGAGCGCATCCACGATAGCTGTCTTCTCGTCGTTTTCGTATCCGTGTAACATGTCAGGCATGGTGCGTGCTTGACCATTCAATGCGGGATGCATCAGCAACTCCTGAATGTATTGCGGAGTCAAATGAATCCCTTCAGCGCCCAGAACAGGGCCTTGTTTCGATGCGAATCTCTTTTGAAGAGGTTCATCCGCCTGATGACAGCCGATACAATTAAGTTCACCAATGAGCAGCTCACCCACGTCTACCCCGCCACGATCGGAGTATCCCAGCATGGTTTGCAACATATCTCCGTGAGGACTTTGAGCCTGCACCGTTGGGAACAAAAGCAGGCTAATTGCCGTGAGTATAGAGCGCGCACTCGGTAATGACTTGGCCATCTTCATCAAGAATAGGTAGAACATCTTCATCTCAGGTATGAGTTATAGCATGCGCAAAAACCCAGAGGTCAAGCAATCCTTAATCCAATGGAATCAAAATTTCTATTCATACGCTAAGCCGATGCCATCAGTCAGGCGTAGTTTCAGATCACCATGATTTCAAAAAAACGGTTCTACTTATGCTTTCATTGACAGTCAGTATACTCCTGACGGCACAATGGCTTAACGGCATACATCAAAAGAGAACTCTGAAACCAATTCTGCTGATACCGAGATCACAGCTTCCAGCAATAGACTTCCGGTAAATGCGCGCTCTATGAATTCTTCCTCCTTAAAGAGGGCATCCTAGATTTCATAGATGCGGATTTGGATAAGCAATATGGCTCCAAACTGAAGGGTTTGCCCCGAAAAGAAACCGTTCAAGTATTTGGAATAACACTAAACAGTGGATGTCGACAGTGCAGCCTGACCTGGTAACGCTAAAAAATAAAATGTGTTGAAAAGTGAGGCACATGAGATCCTGAAAGCCTTGTCAGTTAAAGATTACCTGACAAAACCGGATTGCCTTGGCTGTATGACCCCGTTCGATCAAATACTGAATTCTCTTTTTCCCTTAACAAAAAGACAGTGATCATTGAGGGCTACCAGCAATTCGGCATCAAACAATCTTCGCTAATAATGAATGGAGCAAGAAGAGTATGTAGACAGACAGCAGATTCTTTCCGGTGAATACAAGGTGGGACAGCATTATCATTTCCAAGAGCTAAAATTTGTGCATAAAAGCTAAGTTGTTGATGGTGGCACACAGCCAAAGAACTCTTTAAGTCGATGCAAGCAGCTGCTCGGGTGTTTCGCAATACGGCAGATGTGCGTCAGTCCAGATAACGGAAGACATTAAAAGGAAGTCAGGGAGAAACCGAATGCGCGCTGGTTGAGTCATCCGGCTAGAAAGGATTTCGGAAAAACGGAGAGAAAAACCATGCCGGATGCATGAATCAATGAGATCTGGGATACAAAGTGGAGACTATAGAAGAATCTAGAACGTAGCAAATGACTTTTTCGTAGCGCTTTTAATGCCTGTAAGCGAGGCGGTGACAGGTCAAGAGAATCTAATCTCTGATCATATCCCAGGCAACCAGCCACTCCTCACGATTCCTCTGAAATCCCTTACGCATCAAACGCTTGCCCATATCTGGCATATGACCCGCACCGTAGAATATTCCGATACGTTTTTTACCCTGACGAATGACTTCATCCAAAACCTCAAATGCTTTTTCATTTCGCCCACGAAGAATGACAGAACCTTTGCCATCAGCGCCCTGATCCATCCCCGCCATCATGGATTCCAACTCGTTCAACTGCTGGGCAAACATCCACTTCATTGTGTGTTCACGATCACCACTCGCTAATGCCATCAACAAACCAATACCATCAAATCCCTGGAGCTTCCCAGTGGCCATCATACGTTTTTCCTGAAAAAATGACTGCAATGCTAATGTAAAGAAACTCTCCCCTTTCTCACCTTGTAGCTTTGAAAACGTTGTTGGATCCAAGTCTGCGTGGACAAGGTTCTTCACCGAATAGTCAATGCCTTCAAGTTGGAATTCAAGACCCAGCAGAGATTTCATTCCTAGCTGCATCTGGCTGATAGGATGTCCACCTCCGGATAATTCCGAAGGATCCACCTCGGCATCTTTGATCATCTCATAGAGAACAGCATCATACGATGTAAAACGTTGATTGAGTGCCATATAATAAGCCTTATCGCCAATATGGACGGCACCAATCAAGGCCACTTCGACGCCCGATGGATGACGGTAGGTTTGAATCGCTGTATCCACATGCCCCTCATCATTAGCGGTTTTGACAAACCGCATGAAAGAAATGTCTGATTCCGCACAAGTCGCAGAAGCAATCCCAAAAATCATTACCAGACCAGCAAGGAGCAACAGAGCTGATCTGCCAAGCTTGGCTTTCATCATTGAAACAGCAGCATACTCGATGCCATGCAATAGCGAATTGTGTTTCATTGAATGAAAATACTCCAATAACCAAGTTCTAGCAAATCGTAGATTCTTTGCAAGGTGAGGTTGAGTGAAATACGACTTACTGAATCGTTTCGATGGATACAGACTTTCTGATCGGCACTTATCCGAAAACACCCGTCTCTGTGTAATTTAAAATGAATTCTCGAAGATTCGCACGCGTCCCAAACCGGTGTTGCGTGCATCTAATATCTGTTTAAGCCAAGCCTTTGCACGCGGAAGGAATTGGCGTAATGTGGCAAATAATTTTCAATGATAAATCAAAGCGAGAGAAACAAAAAAATTTGGATAGGTGTGGGTGTGGTCCTGATGATCGCAATCATCTATACCCCTGTCTCTTATACACATCTGACGCTGCCGACGACTCCTTACGTGTAG
>OJCR01000002.1_pt1 | contig 151767 bp, 116 predicted proteins | sample 1591611 | NCBI WGS metagenome assembly OJCR01 (sample SAMN05416815, study PRJEB24817) | seawater metagenome | isolation source: Sea water | place: Canada:Atlantic | collected 2013-07
ACGTAAGGAGTCGTCGGCAGCGTCAGATGTGTATAAGAGACAGCTCCTTGCTTGGTTCTCCTGAGTTATTCTTACCATTATATCATCCAAAATATTTTGGACCGCAACCACTGGCAGCAATAATGGAATTTTCGTTTGAAAATTGCAGTGAAGCGCATGCACCAGCAGAAACACATTATTGTTTTCAGACTTCCAATGAATATTTTAAATTATCCATCAACTCGTTCAGAGCAGTTCCATAAACAACCCCGAATGCTCCATAAGTAAAAACCTCTCGGGCCTGCTTCCAGTTTGAAACACCCGTTCCCATCCCACCCTGAATGATCCGAGGAAGCTCGATGGACTTATTTCCCTTTCACTGAAAAGGGATCCCGCTCCCATATTCCAGGCGAGGATCAAGTTGGCGGTTGGAATTTTTCTTTTCAATGACCTTTGATTGGGCTGCTTTTATTGTTTTATTAGGGCTATAAACACCTGATCAATTTTGTGCATGAAACCCTAGTAACTGATTACTCGAGGTGGGAAATAAATTAAATGGTCCATTATGGCTGATTTTCCGGCAGAAGACACACAAAGGCTTGACTGACCAAAACTTTAGGTTGGCCTCCTGCGACTCTGTTGAATTCTCTTTCGACTGGGACGATCGCCAAACATCTATTATTTCGCGAAAAATTTCAGCAAATCAGATCATGAACGATACGTTTTCCATCAATACTAGGGTTCCCCACCTCGATACAAACCGGCAGCAGATGAAACAAGCACGAATGTAAGAGTCGGGGTTGTGTACTTGCTTCGTGCATCTTATTTATTTAGATTTTGGACAGTCGGCAAGTTCCCATAAACAAGAGCATCATCTCAATTTATTGAACCCAAACGATCAAATGACCAGAAAAGTGCATTCCCCCTCTTTAGCCATGGTGTCTCTGCTGCTTTTGGGCTCACTTCAAATAAGTTGGGCTGCAGATCAACAGGCTACTTTCAGCCGTGACATCTCTCCTGTTCTTTCCAAGAAATGTTTTCAATGTCACGGTCCTGATCAGGAGCATCGCAAGGGCGATCTTCGATTGGATCAGCCGGATGCGGAGGATGGCCCTTTCACCGATCATGATGGATATCAATCGCTCTTGCCTGGCAACTTGGAAAAGAGTGAATTGTGGTATCGTATCACGACGGATGATGAAGACGATGTGATGCCTCCACCGGATTCCAACCTGGAAGCACTGACGGAAGAAGAAAAGGCCGCCTTTAAACAATGGATCCTGAATGGTGCAAAATACGAGAAATTCTGGGCATTCGATAGTCCCAAAACAAAAGAAGCCCCGACCATCCGATCTGCCAACTGGGGCCGCAATGCTATTGACCGTTTCATTCTCAAAAGATTGGAAGGAGGCGGCTTGGAGCCCAGCAACAGAGCCTCCAAGCGAACCTTGATTCGTCGTGTCACTTTGGACCTCACCGGGCTTCCCCCCACCCCGGAAGACATCCATACCTTCTTGAATGATCAGTCAGATACCGCATACGCCGACTTGGTGGATCGACTTCTGGGCAGTCCTCGTTATGGAGAGCATATGGCAAAGTATTGGCTGGATCTGGTTCGATTTGCAGACACGAATGGGTTGCATCACGATCATTATCGAGAAGTCACCCCCTATCGAGATTGGGTGATTCGCTCTTTCAACAACAATTTGAGCTACGACGACTTTGTCCGCTACCAGCTTGCAGGTGACTTGTACGATTCACCCACTCAGGATCAATTAATCGCTTCCGGGTTCAATCGCCTCCATTTGATCATTGATGTCGGCACAGCGCTGCCCGAGGAGAGTTTCACGCGCAACGTCGTGGATCGAGTCACTGCATTTGGCACTGCTTTCATGGGTTTAACACTGCAATGCGCGAGTTGCCACGATCACAAGTACGACCCGGTCACCACCAAGGATTTCTATCAGCTTTTTGCTTTTTTCAACAACTTTGATGGCAAACCTGAGACAGGTGGCCGAAGCGGGCTCGATTTCAAGCGAGGTTTGCAGAAGCCTTACATCGAAATGCCAAGCCCTCACCAGAAGGACCAACTCTACGCATTGAACAAAGAAATCAAGAAGCTTGAACCGAGACTCAAAGAGCTATCCCCCGAAAAAGGGGAGGAGGATTCATTGAATGAAGAAGACAAAGCCATTCAAGCCTCTCTCAAGAATGATTTAGAGCAACTTAAAAAAGCTCGTGACGAAATACAGATGGCTGTACCAGCTGCCCTCGTCATGAAGGAACGCCAGGAACCTCTTCAGGCACATATCTTGAAGCGGGGCGTCTATGATCAACCGGGCGAACCTGTGCAAAGAAACACACCCGGCTTCCTCCCTCCGCTTCAGTCTACGGGTGAGATCAAATCACGCATGGATTTGGCGAATTGGGTTGTTGCTCCATCCAATCCCCTCACGGCAAGGGTTGCGGTCAATCGTTTTTGGCAACAATGCTTTGGAACCGGCCTGGTGAAAACATCGGCAGATTTCGGCGCTCAGGGTGATCGACCGAGTCATCCTGAATTGCTGGACTATCTGTCATTGCAATTCATGGAATCGGGCTGGGACATCAAGCAGTTGATGCGTAGCATTGTCATGTCAGAAAGCTACCAGCAATCATCAAAAATGAATTCAGAATCAAGAATCAATGATCCTGAAAATCGACTCCTCGCTCGCGGATCAAGGTTTCGCATGGACTCGGAAATGGTGCGGGATCAGGTACTGATGGCAAGCGGGCTTTTGAACCACGACATGTTGGGTAAAAGCGTTAAACCTCCCCAGCCGGCCAAACTATGGCAAATTGTCGCCATGCCTTCTTCCTATCCCAGAATCTTTAAAGCGGATGGTGGTAAAAAAGCCTTTCGCCGGAGTGTCTACACCTTTTGGAAACGTGGGTTACCACCTCCACAGATGACCATTTTTGATGCGCCAACGCGTGAAGCATGTATTGCCAGACGTGAGCGCACCAACACCCCACTGCAAGCGTTGATGCTAATGAACGAGCCTCAGTTTTTCAGCGCAGCAGCTCATTGCGCTCAAGGGATCCTCGAAAACACGGATTGGAAGGATGCACAAAGAATCGAGAAAGCGTACGAAACCATCACATCACAATTACCAACAGACACGGAAGCCAGGGCTCTGAAGCAAGCTCTTGCATCATTCCGTGAGCACTACAACAAAAACGTGGATGCCGCTCAGGCGTTGACATCAGGTTATTTCAGTGGAAATACATCGAACGATGATTCCATCGAATTAGCGTCGTGGACCATGTTGACACATGCATTACTCAACCTTGACATTGTAAAGACTCGACAATAACCGCTTACTCGCTTTATTTCCCATGAATTTCAAGAACTCGCTCATTGACCTTGATCCGATCCAGGAATATCAGAACCTGCAATCACGTCGCAGCTTCCTCCGTGCCTCCGCGATGGGATTAGGGGCGACCGTGTTTGGATCGATGCCGATACGTGGTTCAGGTCTGAACTCAGCTGGCGGTACCCATTTTACCCCCAAAGCCAAAAGAGTCATCTTCCTCTTCATGGCGGGTGCGCCAAGTCAATTGGATTTGTTCGATTACAAACCCGATTTGCACAAGCAATTCAACAAACCACTCCCAAAATCTGTCAGTAATGGACAGCGCGTCACCGCCATGACCAAGGGAAGAGACCAGATGGTGGCCCCTTCCATGTTCAAGTTTAGTCCTCAAGGTCAAAATGGGATTCACATGTGTGAGTTGTTACCACACCTGTCCAGGAAAGCAGATGACCTCTGCATCATTAAGTCCACGCATACAGACGCTATTAATCACGATCCTGCAAAAACCATTTTCTGCACGGGTTCAGAAATCCCAGGTAAAGCCAGTTTAGGTTCCTGGTTGAGTTATGGACTAGGTTCCATGAATAAAAACCTGCCCGACTTCATGGTGCTTAATTCCGCCTTCTGGACCGGTGGCAGTGGCAATGTGCAAGCGCTTTACAGCCGCCTCTGGGGATCGGGTTTCCTTCCATCAAGACATCAAGGGGTATCATTGCAACCGGAAGGCGATCCAGTCCTATTCCTTTCCAATCCAGCCGGAGTCAATCGGGAAAGCAGGAAAAAAATGTTGGACCTGGTGACGGAGCTGAATCAGGAACACGCGAATACTTTGGGTGATCCTGAAATTCAGACAACCATTGCCCAACAGGAAATGGCCTTTCGCATGCAGGCATCCGTACCTGAATTAACCGAACTGGCGGGCGAGCCCAAACATGTCCTGGATCTTTACGGTCCTGAAGTTGAAAAGAGCGGATCCTTTGCACGCAATTGTTTATTGGCTCGTCGCATGGTTGAGCGCGATGTGCGCTTTGTGCAGCTGTTCCACCGCGGATGGGATCACCATGTAAATCTTCCAAAAAAAATGCGTGGCCAATGTCATGACGTGGATCAACCGGCGGCAGCCCTCATCGAGGATTTGAAGAATCGCGGTTTACTGGACGAAACACTGATTGTTTTTGGTGGAGAATTCGGGCGTACTGCATTTGGCCAGGGAAAACTTGCGCGGGATAATTACGGCCGCGATCATCACCCACGCTGCTTCACGACATGGATGGCAGGCGGAGGTGTCAAATCAGGCATCACCTATGGCCAGACAGACGATTTTAGTTATAACGTGGTAGAAAACCCCGTTCATGTGAATGATTTCAATGCAACCATTCTCAATCAACTTGGAATCGACCACCAAAGACTGACTTTTCCTTTCCTTGGCTTGGATCAACGATTGACCGGGGTGGAGGGAGCGAAGGTGATCAAAGACATCGTCACCTGATTTCGAAAATAAAGACTGCGTGTAATCCCTCTCAATGTATGTAAACGCATGAACAAGAGGGACCGTTCAATGGTCACAATTGAAAAGCCGAAATTTGTTCTACAATGCTTATTTGATGTTACGCCAACATTTCCAAGCTCATATCAGACAAGCGCTGGATATCACCCCCAAACCTGGAGGGCAACAGCCATATCGATGAGGCATCTTAGTAGGATCTAGCCTGAATCATGAAGCATGCGAAACGATGGATCTTTGCCAATGAGGCTTTCTTCGAATCACCGGGCTTCACGCACTCGAATGGTGTATTTGCGAGCCTTTTCATTCATGGACATGAATCTTACAGCTTCTTGAGCGTTCTCTGTCAAAATAAGTGTGTTCCATGAGGTTTCATCACCTGTCGAAAAACCGTTTTGATCTTTGAAAACGCAACTGACCTGAACCTGAATGCGTCTGCGATCTTTACTCAAAACATTGGCAGTCACTTCAAGTCGCCCATCCGCCAGCACGCGTTCTTGAATGCCAGCCACGGTAACCGATTTGGCAACGCGCTTGTTCATGAGCACAAATTCAGTCTGATTTTCGAGATCGTAACCGTCCGGCACTTCAGCCACGTAAGCACCACGAGTCTTGCACCCAATGGTTGAAAGAGTGAGCACAGCAGCCATGAGGGCCATGATGATTGCAGATAATTTCATTTGATCTATGGGATTTGTTGTTTGGTATCGCTGAAGTAAAGGACGGTATCCTTGGGAGAGGCATTCACTTGAATATATTCCGTGCGCGTAAGATTTGAAATTTCATTGCCGGCAGCATCGAGGTATCGAAGAGTCAGCGTATGCAGCCCGGGAGGTAGACTCATTGTCCCAAAGGTCAGGTATTGCGGTAAATTATCCCAGTCACGCGTATCCGCATCAGGGGTCGCTGCGGCTGAGAATATTTTACTGACCAGCCCAGCTGCAACCAACCCTAAACCCACTTCCTGTGTATTCCTGCCATGAGCCAAGACGATCCCACTCATGAGTGCGGCATCTCCCGCAGCATCCGTGGTCGATTTGAAAACGGCTTGATTAGCCAATATGTGATCCATTAGCCTGCCTCCACGTGTAGACGCCTGGTAAGTCAAATCGTCATAAGGCCCCAGATGAATTTCGTCATGACCTGAAGCAATCTTGATTTCACGGGCACTGGAGCGGCCTTCTTTGAACTTAAGCTGTTCGCCGTAAGCACCCGATGCGTATTTGGTCGGTCCCGCGCCATAATCAGTAAATATCAGCACATTGTCTGATGACCGGTAAGGGGGAGGAATGGCCAATCTTGCCGAATTGGTGGCTCGCATGTAGTTGGAATCTGCGGAAGCGCTGAGTTTCAAGGAAGTCAAACCCTCCAGATAATCCATCAACACGTAGTCATTTCGAAATTCATTCTTTTCAGAATCACTATCCTGAAGTTGGGCGCTTCGAAAACACGCACGCGCATTGTCGGGTTGGCCGGCCATCCAATAGAGGATACCCCGATAATAGTATGCCATTACTCTTTCATAGGGTTCCCCGATAAAGAATTTCCTGGCCTCATCCTGAAAAAGTTTTCGTGATTTACGAGCTTCCTTGTCTTTTCCATAACGGTTCTCAATAGATCGTAACACATCGTCCAGCAGATCTTCGGCAAGGTTATACTTCTTTTGAAAAAGTGCCGATCTTGCGGTAATCATCTGCCACATAACCTTGTCCTTCGGAGGAGCATTGCTCACAGCGTGCTGGCCATCGACCAAGGGATCTCCAGTCCATGGCGGTCGGTAAGGTGCTGGTGAAGTGGCACACCCGCTCAAACTTCCTGCCACCAAAGCAAACAACAACCACTTTAGAGTGAGGATATGGAGAAGCATAAGCAATGGAGCTCAATCGCAGACTGAAATCTACTAGCGATAAGACGCGTCTTCCAGACCCTGCTTTTTCAGTTCAGAGAAATCCTCCCAGATAATTTCTGAAGTTCGGGCGTCAATTAATTGAAAGGAATAAAGCACATAATCGCTAGTTCCAGCGGATGTCCGGGTTGTTTGCCCATCCAGTTTACCCGTTAAAAAGAAATCGGCCCCCTTGAACTCCTGAACATTAGGATCAGAGGAACTTGTCAGTTCGCCAGTTCGTTTCATTTCTCTTTCTGCGCGCAGAGCATCCATACGTTCACGGGCAAGGAATCGCATTTTACCCCGCGTGCGAGAATTAAGCAGGGTCCGAATACGTGTCAGAAAAATACCCTGCTGGATTGGGAAGCGAGTGTTGTTGATCACTGGGTCCAACACGATGCGAGGCATGCCTGGGAAATCATTGATCTCAGGTGTGTTCACCAAACTGCGTGCCATTTTGTCAGTGACGGACACAAGATCCTGCGACTCGATACCCGTGCCCGTGACAAAGCCTCTTTCATCGGATTGCATTTCGGTCACAGGAACTCCAGAAGGATTGCTTACCCCACTGGCGCATCCGGTTATGTAAACCAACAAGACAAGAAATGTGGATGCTTTGAGGGCGTTTTGAGTCGTCAATTGATTCATTATATTTTTCTAACATGGGATCAAAAATCCAGCAAGCTGCTAGCTGCCCACATATTTCAAAAGTGTTGGTTAGTATTGTTTAATTAAGAAAACGGACGTCGCTGTATCTCCTATTATTCATATCATATTGGATCGAATATGAATTGAGGAGGAGGACTGAAGTCCGGATCAAATTAAAACAATTCAGAGAAACACCCTTATTATTCGTATTTTGAGGAAAGAAATTAGCTTTATTCTCTATTGACCAAATATTGCTACATTTACTTTCATATAAAAAGTGAATTTCGTTCAGCTAATTATTTACAAATTTTCATTTTATCTTTTTAAAAACTTCTTGAGTAAATAACTTTTTCGTGTAATAAAAAATTCCAACTTATAATATGCAAATAAGCGAGAAGTTCAATCTTTGTAATGACTTATTGTTCATGACCAATACTTTTTGAGGAGTAAATAGCAGGTTCAAAACAAAAAGGTGATATGAGTAAAGTTTATGGAATCAAAAAATAAAAAGAAAGATCCCGTCCAGCAATTCCTTGAATTGCGCAAGAATCTAAAGCAAGAAAGAATGGAACTTGTTGAGCAAATTAAACGCATTGATGATGCCTTGGCATCGACAATGAACGAGGCAAAAAAACAGCCTCATATAGAGTCTCTCAAACAACCTCGGGCAAAACGCAATAAGATGTCCTTGAAGAATGCGGTCATCAAAATTACTACCCAAAAACCGAGGACCAAAATTGAAATCATGAGCGCTCTTAATGATATTGGCTACGTTTTTTCATCCGCGACCCCCATAAACTCCCTTAATGCTACGCTTTATTCGAAAGGCCAATTCATCAACAAAAAGGGATATTTCAGCCCTGCAAAGCGGTAATTCCCAGCGCCCAGACTAACAAGAATCCGTTTTCGACTATGAAACCTCATCCGTTTCGCATATTTCTATTACATGTTGGCACGACGAGTCATTCCATGCCTGGATGTGCATGATGGAAAAGTCACCCGAGGAGTTCAGTTTGGTAGAGCTGAAGCGGGGGAGCTCAGGAATGTGGGTGATCCAGTTGAACTCGCCCTGAGGTACAACGATCAGGGCGCGGACGAAATGGTATTTTTTGATATCACCGCCAGCGCTCATGACAGAACATCAATGGTAGACGTTATTGAGCGGGCTGCCGACTGTTGCTTCATGCCCTTGACCGTTGGGGGTGGAATTCGCACTTTGGACGATATGTCCATCATGCTGAAAGCTGGTGCGGACAAGATAAGCATCAATTCCGCAGCAATATCTCATCCCGAATTAATCCAAGAAGGGGCGAAAAAATTTGGGAGTCAATGTATTGTTGTTTCGATAGATGCCAAAAGAGTAAACGATGATCGATGGGAAGTTTTCTCACATGGCGGACGAAAGAGTACCGGAATGGAAACAGTTGAATGGGCTCGCAAGGTGGTAGGCCACGGAGCGGGTGAAATTGTGCTCAATAGTATTGATGCAGATGGCACAAAAGCTGGATATGATTTGGTCATTACAAAACGCATCAGTGAATCTATTTCCGTACCAGTTGTCGCGAGCGGAGGGGCTGGCAATCTCGAGCACATGGCGCAGGTGCTTGAAACAGGAAAAGCAGATGCAGTGCTGGCGGCAAGTATCTTTCACTTTGGTGAATACACCGTCTCTGACGTAAAGGATTACCTGAGCTCAAAGGGAATACCCATCCGCACGATGGCCGCACTTGAATAAAACACTAGACGCCGGACTAGGACTATTTTTTTAAGATGGCTCGTAGATAGGCCGGTCTATCAGTGGTGATGCCATCAACGCCCGCATCCAACATCCGAAGTGCATCCTGCCTGTCATTGACGGTATAAACATGCACCTCAAGCCCTTTGCCATGCGCGGAATCCACAAAACCCTTGTCTACAGGTCCTCCGTGATAAACATCCACTCCGTCGACACCCGCATTCAAAGCTCGTTCGATCACAAAACTGGGGCTTGGATTCCATTTCCCCGTGATTTTGTCTTTTTTAAAGCCTGAGAGCCAAAAACAGTCACTTTCCGGAAAACGTGCTTTGGCTTGACGAATCGTTTCCCAGTCGAAGGCAATAAAAACTGTCTGATGGCTCAAAAGACCAGAGTCGGCGACAACTTTTTGAAGAAACGGAAGCACCGTAGAAGGGCATTTAATCTCCACAAAAATCCTTTTACCTTCAGGCACCTTGCTCAAGACTTGGCTGAGCAAAGGAATGCGCGTTCCATCATAAGCATCTCCTTTCCATTTTCCTGCATCGAGTGGCACAAGCTGCTGATAGTCGGTCTCGGCAACCTTGAAATCGGAGCCGGTGGTGCGTTCAGTCGATGAATCATGGATAACCACTATTCGATGATCGCGCGTCATGTGAATGTCTACCTCGGTTGCGTCCGCCTCCTTTTCCCAGGCAAGCATCACCGAAGGAACAGTGTTCTCGGGTGCATCATAGGAAGCCCCACGATGAGCAACAAGATGAGGACTGGCTGCATTCAAGCTCGCGCAGGTCATGAGTAGAACCAACGAGTTGTGCAGGCAGATTGATGTGAAACATTGTCCAGTCATATTTTTTGTGCAATTAGGATTTATTAAAATCTCGCTCAGAACAGTCGCGATATTCAATGGAAATCTTCTGTTTTTCTGAAAATGATTCATTTATTGAAAATTTGTCTACAGTATTTTTTGAATGTGCCGATGAATTATGTTAGGGGTCTCGGATTCAATCGTCTTTAATCCTTAAGTCCAGATCAAATGATTCCAATAATTTTAGCAGCCGACCAAATAGAATTTTTATATGTGTGGAGCGAAGCTCGCCCTGAAGGCAAGGCGATTATTATCGTTCTGGTCGTATTTTCTATTTTTGCATGGTCAGTCATGGCTGCCAAAACCATGCAAATCCGTCGTGCAAGGAAGCTGAACCGTCTTTTCGATGTAGAGTTTCGCCAGCAAGAAAAGCTCACGGACATATTCAAACGCAACATCCATGTCGATGGTTGCCCTCTCTACACGATTTATGATGCGGGCAACACGGAACTTTCCTCATGCCAAAAGCGTCATCAAGAAAAGGGAAACACAGATGAGGGGATGATATCCCTGAAATCCATGGAGCATGTCAAACGAGCTTTGGAGCGGGGGGTTGCACAAGAATCCCTCAAACTTGAATCAGGACTAATCCTGCTGGCCATCGCAGTCAGCGGAGCCCCATTTATAGGTCTGCTTGGAACAGTTTGGGGTGTCATGAGTGTCTTCGCCAGTGTTGCAAGCCAACAGAACGCTCAATTGACAACTATTGCGCCAGGCGTTGCGGGGGCACTTGCAACGACAGTGGCAGGTCTGTTGGTAGCCATCCCCTCCATGTTTGGATACAATTGGCTTGTGCACAATATCCGCGTGTTGAGCGTAGAGATGGACAATTTCGCTCAAGAACTCGCCTCCAAAGTTGAAACTGAATGCATACCCGATCAATAGGTTATTGCCCCGTCTATAAATGCCAAAAGTTCAAACATCAAAACCGATAAAGATTCCCTGTATCAAATGCAGGGCTGGCAATGAACCCAACCGAACTAGATGCCGTGCATGTGGATCACACCTTTTCGTCGTATGCAAGAGATGTAAGCACAAGATGGCTAGATTCCTCAATGCCTGTACGACCTGTCAATCCCCTCTGCATTCCGGCGGAGAGGAAGAATTACGATCCCTCACCGAAATCAAATTTAAATATTCAAAAATCATTTTTGCCCTGACCCTCCTTTTGGTGCTATTTTATTTCCTTGGTATGTTTCAGTGAATTATTCTTTGTCATTGAACAATTCAAATCATGCGCCGATACACACAAAAGACAGCTCTCGTCACGCTGAGCGATATCAACATCACTCCTTTGTTGGATCTGGCGTTTGTGCTGTTGATTATTTTCATGATAACAACTCCACTCATGGAGCAAGGACTACGTCTGGACTTACCGAAGGGCAAGGTCGCTGACAATGCTCCAGAGAAAAGGGATCTAAAATTAATCGAGGTAGATACCAGCGGGGAATACTTCATAGACAAACAACCATTTACCATTGAGGCAATCCAAAGTGAACTGGCAACTGCCTTCGAGGAAAACCCAAATTTGGTGCTCGTCATCCGAGGAGACCTGAAAGCTGCTTGGGGTAATATTTACGCCGTCCTGGATAAAGCAAAGCAACTTGGCATGCAGAACATCTATTTCAAAAACGAATTGGCCAATTGATCATGAACCGCCTTCAGAAACATTGTGTTTTGGTATCCACAGGACTTCATCTGCTTTTGTTGGTAGCACTATTATTCGGATCCGGGTTTCGCTCCAAGCAACCTAAGCAGGCTGACATCAAGCCATTTCACATGATGTCCTCTTCGGTAATGGAATCGCTGCTCGACGATCCTGCAGACGCGGCAGGCAAACAAGAACCAGAACCGGTTGTCAAAACTCCAGTCGCTGAGCCTCCACCTGAAGAAGTCAAGGAACCGGAAACGCCCAAGGCCGAACCTGCACCAAGGCCGGAACCTGTTGTAAAACCGAAGCCCAAACCGGAACCGACCAAGGTGCCTGCCATTTCAAAGCGCATTGAGAAACCGAAGCCCAAACCGGCTAAGCCCATCATTAAAGTCAGCAGGATATATAAATCAAATACGAGCAGACGCAAACCATCGGCTAAAACTCAGCAACCCAGAGTGCCCCGACCATCAGTGCCGAAAGTAACATTAAACCAGAATTTGAATAAGGTGGGCGGCGGCAGCAGACTCAAAGGGGTAACCACCATTTCAGGCAGCTCACTCGGGAAATATGGCCTGCTGGTTCAATCGGCTTACGACCGGCAGTGGCGGCAACCTAACGGCATCTCAAGTCGTGATTTGACCGTTAAGGTCAAGGTCATCGTCGCAAAGGATGGTAGTATACAATCGGCCCAAATCAGCCAATCCTCAGGAATCAGCGCTATGGATCAGTCCATTGAGCGTGCCATTCAAATGGTTCAGCGCATAACGGAAGCTCCACCCAAGGGTGCATCCTTGAGTAACAGAACCTTTATTTTAAATTTTAACCTCAAATACTAACATCGACCACCACATGCTTCTTCCGACATCCTTACACAATGCCATTGACGTCACATTGCCATCGCGGTCTGAGAGAGAAAGCTCCCACCAGGGACTCACTATCATATGGACTCTGTTGATCATGTGTTCGGGAATACTGACGTTGTCCGCGCAACAAGAACTTAACATTGATCGCTGGAATGAAGGTGAAGAAGTTCCCATAAGTCTGAGTGGTTTCCCAAGCGAAAGCCTGGCGATTCTTCGATTTGACTTGGAGATCCAAGGATTTGAAATCGTGGAAAAAGATCAAGCAAGCTATTCACTCCAGGGCATTCAAGGTGGCCGTCTTGAAGCTCGTCTGACCCACACTCGAGGAGGAGACATTATTTTTCGTAAGGCCTACCCAAACGGCGACCAGCGTCGAAAAGTCCATGCGCTTTCCAATGATGTGGTAGAAGCGGTCTTTGGTTATAAGGGCATTGCCCACACACTTGTCAGCTTTAGGGGCAAGGTGAATGGTTACTGGGAAATTTTCGTATCGGACTTCGATGGATACAACGCCCGACAAGTCACGCGTGACAGTTCAAACGTGGCAGCTCCCACTTGGGTCCCTGACCAGCTCGCTCTCTATTACACAACCTACAAAGTAGGTGGCCCCAACATTATCTCACACGATCTCCGTTCTGGTAATCGTCAGCGCATCACACGTAATTCAGGACTTAACACAAGTGCCGCTCTATCATCAAAAAGCAACCGACTCGCGATGATATTGAGCAAATCTGGCAGCCCAGACCTTTACGTTGCCAACAAGGACGGATCCGCGGAAATTCGCCTCACACGCACACGCGAGGTGGAAGCATGCCCTTGCTGGTCCCCCGATGGAAAAACACTTTGCTTTACTTCGGGAGCGCAAGGAGGCGCAAGACTCTTTACCATGCCGGCAAGTGGAGGCCGCGCGCGCAGACTGAAGACAGGTGCCGTGGGAGGAGAAATAACAGAGCCTGATTGGTCACCTGATGGGAAATGGATAGCATTCACATCCATGACGGGAGGTGTGGGGCGCATCTGTGTTATGGGAACCTCTGGAGGTGAAGCCATCGTCCTGACGCAGGGCGAAGACCCTAGCTGGGCCCCCAATTCGAGAAACCTCGTGTTTATGCGAAAGAAAAACGGCAGGAAAACATTGTCTGTGCTTGACGTTCCCACCAAACAGGTCAAGGATATTCGTCAAACCGCCAGAGACCAGTCTCAGCCAAGTTGGGCCAAGTAGGGCGACAGATTTAACTAAACAAAAACTCATCACCTATGATTTTGCAATCGACATTTGTCCGAATCAGTTTGGCGGCCGTTTTGGCCATAGCTGCAGTAGGTTGCCGCAAAGGCGATAAAAACCTCACACCTATCCCTGGGGGCTCCGGCAATTTTGTGGGAGGCGGGAACGATAACCCAGCTGGCAGCATGATGCCGGGTGACAATGACAACCTAGGAGGCGGCAACCAGTTCAATAACAATGACTTCCAGACTGGAGACGATATAGGCAACGGCGCGGGAAATTTAAATGGAAGTGGCCTTCCGGACAATCCTGACAATTTTACTGGCAAAACAGAAACACGTTTGGAGTCTTCCATCATTTATTTTGATTTCGACAGCTATTCGGTCAAGCCGAGTGAGTTATCCAAGATTGTCACGGTCGCTGAAAGGATGACCGAAACAGATGGGTCTCTCATGCGCGTTGAGGGCCATTGCGACGAACGCGGCACCGAGGAGTATAACCGCGCTCTGGGTGAACGAAGAGCGTTGTCCATACGGGATGTTTTGGTCCAGCAAGGAATATCTCCGACACGCATCACTACCGAAAGCTGGGGTGAAGATCGCCCTGCGACTGAGGGAGAAACAGAATCTGCTTTCACTGAAAATCGTCGTGGAGAGTTTGTCTTACTTACTCAGTAAACTACCTAAGCTTCCCTGGTTGAATACCGGTTCGGGGATGGCGATTTTAGGAGCCTTGAGACACTCTAACCGGAAGATGTAAAAGTAAATAATTATGTTGTACCTTCAAAAACAGCTTGCACTGATGGGTGGCCTGCAAGGTCCCGAGCTCATGCTTATATTGGTTTTAATCCTTATTTTTTTTGGTGCCAAAAAGCTTCCCGAGCTGGCCAAAGGACTTGGACAGGGTATCAAAGAGTTCAAAAAAGCTACCAAAGACGTTCAGCAAGACCTCCATCAAGCCATGGAGGAAGACACCGCTGTAGCAGCTCCGCCCCGTAAAGCTGCTGAGCCTGCTCCTATTCCTCAGGAATCTGAGAGCAACGAAGGTTCGGAAGTTCCGGTTTCATCTGAAGAATCCACCAAAGCGACAGATGCTTCTAAAGCTTGATGGTGGAGCTCATGATTAAGAAAATATGAGCGAAGAAGTGCCTCGTCCCACAGATGAGCTCGTCGTAGATCAGGAGTGGGATGAAACATCGGGCGGTGGCCCGGTGAAGACTTTCCTGGAACACCTCGAAGACCTACGATGGACGCTTATCAAATGTATGTCGACCATCGTGATCAGCATGGTGGTTTGCTTTTCTCTACTGGATAATATCATTTCTATCCTCAAAGCACCGCTGAAAGAAGCAGAGGCCCTCCGCCTGAACAGTAAAAAACAAGTTGGTTTTCTAATTGGAGATGAACGCCTTGCAAATGTTTCACTGAGTTCGCTGACGAACCACATCGCTTTCGAGAACACGGAAGAAATACACAGCCTGCATTTGGTTCCTGAAAAGATGGGTACTAACTGGGTAATGACGCTACGGCCCAGCACTGAGGATCCACTGGATACGCTTCAAGACCGCCTCAAGAACTATAAGCCTGTGGACGGTTTCCTGGTGGCATTCCATCTAATGTTATACGGAGGGATGGTGATCGCTGCCCCTTTTATCATTTTCTTTATAGGACAGTTTGTGCTTCCCGCACTTAAGATTAACGAGAAGAAGTTTTTGTATCAAACCACCGGATTTGGCGCGGGATTGTTCATGCTGGGTGTTTTGTTTTGCTATTTCGTGATGATGAAGATTGCGATCGTAGCTTTGGTGCAATTTTCGAACTGGCTTGGTTTTTCGGCGGATGAATGGAATGCACGGGATTACATGACATTTGTAATTAAGTTCATGCTTGCCATGGGATTGAGTTTCCAATTACCAGTCGTTCTCCTTACCATGGTCAAGGTTGGCATACTGGATTACATTAAGTTGAGCAAATTTCGCTCTTACTGGGTGGTCATTAACCTGACTATTTGTGCCTTTCTAACTCCTACAGGAGACCCTTTTACTCTTTTGTTAATGGCTTTACCTCTTCATCTTTTGTATGAAATGAGCGTGTTGATTTCGAGGGTATGGGCCAGAAATGATGCCAAAAAGGCCTAGGAAAAGGCATAGTACATGCTGCAATTAACGAGACGTTCCTTTGAACGTCAAAATCATTGACAAAAAACTTTACAATGAAGGTCTGATGCTTAATCTCTGACCAACCAAAGTCTTATTTATGATGCGTATTTCAAAGTCCATTTTATTGGCAGCTGTAACTGCGATGGTGTTGGTGAGCGGATGTGCCGGTCCTAGTGAAAAACTTGGCCGTGGTGTTCGAAACATGACTGAGTTCACACGGCTTGGCGAAATTCGCCATTCCATGGAGCAGACGGCCATCTGGGAAAGCCCCGAAAGATCCTACACAACTGGATTCATCAAGGGATTCAACCAATCTGTCAAACGCACAGCGGTAGGCGTTTATGAAGTCGTCACTTTCCCTATTCCAGGATACGATCCTGTCAGCGTAACCGACGATGTCATTTACCCTGAGAACTATAGCCCAAATCTTCTTTCCGATTCTACTTATGCTGCAGACAGCGCAGTAGGATTCAGCGGAGGCGATGTCATCCCAGTCCTTGGTAGTCGTTTCCGCGTGTTCGACTACTAAAAAAATCATTTCATCGAAGGGCGCCAGCAATTTCGTTGGCGCCTTTTTTATTGGACCAGCCCCTATGATCCAGAAACTTTCCCCCTGCAAAATTAATCTCTTGCTCAATATTCTAGAGAAACGTGATGACGGCTTTCATGAGCTGGAAACCATCATGATGCCAGTTCCCTTATTTGATGAATTAAGCTATGAACAAAAAACAGAGGGTGATATTCAACTGACGGTCGAAGGGGCTGCTTTGACTGAAGGATCAGACAACTTGATCATCCGAGCTGCCGAAGCGTTTTATTCATGCACACATGGTGACCGTCATATTGGTATTCATCTGAAGAAACGCATCCCAATGGAAGCAGGATTGGGAGGAGGAAGCTCGAATGCCGCCATTACTCTGAACGCTTTGAACGAAATATCAGGCTACCCATTATCTCAGCAGGTAATTGAGGATATAGCTGCCAAAATTGGTTCAGATGTCCCCTTTTTTCTTCATCACAAACCCGCCATGGCAGAAGGGCGAGGAGAACAAGTGACCTCACTACCTTCATTCAACGCTCTGATTGGTAAAACGCTCCTTTTAGTGAAACCTGACTTTGGAGTTTCAACTCCCTGGGCTTACAGTGCTCTTCAGCAATCCCCTGATCTTTTGAATGGTCAGGCAGGCAAAGCAAAGGAGCTTGTATCTGCTCTCAATGGAAATGACTTGAGCCAAGCTTCGATACTTTTTTTTAATAGCCTGGAGAGACCCGTCCTTGAAAAATTTCCAATATTGCGATTATTTCAAACGACATTGAAAGCTTCGGGTGCCGAAGTCACCTTGATGTCTGGCAGTGGTTCTACAACTTTTGCCATTTTCCCCAATAAACAGACTGCGGAAAAAGCTATTGAAGATTTCAGGCAGGGTTTCGGTTCCACTCACTGGGTGTATGCCACTGAACTCACGGGTAATACCTCTGCTCTAGGCTGAAATAACAGAGAAAGCGGGCTGCTCTTATTACTTTTTAGAATATCTCAGCCCAAACGAGTGATGATGAACTGACTTTCGTGAAAGATCCATTTGCGAAATCTGAAAGTTCGCATATGTTATAGAGCTTGTTTTTTAACAACCGTCTATGAATGCAGGACGGATTTGATGTAAACCGCCTAAATAGTCATTGGTTTGATAGGTTTTGGATAAGCATAATTGAACCAAACAAAAATGGCTTACAGGGCGATCTTGGCTTGTAGTGAAAATGGTTTATGGATTTCAATCAATGGAACCCGAAGGGAAGGCGTAATGAATTTGAGGGTATCTCAGGTACAATGACTTCTATGTCAGAAAGCAGTTGGTCACCGAATACGGATGTCTACGAGTTGGATGATGGACTCATCATCCGAGTGGAATTGTCTGGCATGCGTCGGGAAGACCTCCGTCTCAAGGCTGAGGGCAACATGCTGAGGATCAGCGGCATGCGTCCTGATGAACAAAAACCCTCGCAGAGTAAGTTTTTGTTGATGGAAATTAGCTTTGGACCATTCGAAACAACCATTGAACTGCCCTCAGGTTACGATCTTCAGGAAGCCAAGGCACTTTATCAAAATGGATTTTTGACGGTTGAGGTCCCGCCTGAAGCGGGGATCAAACCTAAAAGTATCGAGATTGATTCTTTAGCGGAAGGGTAGAACATCCGCCTTGCCCATCAGTTTTCGATCCCTAAAGACCTTTAATTTCATCCTGAATCCTGCCTATCAGAACACTCAGGGCCTTTCCATAGTTGACATAGCTTTCGTAGATTTCCTGATCACTCGCTTTCTTGGAGTCATCATGAAAAACCACTGCAAGATGGGGCTCGATGGATATGCCAGCGTCGTAGCCTGATTCAAGCGCGTCTTTCAAAATGCGATGCACCGCGCCATTTCCTTCCCCAGGCAAGGTGTAGTCAGCATCATTCTTTGCTGGATCCCATATCGCGTCCTTGACGTGAATATGAACCGAATGTTTTTTGACGTGAGTCCAAAATTCCCATGGATCTTGCTTGGGCTGCGGCGCCGGTTTGCTTCGATCATCATTAAAAACCGGGTTGGCAGTGTCAAAAACCCATTGTAAACCGGGCACATTTTCCAGGAGCTTCAATGCATGCTGCCAGCTCATTCCTCCGTAATTCATGCAATTTTCATGAACGGGCTGGAGTCCGGCATCCAGAAAACGGTTTGTGATTTCACGAAGGCGGCGAAATCGTTCTTCTTCCATCTGATCTTCACCCTCACGAACCGCATAACTCATGATCCGCACATATTTACTCCCAAGCCGTTTCATGCGCGGAATACAGCGGTCTACTTCTGAAAGATCAAAAGGATCGTCTATTTTCTTGCCCCAATTGGCAATGGTCGATCCAAAGCAATAAACACCAACACCTGACTCCTTCAGTTTTTCCTCCACCACATCGAAGGCCTCATCAGGAATATCGTGTAAATTCCCCTTGGGGAAGCCTGGCACTTCAACAGTCCGGGCTTCAATGGTATTCCATCCCAATTCCTTGGTTGCTTTAATCTGCGCATCGATGAGCGCTCCAGCTTCATCCGCAATACCTGTGAGAATCATGATAAATGCTTAGGCTTTAACTATAGGTTGTGAAGGTTTGTTCGTGGCAGGTGCCTGTCCATGTGGAACCGTGGTGTTAGCGTAAACTTCGCCTAGCGGCAGCTGGCACTTGATAGAGGTCAATTGCAACACACCATCTTCACCTTCCACCGTTTTCAGCATCCACGAGCCGTTGGGTTGCCTTGTGTATTGGTCTGCCAGCCAGGTTTCCTGCGAAATCAAGATATACTCAGACAATGAATCCAATTGCCGGTAGTGCCAAAATTTACCCCCACGGTCCCATGCCGCGGTGGTGTCAGACAAAACTTCAATAAGTATCTTGGGATTGACAAGGGTATCCTGAAGTTCGTCCTCAAATTGAGCCGCCCCATGAACCACTGAAACATCAGGATGTGCATAGAGACTGGTAGGCGGAACCTTTAATCGCATTCCACAATTGAGGACGTGATTCTCCGAACTTTTGAGACGGTGACGCAATTCACCTGAAATATTGGTGGCGATAAGCCAATGGAGGTGAGAGCCCCCTGCAATGGCGTAAACTCCCCCGTTCAACCATTCCGCTCTGAGGCCCGCATGCCGTTCCATGGCGACAAACTCGCTGGAGGCCATTTTTGTTTTAGGATCTGGATTCATGTTTGGCTCTTTCTAAGATAGGGCTAGCTATAGCGCATTCATTGATAGGAATCGAGGCGTAAAACTGAAATTCAACTCAACGATTGAAAGAACTCGCGAAATCCTCACTTGAAACTTCTACCACTTTTTTCTCATGAGTCGATTCTTTGATCAATGTGTTTAGTTTCGACTCAAACGCAGCTCCATCCATAGGCATCTCAACGCTTTGATCAACCAATGAGGAGTAGAGCAATACATTGGCCAATTCAACCGAGTTAAGACCATCGGTACCTGGGGCGACCAGTTCCTCGCCTTCCCGGATGGCATTGACAAAATTTCTCATCAAAATGGCATGAGGCAGAGTGGCATTGTCAAAAGGAATATTCACATTCCACACTTCCGGCTTCGAGAACCCGATCTTTGAGGTTTTGCTGTGTTCGATCATGCAATTTTCATTGCGCGTGAATTGAATCTGATCGTTTTCGAGGACCAGTTTACCGCGTGTGCCGGCAACCTCAAACCGGTTTGAACCCGGGGCTTCTCCAGTTGAAGAGATGAATACTCCCGTGGCCCCGTTGGGATATTCAAGGTAGGCGGTCACATTATCTTCCACTTCAATGTCATGGAATCGTCCCAATTGAGCAAAGCTGCGCACTTTGCTGGGCATGCCAACCAGCCATTGCAAGGCATCCAGCTGATGCAAACATTGGTTCAAGAGTACGCCGCCGCCTTCCCCCTTCCAGGTGGCACGCCAACCGCCAGATGCGTAATAAGCCTCCGTGCGATACCAGTCGGTAATGATCCAATTAATTCTTACAATCTCCCCCAGTTCACCATCATCAATCAGTTTTTTGATCTTCAAATAACGCGGTTCCGTTCGCAGCTGGAACATGGCCCCAAAGACAATGTCAGGATGTTTATTGGATGCCTCGATCAATCGTTCCCCGTCGGCTTTATGAGCTGAAATTGGTTTCTCGACCATTACGTGCACGCCCTGTTCAAAGGCACATATCCCGAGTGAAGTGTGCTGATAATGGGGAGTCGCAATCAGGACAGCATCAATGGATCCACTCTTGATCATTTCAACGCCATCGCTGAAGATTTCGGCGCGATCTTTGTATGCTTCCAGTTTCTGGGGAGAAGTACTGCAGACGGCGGATAATTGCGCACCGGCCACTTCACCTTTCAGTAAGTAATCTGCGTGATACTTACCCATGTTCCCCATTCCAATAATACCAATCCTGACTTTGTTCATAGGTCGTTTCGATCAAACTAATTGAACTGTTCGAGATCAGTATCCCGCGAGATGGAATGGAGGGGCAAGTTCTTTGTTGGACCTTGTGCGGTTTTCGGTCAATGAGCGCCGTAAGCCATCCGTGGACTAACAGAAACCACGCTTTTTTTTCAGGTAAAAGCCCATCATGGATATTCGGATTTCGACTCGCGGCGGGTAGCCGGTTGCTCAGTAGCGCCTTGCCTGGCGCCCTATCACATACCCACCTTCTTCAGCTCTTGCAGAAGATTACTTAACGGCCGCGTATGTACCTCCTCAAATCGCAGGCGCACCTCGCGCTCGTTCTGCGTTCGAACTGTGATATAGAAATCTTCGAGCGCCATATCTCGATGCAGGGTGGTCCGAATGACTTCGAGTTCCAAGTTCCCCTCAACGCAAGCTAGGACTTGGTTGAACTTTCCGTAGTATCCGAACGGGAGACCTAAGTTCGGCCCAATGCCGATGCGATCCAGGGCGCCGAGCAGCAGGATTGAAAGCGAAGCAACAAGCGCTGCTAGACCGAGCCAAAGTTTCGACTTCCTTTTCATATTATTTTTTGCCTAAAGTAGAATCTCTGCGCTAAGAGCGCGCTCTGAATCCAAGGTTGATCGTTGAATTGCCTTGTCGTTTTCGACTCGCGGCGGGCAGTCCAATGGCAGCCACGTCTTGTTATCCTGTTCGGATTTCAGTCTGGCGAGAAAATGCTCCGTGATACCTCGAATAAAGTGGTTCATATTTCAGGCAAGATCATTCGACCTGCAAAAACGAATGATCTTCTGGCGTCCCAGACATACCAGAATCCCCAGAAGCATCAATACCATCGTGCTGGGTTCAGGTATTCCGGGCACCGTATCTACCGGTACAGGGGTAAGTCCCATCTCTTTGTATTGCTCAATCGTCTCCAGAACAACAGCCCCCGTAACTGGAGTCACCAATTGCTGTTTGGAAGCCAGCCGGATCGCTTCACTGACTCGTTTACTGGCGCGCAATGCATCCACTTCTTGAGCGGCCCAGAGGCGCTCAATGTGACGTGATACTTTATTTTCTTCAGACAGGGCTAGGGATGGGGCTGATTTTTGTTGGGAACGTTCAAATTCATAACTTTTTTGCCCCGCTGCGTGTGCATTCATCCATTCCTTCATCGTGGCATCCAGCTTCGCATATTTCGGAACCACTGAAGCATGTAATCCATCAAAGGCTTCCATGATACGGTTGGGGCCATTCGCCATCGCATAGGAGATTAACTGGACGTCTCCACGCGAACGCTCCATTCGCTGCAGCATGGGTCCCATATCCTCCAGCAATGTAGGTTGAGGCCCATGAATCCACCAGATCGTGGAGGCGCCTATCTCGCCTGCCACATCCCAGGCTGTCGCCAGAGCAAGGAGGTTATCCTGACCGCCGACCGGTTGTGTGGTGGAAAGCTGCTCTGTGGCTTCGTTGAGATTGAAGACAACGGGATCTCCGCTCTCATCCTGAAAAGCAGGCAGATCCGAAGCAACCACCACTCGCACCTGGCTCAGGGATTCCAAGATCATCAGTGATCCATGAATCTCATCAAAACAGGATGCCATGGAAACGGAACCATCAATCACTACAACCGTGGATTTCAGAGGCTGTGCTTGCTGCTCAATCAGGCGCTGAACCACAACGTGATCCTTCTCCTGGGCCTCAGTCCAGACCTGAGTAACAGCCTCTGGACGTATCACCTGTATACTGCTTTCGACGGCCAGGAGTTCATCATCCAGTAATTTACCCTGCAAGGTGAAATCCCCGTCTTTGAGAGAGCCCTGTCTGAAGAGCGATTCATCCCCTTCAAGTTCTGAGCGGGATTCCAGCCATACGGAATGTTTCAAACCATCCTTGAGGTTGAAGTTACGCTCGACCATTGCTGGCAGCCGAACACGCCCATTCTTCAGATCAAGCATATCCAGCGGTGAGGTGATACCAAAACGGATTTTCATCTTGCCACCGTCAGCGGGCACAGGAAAACACTGCACAAGAATTTGATCGGGCCCCGAAGTTGTCACAAGGACCGGATCTCGCCTGCGCTCAACGGCAATCTTTTGATAAGCCTCGCGCGTCTGTGCGCGAGAGGCATAAGCAGCCTCGCGTTCTTCGCCATCCACCCAGAGCGTCAATCTTGAAACGACCCCACCCGCAGGAAGCTTGATCTGTGTGCGCGCCTCACGAGCCATGGAAGCCTGATTTTCAAATTCCATGGTCCATTCGGTGTAGGCCAACGCAGACGCCGTCTCAATCCTGCTGTCCATACGCGAACTGATCATCCTTAATCCGCGCACGCGGCCTGCTACGGAGGTACTCCCCAGAGCCGTGTCGAATTCCCATGTAAATTCCTCGTCAAGCATGTTCCAACGACCTTCTCTTGTATACATGCTCGGCGGCTGTACGGAATTGAAAGGTCGCCCCGTCACTTGATAAAAAATTTTCCGCGCATCGTCTTGAGTCACCGCATCACTTGAGTCACTCAGCCAGGAACTCAGGTCAAACACACGGCGCGGCCTTTCATAGCAGGCTTTCAAGATGGTATCCTCATTACCATAGTTGCGTAACCAGCTGATCCCACGGGCACGAGTCACCGTCTCTTCGGAGTCGGCCCACCGAAGTCCCGTTCGGGTTAAAAAGTTTGGACCCTCCAACACAAGCAGGAATGCGATGGCTCCCGTAAAACCGAGCCAGAACAATCGATATTTGAGTTTGCTGGATTCGAGTCGATCGCTGTATTTTGACCAGATCACAAACCCTGAAAGACAAGCCGCCAGAGGAGCAAGCGGCAGCAATCCAAACCCCCAGATAACAATACCTAGGACTCCAATAGGTAGTAAGGGAATGAAAAAAAGTGTGTAAACCAGACTGACTCCAACATTGAAGGACACCAGAAGCGAAACCCAATGGGGCTGTGTCGCGAAGGTGTTTTTAATACGTAGAAGTGCCAATAAATTCCCTGCAGGAATACCAAATAATACGAATGCATGCCAGATCGACGGCATGGGATCAAAGACAAGCGCCGTGCACATTCGAGTTACCACTTCAATCACCAATACAATCAGGGGCCAAACCACGGCAGTCAGCACCAGAAGGCCAAACCGAAATTGAGCAAATGTTTCACTCTTCTGCGTTTTATTCGATGGGCCGCTTGTCTTCGCTGAATTACCCGATTCGGTTTCTTGAGGGGTTTCCAACTCGCCGATGCGCGTCAGAATCGATCGCAGTTGTTCAGCGTCCACAACCGTCAAACCGGTCGCATGAATCTCCTCATCCACATGACGCTTGATGTCTTCCTCGACTTCGGCCGAATCTGCTTCCGAACCGTTCAGTTGTTTCCGCAGGCGCTGACCGTATCCTTTCCATTCGGCCTTCGCCGATTCCGTCCATTTTGCCATATCAAGATCCTTTACGTTGAAGAGTTTTCATCCCTTTAAAGAGCGTTTTTAAATGAACATCCATCGATGCGATTGCCTCTCGTCCATCATCCGTCAGCGCATAGTATTTGCGGGCAGGACCGCCGCTGGATTCTTCCAGTCTTGACGCAATCAAGCCATGCCTTCGCAACCTGGATAGTAGAGGGTAGACGGTGCCTTCAGTGATCCCCAGACCCGGTACACCTACCAGACTTTTAACCAAATCGTAGCCATATCGTTCACGGTCTTCCAAGGCTGTCAGGATGCACATTTCGAGTAATCCCTTACGCACTTGAACCGTCCAATTGTCAAAAAAACCAGTCATCAGTCGAACAACCAGTTTAGGAATGGATGAGGTGCCAATAGAAACGAGCCCAATGAGAGGCCCACAAAAACCATGTGAATGAGGCAACTAAAAGATAGAAACCTGAGTGATTTGAACGCAAAACTAAGCAAGTTCATGATGCCTATTGCGTACAGAGAAGCCATCAGTCCCAAAGACAGGTATTCCGCCAAAGCATGATGAAAACGCAACCATCCACTCGTAAAAGTTTCGTTAAACCCCGGCCAACGCCCCAAACTCAGACGGACGTGCACAACAAAGGCATAGAATACCGCGATGCTGATGACAGGCATGATGCCTGCCCCCATCAAAGCCCTTTTGGATAAGGAAAACTGCCATGCAGACAGAAAGGAAGATGTATTCAATCTGATCTCATTGGTATGCTTTTTGACTAAGCAAAGAGTGACTGTCGTGATGAAAATACAGACGAAAGCAGCCATCGATACGGGGAATGTATATGAAACGTCGATATTCATGATTTTGAATCAATGGGCTATTCCTTCACCATCACCTGAAACATAGAATCCTCTACGCACTGCAGGTAAAACCAACTTGAAACCTTCAGCAATTGATTTTGTTTTCTGGTTTTTGCCAGCATCACCAATGGATTCACCAAATCTCTTTTTTGGTGACACATTACATTGTTATACATAGTAGCATGTGATACATGTGTCAAGCAGGTATGATCAACTGCACCACAACGAATGAAACTTGGAAACGTTGATCAGGATTTAAGCCATCCGTATGTTTGATGCTCATTGACTCGATTCATTCAGAGGCAAGAATCAGGAAATTTGAAAACGGAAGAAACCTATCCTTGGATGAAAACAAAAATTGAAGTGAGCCAGCCATGGTATTTTAAGGAGTTCATTGGCAGAGCAGGGATTTTCCACTATTACTTTCCGCGATGACTCGTCGCAAAGAGAATATCCTCATTTTAATCGGCACGCTCACCCTGGTCCTTCTGCTGACCTTGTGGCGTACCAGCAAATTGACCATGCAGGAGGATACCGGCCCACTGCCGGAGGGGCAACGATCCATGAAACCTGTTGATCTTTACGTGGGCCCCGACGTCAAGCATTCCATTGATCGATTGGTCACTGCCTTTGAACTTGCACACGGAGTTCAAATAAAAAAAACCAGCCTTTCGACTCCCCTTGACCCCAAGATTCCTTTGCCTGAATTAAACTCGTCCGTCCTTTTTCTGATGAGCATCGGGCAGAAGCCATTGCTGAACCAGATTGAATCCTCATGGACTGAAACTGTCGTTCCCACAAATCTGACAACAGCTGTTGAGCAGGAGGAACAATTGGTGTTGATCCATTTTCCAGAGAATCAAGCCGACCCCAACGTCATTGAAGTTGTCCAATACCTGTCGGCTACGAATCAGGCATACTACCTTTATTCCGGCAAAATCGAATAATCCCAAATCAAATAATTTGCTCACTGGCCTGAATTTCGTTGATCAATTAACCGTTCATTAGGGTTTGCAAAAGCCAAACGAGGTCACTACAAAATCTCAGCATGAAAGCATCCAAGTGCCGCTGGGGCATATTAAGCAGTGCCCATATCGCCCGTAAAAACTATCAGGCGATCTACCATTCCAACAATGGCTGTATCGCTGCAGTGGCCAGCCGCGATATTCAAAAAGCGCAGGCATTCATTGATGAATGCCAACTCCAAAGCCCTTTTAGCCCTGCGCCGGTGGCTGTGGAGGGCTACGAATCCCTCATCGAAAACCCCAATATTGACGCGGTGTATATCCCTCTTCCAACGGGACTTCGCAAAGAGTGGGTGATCAGGGCCGCACGCGCTGGCAAACATGTCATGTGTGAAAAGCCCTGCGGTATCAACGCCTCTGAATTGGAAGAGATGATCTCCGTTTGCCGTGAAAACAATGTTCAATTCATGGATGGCGTCATGTTCATGCACAGCCAGAGACTCGATGCGATCCGGTCGGTGCTGGAAGATCAAGAAAGTGTCGGAGATATCAAGCGAATCACAGCCATGTTCAGCTTTTGCGCACCGGAGGACTTCCTCAAAAACAATATCCGCATGCATAGCGGATTGGAACCAGCTGGCTGCATTGGAGATTTAGGGTGGTATACCATTCGCTTCAGTCTATGGGCGATGAAGTATGCGATGCCAACCCATGTTTCGGGACGTCTACTCAATGGAACAGGACGATCTGACAGTCCGGATCGCGTGCCCACCGAATTTTCGGGCGAGCTTTTCTTTGAAAACGGAGTTTCCGCCAGCTTTTACAACTCTTTCCTGACCGAGAACCAGCAGTTCATCAGTGTAAGTGGTAACAAAGGGCATTTGACAATGGAAGATTTTGTACTCCCTTATTATGACTCCGAACTGAGCTTTGAAACCAACAAGGCACATTTTGATGTGAACGGTTCCCAGTTCAATATGGAGCGACATATCAAGCGACACGATGTGAAAGAATATTCCAACAATCATCCCAGCGCACAGGAGACCCAGTTGTTCAGAACATTCGCCGACTGTGTGATCAACGGCAAAATCGACCCGCATTGGCCAGACATTGCTTTACAAACTCAAGTGGTCATGGATGCTTGCTTGGAATCCGCCCGGAATGGTGGCGCGGAAGTCACTTTGGGTTGAAGCACAAAACGTCAGACGAGGTCACCTGCAAATCAATCCCTCTTGACTTGGATGATTTTCACAAAAAACTGCTGCCTGGTAGCGACAAAATTATCCATGGAAACCCGGCCGGTAGGGTTTAGAAGTGCCCCACTCCATTCAACAAAGTCCTGAGTTGCAAACAAGTATTCGACAGCACTTGCGTCCGCTTCCCAGTGGAGCTCATAACTGCCTGTTGGCATCCTGACCATGGAAACATCGGCTGGAATCAGGTCTGGTAACGGCTCGTCCAGACTATCCAGGCTGAATGCCTGAGCTGCTTCCCCCACACGCACGATATCGACAGACTGTATCACAGGCTTGGTCCCGGGTGCCGTTTGAGGTAGTTGACCGAGCTCAAAAACCTGATCCATTCCATCCACCACTTCACCAAACACAGAATGCCTGTCATCCAGATGTGGCTGAGGCGAGAGAGTAATAAAAAACTGACTACCGTTCGTATTGGCGCCCGAATTGGCCATGGAAAGTATCCCGGCCTTGTCATGCCTGAGATCAGGATGAAATTCATCCTTGAAAAGATAGCCGGGCCCGTCATTGCCCATTCCATTCGGTGATCCTCCCTGGATGACAAAATCTGAAATAATACGATGGAAGGTGATACCATTGTAAAATGGATTGTTCCGGATTGTTCCGTCGGTCAGATCCAGCCAGGTCTTGTTTCCTTCAGCCAAGCCAACAAAGTTTGCGACTGTTCGAGGTGCTTTTTCATGAGCCATGCGTATGGTGATTTCGCCCGTTTCAGTGCGAATGACCGCATACAATCCATCTTCATCAGGTACGGCTGACACAAGGGTAATATCAAAGCAAAACATTATCGTGAGCAACACGAAGCCGCGTGTTTTGATAGACTGCAGAACTTTCATGGGTTGATATTTGATGGATAAGGCAGAATCCGCAAAGCCTTTTTTCGGCGATTTATCGCCCCCTGACAATCCGGAATATCAATCAATGCATTCAAATACTCGGTATAAGTGCAGGTTGATTCAAGGATCACTCGTTAAGTGGGAACCCACCATTTCGCTAAAATAAATTTGCACCGGGATATCTTCACATGAGATAAAACCAGCATGCCCGATACACTCAACTGGAATAGCAAGCAACTGACCCGTGGCTGGCAGAAAGGTGTCACATCTTTTTATTGGGGCCTTGGATTTGATGAAAGCGATCTCGACAAGGCTCAGATCGGCATCGGAGTCCCTCTATTGGATGGCAATCTCTGTAATGTGCATGCCCATGAGCTGGGTCAAATGATTGCTGCAGGTTGCAAATCCGCTGCTTTGCTGGGATTCCCCTTTGGTGTACCGGGTGTCAGTGACAACATCACGCAAGGGATGGAGGGCGGGAATGCCTCGCTTCCTTCCAGAAACCTCATCGCCAATGCGTCTGAATGCGTCGTGAGCGCGCACTGTTACGATGGCATGATTGGCACGCACCATTGTGACAAGAATGGGCCGGGTTTTGCAATGGCACTGGCAAGAATGAATGTTCCTGGCCTGATCCTCAGCGGGGGCAGCATCATGCCGGGTTGCTATAAAGGGCGCGATGTTACCATCCTTGATTCCTACGACGCCCAGGCGGCAGCAGATGTGGGAGAGATCCCGGCATCTGAAGCGGATGCCATCATCAAGGCAGCCTGTCCCGGCCCTGGGGGTTGTGGCATCGCGGCTTCTTTCAATACATGGGGCATCGCGATGGAAGCCATAGGCCTGATGCCTCCCTACAGCTCATCCATCCCTGCCATCGACCCCGCCAAAAAAGAGGAGTGCATGGACGCAGGCAGAAGAATGCGGCATTTACTGGAGCTGGACCTTCGACCACGCGATATCCTGACACGTGCCGCATTCAGAAATGCAGCGGCTACCATCGCCGCCATCGGCGGATCAACAAACGGGATCATTCATCTCATCGCTCTGGCGCGTGAAGCAAAGATAGATTTCACACTCAAGGACATACAAGCGATATTGCGCGACACTCCCGTACTCTGCAGTTTTGCACCTCGGGGCAAACGCACGATGGTGGACCTGCATCGACTCGGTGGCACACCCATGCTGTTGAAACATTTACTTGAAGCAGGCCTCCTTGATGGATCATGCATGACGGTAACCGGCAAGACGCTTGCAGATAATTTGGCAGAAGCACCATCAGTGCCGGAAGAACAGGATCTGATCGCCGCTACGGACGCACCATTCAAGTCTTACGCAGACATGCAAATCTGTTTTGGCAATCTGGCACCGGAAGGCATGGTCTTTAAAGTTTCGAGCATGCAATCTCCAACTTTCAGAGGCGCCGCCATGTGCTTTGAAGATCCGCGAGACATCATTCAAGCCGTCAAAGAAAAACGCCTCAAACCTGGCACCGTTGTGGTTCTGAGAAACCTGGGGCCCGTGGCCAGTGGAATGCCTGAAGTCCTTGTTGCCACCTCTGCTCTTTCGATTCCTGAACTGGATGGCAAGGTCGCCCTGGTTTCGGATACACGCGTTTCAGGCGTCTCTCACGGTGCCATCGGTGTTCATTGTTCACCTGAGGCAGCGGTGGGTGGCCCCATCGGATTGGTCAGGGATGGTGATGTGATTGAGTTTGATCTGTTGAAAGGAAGCATCCACCTGGAGGTATCGGATACCGAATTAGACCAGCGTGCATCAACCGCAACATCGAAGCAACCGCAACACACCCGTGGTTACCTCGCCGATTTCGCCCATACAGTGACTCAAGCACATGAGGGGTGCGTCAGCCATTGGGTCCTGAAGCAATGAGCAATTACTCTGAGTCAGTCACTCAAAAGAAAAAAGGCGGCCTATGGCCGCCTTTTTTCTTGAATTGTGATTGTTATATCTAATTAGGACTCTGAAGCTCCGTCGAGTTCTTTCGCTTTGTATCCTCCCTTGCTCTTGAAGTATAACATGATTAGCAAATATAAAACGGCCATTGCAAGCGGAACATAGGAGGTGAGTTTTAAAGCCGAGCGCCCCCCATGAAGGCCGGCTTCCATGACTGGTCCCTTATCATTATCAGCATGTTTCTTGGCATCTTCCCACCAAGACACCATTTCCGCATGGTTTTTATCCTCTTTACCTTCATCAGACAAAAGCTTTGAAACACGATCTAATTCTTTACCTTCATCCCCAAGGACGCCGACCTTAGCTCCATCTAAACCAACGGTAGAAAACCCGAGGAATGCGTTTTCATTACCAGCTTTGTATCTCCCATAAACCTCAGAATGTGACTGCTCAAGTTGTTGCGAAGCATAATAATCTTGCTTAAATCCGATACCAGGCCCCCCAAGCAACCCGGCAGACAGCATACCTACACCACCAATAGCGCCGATGGTTATGGCGCCGCCACGCGGAAACTGCTCAGAGACTACAGCGAGCATTGTTGGCCATAAAAATGTTTTGCCAAGAGCATACACTGTGGCAGCAACGACACAGAGCACTGCTGATGTAGCAGCCCCTAACATTTGCAAACCAAGAAACCCAAGAATACCGCTGGCAAAAAGTAACCCAAGTGGAGAAATTTTTTCAACAATCGGGCCTGCAAAAAAGCGTAAGGCAAACATTAATGCCGAGGTGTAGACAAACAATAGAAGCCCTTTACCAGATGATGCCATGATAGCTCCCGTTATTTGCGCCACCCATGAATCAGTTCCCAGCTCGACATAGCCTACCAATGCGTGAATTAAAAGAAGGACTATCAAGAGAGGTGCAGCAAATTCGGCCATCATTTTGCCAAATGACACCCCCGCAGATGCAGCCTCTGATTTTGGAAATTTCTGCCCCATTAACATTGCGCCGTAAAGAACAACCGGCACCATGAACAAAGATATTTGAATCTGCCAAGCAACAGCCTTGGTCCCTTCGCCTCCAGCCATGAAATAAGAGGCTAAACCACCAATGATGAGTCCCCCAGGCCAACCGGCGTGTAGAATATTCAAGTAGTGAGTTTTCTTCTTAGGGAACAAAGTTGCAACCAAAGGATTCACGACCGCTTCACAAATACCATTACCAATAGCAAAGAGGAACATGCCTATGAATAAGCACCAATAAGCTGCTGGTTTGCCGCCGGCTGCAAATGCAGCTCCCGTGCCCAGGGTCAAAACTGCAGAAATAAAATGAGTAATGAATGCTGCAGCCATTAATTTTCCATACCCTACTTTATCCGCTATTAGTGAACTGAGTAGGATAATAATTCCGAAACCAGTCAAACCACCTCCGGTGATCTGACCTAGCTCTGTCATAGTAAAACCGTATTGCTCAGCCCATTGACCAAGAATACCCGCTCTGATGGAAAACCCAACGCCGGCTGCAAGGATTGCCATGAAGCCAGCCCATAAAAGTCGTTGAGCATTTGAGTGTGTTTGTGATTGCATATTTTTTATTATGTTTTGTTTATATTTAAAAATTTACTGCGTAAAAGCGGGTAACTTGACGATTTTGCCGCCTTTGAGGGCGGATTCGTGAGCGCAAATACCGACACAGGTCCAGTTTGCGGACTGACGAGCGTTCGGGAACGGATCCCTTCCGTCCATCAAGGCACTGACAAATTCGTGCGCCAGATGCGGATGTGAACCCCCATGCCCCGCACCCTGGGTAAAGCTCAAGTGGGTCTTTTTGCCAAGATCGTACACCCCCTTGGTGGCGAATGGACGAATCCCCTTCGGCAATCGAGAGGCGTAATCCTTGACTTTGACCCGTTTGGGGATTTTGTGTTCCGGCTTCTTGGCTGTGTGTAAAACAGGGTCTTCTCCCTCGATCAAAGGCCATTCAAAAGCCTGTTTATCTCCGTAAACATCAAAGCTTTCTCGATACTGCCTGGCCGTATCGAACAAACTGCGATGGATACGCGCACTCAAATCGGAGTCCTTGAATTTGATATGAGTGGTTTCGACGGCAAAAGGAGAATTGTAATGCTTGATCAGATTCTTGCGAATGGTTCCAGAACCGAAGCAGGAGACATATTCAGCCGTGTCATTGGTCAATGCCATGCAGGGGCCAACACAGTGTGTCGCATAATGCATGGGAGGCAATCCCGGCCAGTAATTGGGCCATCCATCCATGTCCTGCTGATGACTGGCCTGTAAAAACTGTACTTTCCCTAATTTCCCCTTCTCGTAGAGCTCTTTAACGAAAAGAAATTCCCGTGCATACACCACGGTTTCCATCATCATGTATTTCAATCCCGTTTTCTTGCAAAGATTGACAATTGTTTTGCAATCAGCAGCAGAAGTAGCCATTGGCACAGTGCATGCCACATGCTTACCGGCTTTCAGCGCAGCGATGGATTGGGCGGCATGATCTGGTATGGGCGTGTTGATGTGAACGGCGTCCACATCTGGGTCCTTGAGCACGTCTTCGTACTTCTGGTAGCGTTTTTCGATACCAAAGGCATCACCGATGGCATTGAGCTTCTTTTTGTTACGCTGGCATATCGCGTACATGCTGGCGTTGGGATGGTTCTGATAGATGGGAATGAACTCAGCACCAAACCCCAATCCAATGATGGCAATGTTGATTTTTTTCCTGCTCATGACATTGAAAATTCAATCCGAGGTTTTTCCCCGAAAAGCACCACCTCAAAGACGCAATCAGCCCATAAAGAGGCACGCCTTCTAGGAAAGGATGAGGCAAAATAAGACCCTGTCACCTGCAAACTGTCAATGGAAATTTTGACGGAACCCCTTCAAACAGGGGCTTGAACCCACTTGCAATGAAGGTGAAAACCCCTCCCCTCGATCAGCACCGGGATTGGGCTATCGGGTGACGGGAGATTCTTGAGCGATACGATCATAGATGGACAAGGCCTTATCGAAAGCTCTCCGGGCGTCCATGCGTTCCCCCTCCTTGATGGCATGACTTCTGTTTCGCCAGAGTTGATGAATGGTTTCTGCGCACCATAAAGCGCTTTCATGAGAGACGCGGATGGGCCTGTCCTGCACGATCACGTTCACCGGGTTCGTATGCAATTGAGGAAATTGCCTCAATGCCACCCAACTGCTTTGAGATATCGGCACCTCAAATACCCGTTCATGCTCTGCTCCATCGGCAGGTATCACCCATGCATGCTGTGAAACGCCATTGACCACCAGTTCTACTTTACGATTGCCCCCCTGCAGGTCACCGTCGGGCGGAGGCCCATGAAAGGTCACCGTGTCCCCTGTGAAACGGTCTCCACCTGGTGGCGAAATCAATCCTTGCGCGACGGACAAGGGCGTCGCACTGGCAAAGGCAAGCTTGGCGCGGATTCGCACCGTCGCTGGGCCGGACATGTGAACATCTCCGAAGCCGGGAGCAATGTCATTGACTGAAAATTCCAGTGCGTGAGCAAATCCGTCTGAAACGTAAGATCTACCCAGCTTCAATCCCATGCACCAGTCTGCGTAGTCCAAATGATCAACACTTCCCAACTGAACGTAAACACGCCCCTGCCCAACTCGACTCCCGCTCATGCATGGAAAATCTGTTTCACCACTCACCTTCAGAGGAAATCCGCAATTCAATAGATGGTACCACATATTCCATTCGGGTATCCTGGCCGTATCCATGGCACTGATAAAATCACAGGCCCCCAGGGCGGTACTGACACATATCTCCATGGCCCCCACACCGCTCATTTCTGGAACGACCCAATTGGGAAGTCGATCGGCTTGCAGATCCATGGCATGTCGCAATTCGCTTTCGGTGAGCACACGATCATGGTCCTCATCAATCGTTTTGAATTCTGCTGGAAGCAATCCTTGGCCCGCTTCTTCAAAAACAAGCAGATGATCCTGATTCAGGTCCAACTGCTTCATCATGCGAGCGGATGCCGCATCGGGATCGATTTGCAATCCGCTGGCAGAATGTGCGAATCCGACGACACCACCTTGCATTTGTGCCCATTTCAAAACAGGCGTGGTCCAGGTAGGCCATCCACGATCCTTACTTCCATAGGATCCGGGATAGGTTTGATCTTTGAGATTGAGCAGGCAAACGTGCCCCATGGATTGCGATCCGAAGCCACTGATTTCCAGATCATATTTCAGCAAGGTCAAAGGATCACTGAGAGGATGAGGATCCGCAGAGAAAAATTGCCTTTGAAATTCGAAGCAGGGTCCCCAGGTCAGAACACATCCTACATTCAACCCTTCCCCCTTCACTTGTAGAAACATGTCCGAGGGACTCACTCCCAGTGTGGGAGAGTTATAGTGAGCGCAACCTGCACCGTGGATATGATGATCACCACTGTAAAACCCGTATTGCGCAGGATTCACCCAGCGCTCCAATTGAATATCCAACGCATGAGAGGAACCTTCCGGAATTTCAATCTGCTGGCTCATCACTTGATATTCCGGACCTCGCGATGCCTCCAGTTGATAGGATCCAGGTGGCATGTCAATCGATTGACCGGAATGGCGATAGATTTGCTCTTGAAAGTAAAAATCCGGTGCCAGTCGTTTTGCTTGAGGAGGAAACACGTGACCCGATGTATCGCGAAATATCAAGCGAGCAGTGCTGGGCTTGCGATCGTAATCAAGGATGTTCAATGTGACTTTGGTCGCTGGCTTGATATCAAAAAGAACCGGCACCTCACTTCGAAAACCGATATCCTGCGTACCCTGTCCAACATCGAAAGCAATAGTCGCCTCAACGGATCCAATATTTGAAGCATAAATCCACAGGAGCTTGTATTCCAAAGCCAGTCCACTGAGGTGGGTGGTCATTGGAGGCAATTCATAAAAACTAAGATCCAAGAACCGGGAGACATCCCCTGATTGATCTGCCAATTCATGATGCGATTCTCGTTGCATGCGACGCGCCGACAAGGGCGTCATGCCTCCAAAAACCTGCCCCGACTGCGGTGAAGTCACATTCAAACGACTGGTAACCGTAGCTTGATTGACCACTTTAACCAAAAAAGGGGTGTAACCGCCTTGATTCAATCGGGGAGTGGCATTTCCCCTGCTCACTTTAACACGCGATTCAGGGTTGATTTCGACCTTGAATAAAACCAAGGCATCCAACACCGATTCCATCGCGGCCACCTCTCTCTGCTCAATCGCGCCATTAAGCTTTTCCTGAGCATCTCTGGATAGCGGAATCCCTAAAAATTGCATGGTCCCGTGCAGTCTGCGTATCTGCTCCCCCAATGGCTGCACAGGAACCGATGCCGCCGTGACTGTGATCAGAGAAAAAGAAAAGCCGACTAGGCAGGCTATCCAGTAAATCAACACTCGGAATCTCATGATATGTTCACAAACTAAAGACCACACTACCTGTGCACCAGACAATCCAGATCAACACAATGTGCGCTTCCTCAAAACAGTTACTTAACTGACAGTTCCCATCAAGTCCCCCATGCGCGCATACAGTTCTATTCCGTTGGCGGAATGAGTGCGTAGATCTTCTGCCAACCTCACGGCGCCTGGCTCGAAAAAGGTCATCGTGGCCGATCCTCCGAATCGAAAATACCCTTTCTCCTGCCCTTTGTGCTGAAGAGAAGCATCAGATTGAAATGTCTGCACAATGGATCCCACATTCGTCGCACCTATTTCCATGATCAATACCTCTCCAAAGCGATCAGTTCGCACGCTTGTAAGCGTTCTTTTATTTTCACACAAATAATTGAGATTCTGCCGCAATGCCATTGGATTGACGGAATAAAGGTCACCATTGATCCGTTTGGTCTGGCCCGCTTTTCCCTGAACAGAAAAATGAAACCGATGATAATCCGTGGGACACAAACGCGAAAGAACCGCGGACCCATTTCGATATCGATTTGCAAAATCAGCATTCCCCAACAACGCATCCAGATCAAAGGACTGCCCTTTGACAAAGACATGTTCAACCCTGGATAAATCCTGAAAGCCCAAGTGCCTTCCATCAGCAGGAAACACAACCGCATCCCTGTCATCCACAATGGGTCTTGCTTCGGATTTTAATTCACGGCTGAAGAAATCATTGAACGAAGTAAATTCGTCCATCTTTTTGGCAAACTCCTGAGGATCCAATCCGAACGATTCCACAAAAGGTTTTACTTTGGCAACAGTCGAAGGACGGTCCATCCACCAACCGTAGAAGTGGGAAAAAAAAGCACGTTTGACAAGTAACTCCACAGAAACTCTGCCCAATGGGTTTCCGTAAGCCCATTTGAGAAACCCGTCACCATATACAGCTTCGGTCTCTAGATGTCCGGTGTAACGATTGTAGAAATGAATGGGACCTGTGACATTCATGCGACGTATTCAATTCAGGAAGTATGACATTTTCGAGCAAGAAATTGACGAACTTCATCAAAAAAATCCATCATTCGAAACCTGCAAACTCAAGTTGCAGGTCGCCAGTCAAGCAACTTCAATTGAACCGAGCGTCTTCCATTGTAGTCGTTGATTTGTGGGGCGTACGCAATATCGAAAGATCCTGAGGGCAGTTTGGATTTACCGCAATTCCACCACAGGACTTCATAGCTGGATCGACCGTCGGAAACCCAAAACTTGACGTGCTGCTGATCTCTACCCATGCGATGGGGCTGGCTTTGCAGTGAAACTCTGCGACTTGCAAATTGCAGTGCGGAATTTCCAGCACCAAACGGATTCAAACGAGCCAGTTCTTCCATTCGTTCAAGGGTTAGCTCAGCAAGAGGCACATCCGCGTCAAGGTGTATGATAGGCTTGAGGCATTCCTTGCTTATCTGCTTTTCAGCGTAGGCATTGATTCTTTTCCGAAACTCTTCAAGGTTTTTGGGATCGATCGACATACCTGCAGCCATGGCATGACCGCCGTGGCGGACCAATAAATCATCGCAAGTTCTCAGTGCTTCCGCGAGATCAAACCCGCTGACGCTTCGTCCAGATCCGCGCCATTCCGTGCCTTCACCGCCCAGAATGATCGTTGGCCGATAGAATTCCCGAAGGACCCGGGAGGCCACAATGCCTACCACACCGATGTGCCAATACATTTCACCCTGCACAATCACATAATCGCGCTCTGGATCAAATTGAGATCGAATCGCGCCAATTGCCTGGTCAGCGATCCCTTTCTCAATCATTTGACGCTCCTTGTTATAGGTGTCGAGTTCCTGAGCCAATTGACGTGCTTCCTCAAGATTATCGCTGAGCATGAGCCGTAATGCCGTATCTGCATTCACAAGACGGCCTGCTGCATTGATGCGTGGACTCAGTTGAAAACTGATTTCAAAAACACCCACCTCGTCACGCACCTGTGCTATCTCCATCAAGGCAAGTAAACCAGCTCTTCGTGTCTGATTCAGTCGTTTGAGCCCGGCAGTCACCATCACTCGGTTCTCCCCTTTCAACGGCACCAGGTCTGCCACCGTGCCCAGAGCAACCAAATCAAGCAGAGGACGCATGTCATAGTCGTGCACAGAAGGAGGTTGATTTAATTCCCGGCAGGCCTTGATGACTGCATGGGCTAGTTTGAAGGCCAGTCCAACGCTGCATAATTCACATAAAGGGCCTCCTTTTAGCTGTGGATTCACCAAGGCATAAGCCTCTGGTTCGGGATCTGTGACTTGATGATGATCCAGCACAATCACATCCATGCCACGGTCTTTTAACCAGCGGATCGTGTCCACCGCAGTCGAGCCGCAATCGACAGCAAGAATTAAGTCAGGCTTAACTTTCTTGAGGCAGTTTTCGACTCCGTCCTGACTAAGGCCATAACCTTCTTCCAAGCGGTGAGGCAAATAATAATCAATTTTCCAACCCAATTCCCTGAGCACCTCAATGATCAATGCAGTTGATGTCACTCCATCGACATCATAATCACCAAAGACCACAACCTTTTCGCCTGATTCACGTGCAGCCAAGAGCCGCTCGACAGCGCGCTCGATGTTGGGAAGGGTGAAAGGGTCAGAAAGATTCTTGAGTTTCGGGCGCAGGAATTGATCGACATTTTCAAAATCATCATGCCCCCGATTCAACAGACACTGGGCCAATAGCGGAGAAAGATCAAACTCCTCAGAAAGGCGTTTGACCTGTAGATCCTGTATTGGAGCTATGGACCAACGGTAATTCATATCAAAAGCTGCAGCCAATGAAGGATATCTTCATAATATCGATTCAACAACGCAATAATGCTCCCTGCGATCAAAAGAAAATAAACGCATGTTGCTAAAAACAAAATATATCCAAGAGACATGCACACCCCGTCCTCTTCCATCATCCCAGCAGCAATAGCAATAATGGAATAAGCTGGAAGGGAATTGGTAAAGGGTATCAGCCCTGGAACTGGGCACACAAGCAGGAAGGCCAGAAAAGCCAGCAGCAAGGTATTCAAAGTGGAAACCAATCGCCAATGAATCCACTCGGTCTTTCGGGGCTTTATCCAACGCTCCAACCAAACAAGGAATCGCATGCTGGCCAGGTAGAATCGGGATTCACGATTTAATGGCAAAGGACGGTCTCCAATAACCCGAGGCAAACGCCCGACATCACCACGCAACATGGACCAGCAAAGACATAAAAACACCAACCCAACAACCACGCTGAAGCCCGGAAGGGAGACTGGCACGACAAAAGGTAGTGAAAGCCAAATAAAGACCAGATAAATTCCACGACCGCCGGTGTTGGAAATCATCCAATTGACAGTGATCTTTTGGCCCTCGGGCAGGTCATTCAACAGGGCCTTAATGGTTTTCGATAGAGGGACAGAATTCATCTACAATCGCATTATCCCACGCTGCCGCTGCGTTGTCTTCCAAAATCTGGCTTCTTATTCCTTGGAGGCGTCTTTTTCATCTCGAAGCTGACTGAGCACCAACGAGCTCATTACCGATGTAAAAATGATGCCGGCAACAATGATGAGAGAAAGAAGCGTATCAATGTGATAGCCGAAGACGACGACCAGCATTTTCAATCCAATAAATATAAGGACCAAGGAAAGCCCGAATTTAAGGTAGGTAAAATAAGACATGGCACCAGCAAGGAGAAAATAAAGAGATCTCAATCCTAGTATCGCGAACACATTTGAGGTGAAAATAATAAATGGTTTCTGGGTGACCCCGAATATTGCAGGGATGGAATCAACGGCGAAAATCAAATCGGTTGTCTCAACCATCATCAATACCAGAGCTAGCGGGGTAAGAGCAAAATACCCCGGTTTATGCGTCGTGAACTGCTGCCCATCGTAGAAGTTGGTGACTGGAAAAAACCTTCGGGTAAGTTTTATGAACGGGTTTCGCTCAGGATGCACCTCCTCCTCACCACCAGCGGACATTTTGATGCCGGTAAATATAAGGAACGCACCCAGAATATAGAGGATCCAATGGAATCGCTCGACCAGCTCAACCCCCAACCAGATCATGACACCTCTCATGACCATGGCACCCAGAATACCCCAGAACAGCACCCTGTGCTGAAGGCGCCGTGGCACGCCGAAGTAAGAGAATATCATCGCGATGACGAAGACATTGTCCATCGAGAGAGCCAACTCCACGATATAACCCGTGACAAATTCCCCTGCGGCTTCCTGATTTTGCCAGCGGAGAAGCCCCACCGCAAACATCATCGCCAGAATGAACCAGCATGCGGTCCAAGCGACAGCCTCCCGCATGCGGATCTCTCTCGCTTCCCGGTGAAGCAACCCTAGATCAAGGGCAAGAAAAAAGCAGACCCCAATGATAAAACCCGCCCAATGCCAGGGCTGAATAAGCTCTACTGCAAGCATTACCTACGGTTGCTTATGCCTCCGCCGTATGAACCGTTATATCTTCATTGACATCCGATGTCATCAACTTGGGTTTCTGGCCCTTGGTGTACCACAGCACGATAGATGCAGCAATATAGATACTCGAGTAAGTCCCGGTAATGATACCCACTACGAAAGTAAACGCGAAGTCATTGATCACTGTTCCTCCAAAGATGAAGAGTGATAAAGCTGCGAATAGCGTCGTGCCTGAAGTAATGACCGTTCGACTCAAGGTTTCGTTGATTGCCTTGTTCATGACATCCTTGAATGAACCTTTGACACCCAATTTCAAGTCTTCACGGATACGGTCGAAAATAACAATGGTATCATTGATTGAAAAACCAATGATGGTCAGGATCGCCGCAACCATCGGCGCATTCAGCTCTCGACCACTTATGAAGAAGAGACCCAGTGTCATCAGGATATCATGAAGAACGGCAAGCACCGCACCGATTGCAAATGAGAATTCATATCTCAGAGCCACATAGAAAAGGATACCGAACAAGGCCAGCGTCACTGAAATAATCGCAGATTTTTTGATTTCATTGCCAATGGATCCACCTACCCGACTGGTGGATTCCAGTGTGAAGCCAGCGCTGGAAAATTGCTCCTTCAGCAAAGCGGTAACTTTTTCACCCTGATCGAAAGCAGTTGTCAGTTCCAAGGTCTCGCTGCCATCAATAATGTCGCGGCGATAGGTGATTTGTGTTTCACCTATATCGAGTCCAGCAACAGACGTCCGAAGTTCATCAACGGGCACTTTGGTATCAAAACTGTATGAGATGCTGTCACCGCCCGAAAAGTCCACACCAAACACGTCACCACCCCGAACCATGCCGTAGCCACAGCCAATCGCGATGATGAGCCAGGAAATGCCAAACCACTGCTTCCAAAGGCGCATGAAATCAAAATTGTTGTGATGCAGGAAAGGCAGCTTCATCATGGCGACATTCTTCATGTTCCCTTTGACGAGGAATGCCTCGAACACAAGGCGTGTCACAAACAACGCGGTGAACATACTGGCAACAATACCGATCGTCAGTGTAACACCAAAACCTTTCACGGGGCCTTTACCCATGTTGATCAGGATGATTGAGGCAATCAGCGTTGTCACGTTTGCATCAAAAATCGTGCTGAACGCCTTTCCGTACCCTGATTCGATGGCTCCCTTGATAGATTTCTTCAGTGCTAACTCCTCACGAATACGTTCAAAGATCAACACATTCGCATCGACTGCCATCCCCACGGTCAACACGATTCCGGCAATACCCGGGAGTGTCAGCGTGGCATCAATCATGCAAAGCACGCCCAGCAGCAGCACGATGTTCAGAAGAAGAGCAAAATTGGCGATCAGACCTGCATACATGTAATAAATCAGCATGAAGATGGCAACTACGATCAGACCTATGAGCGACGCTCGGACCCCTTTGGCGATCGAGTCGGCTCCCAGGGTAGGTCCTGTGGAATTTTCTTCGACAATCCGCACAGGAGCTTCAAGTGGATTCTCAAGCACATTGGCCAATTCAAAGGCTTCTCGCATGTCGTAATCACCCGTAATTTGCCCGCGTCCCTGTTCGATGGGACCATTGATTCTTGGAGCAGATTTTAATTCACCATCAAGCACAATGGCCATCTGTCGACCTGTATTCTGACGAGTGACATCTGCAAAAAGGACAGCTCCCTCCGAAGTAAGGACAAAATCAATTTCGGGTTTACCGGTTAATGGATCAGGATAGACACCCGCCGAACTAATGTGCGTTCCAGTCAATCCTTGCTCTGGTTTAATTTTGACCAGATATGGGATCAAGGAATCGGGTTCACCCGGAGTCTCACTGCTGCGACGTTCAGTAAGTATTTCATAACCGGGAACAGGAAACCCGCGGTCAATCAACTGCTGGCTCCGCTCATGAACCATGCGAAACTCAAGGTAAGCAGGGCGGGTCAATATTTCCCTGACAGATTGATAATCGAGTTCGGACAAACCGGGCATGTCGATTTGAATCTGATTGTCACCACGTGTCTGCAGGAGGGGCTCGGCTACACCAAATTGATCGACACGTTTGCGAAGTACCTCGATGCTCTGCTCAAGCACCACCTGTTGATCCTGATCAGCGCTCAACACATTGGTCTCCATGGCCACAGTGAATGAGACACCACCCTGAAGGTCCAAGCCCAGACGAACCTGCCCTGAGGCGCGCTGCTGGAGGTCATTGAGAACCACCTTGACTGGCTGTTCTTCATCTTCGGCAATTTTGATGTTCGGGAAAAGCGTGCGAACGTCGTTCGTGCCAATGGCATCGAACATGTTGGCATAAGTTCGACCAGGGGAAGCTTCTTCTTTCTTTCTGGCCTCGGACAACACTGTAGTGAGCAGTGTCTTTGATTCGTCAGTATTGACAGAAGCATCCTGCTCGAATTGATCAATCAGTGATTCGCTCCAGGGAGGAGTGATTTCAGAGATTGCCCAGGCTGCCAAAAATATGACCAACAACCATTTCCAATAATATCCGGGTTTCATTGAGTATTTTGAGTTACGTCTTAGGATTCTGAGGAAGATTTATCTTTTAAAACCTCTGTGATGGCACCTTTGAGCATTTCCAGCTTGGTGTCAGCGGAACGAATGGAGACTTTGTTATCTTTCAGACCGACTACCACACCAATGATTCCACCATTGGTGCTCACTCGATCCCCTATTTTCAACTGCTTCAGGAGCGCGTCATGCTCACGTGCTTTTTTTTGCTGAGGCCGTATCAAAATCACATACATGATAAGGAACAGAAATACAAAAGGCACGAATTGTATCCAGACAGGGCCCTGCTGTCCTTGCTGCCCTGTTCCAGTCGCAGTTTGGGCCGCCAGCACCCACGTTATGTTGTCAATCAAAGTCATCAAAATCGTCGCAAATGAGCCGGATACTCTATTAAGAGCCACCCATTTGGCAAGAGAAACGTGCAACCAATTAGGGGTCAACCCAAACTATTGGCACTTTTTTTACCCAATCAAGCCGGGTTTAAACGAGTAAATTCTTGACAAATCGTCAATTTAGTAATTAATCCGGCGATTCGCAATCGCTCATCTCAGGGCTCTGCGGAGTTGTAACTCATTGATAAACCTTAAGATCGTATGCCAAAGAAAGCCAAGGAAGCTTTTCCTAAAATAAAAAAGATCGGTTTTGAAGGCCCGGATTCAAAGAATCCACTCGCTTTCAAACATTATGACGAAAATGAGATAGTTGACGGTAAGTCCATGAAGGACCACCTTCGGTTTTCGGTGGTTTACTGGCATACCTTTAGAAACCCTCTTTCCGATCCATTTGGAGCCGGAACAGCGTTGCGCCCTTGGGACGACGGAACGGATTCAGTGAAAAACGCTCAAAACCGGGCACGCGTCGCATTCGAATTCATGGAAAAACTGGGCGCTCCCTATTACGCCTTTCATGATCGCGATGTGGCGCCTGAGGGGAAATCACTTTCATCAAGCAACAAAAACCTGGACGCTGTAGCCAAGGTTCTTGCCGAGGAGCAGAAGCGTACTGGTATTAAATTACTCTGGGGCACTGCCTGCCTGTTTGCGCATCCCCGTTACATGCACGGAGCGGCCACAAGCTGCAATGCCGACGTGTTTGCCTATGCCGGTGCTCAGGTTAAGAAAGCCATTGAAGTCACTAAATCTCTTGGAGGTGAAGGGTATACTTTCTGGGGAGGCCGAGAAGGTTACTCAACACTTTGGAATACGAATCTGAAAAGAGAAATGGATCATCTGGCCGCCTTCTTACACATGGCGGTAGATCACAAGAAAAAGATTGGTTTCAAGGGGCAATTCTATATTGAGCCCAAGCCTAAAGAGCCTACGAAGCACCAATATGATTCAGATGCCGCTGCGTGTCTGAACTTCCTGCGGCAGTATGATCTGACTGATCATTTCAAACTCAACCTCGAAACCAATCATGCTACCCTCGCCGGCCACACCATGCAGCATGAACTGGAAGTAGCATCCGCATCGGGTGCTCTGGGAAGTATTGACGCCAATACAGGGGACGTGATGCTGGGATGGGATACCGATCAATTCCCAACCGATATCTACCTGACCACACAATGCATGCTTTCCATCCTGAACAACGGAGGCTTGACCACTGGCGGTGTCAACTTTGACGCCAAAGTTCGCAGGGAAAGCTTCGAACCAGTAGATCTTTTCCACGCACACATTGGTGGAATGGACGCATTTGCACGCGGATTGAAAATTGCAGCAGCCATCCGCGCTGACGGACGTCTGGACGCATTCATCAAAAACCGATACAGCTCCTGGGATGAAGGAATTGGCGAAAAAATTGAGGCTGGCAAATCCAGCTTCAAGGATTTGGAGAAATACATTCTGAAGAAAAACCGCATCACCAAGAATGAAAGCGGTCGACAGGAGTTTCTTGAGAACTTGATCAACGAGTTCATTTAAACTCAAAGCTAAGATCCTTTAATTTATTAAACAAGCCGTTCAGGGTCTACCTGGACGGCTTTTTCCGTCATAGGAGCAAAAAGAAGGGCATGAGGCCTACAGATCATGCTCAATCAAGCAGTCGATTATATTAAGCTTGAGTTCGGCCGAATTTGCCTGCGAAATGGCCGCATGAAATCAGCATACGAATTGGCAATGGAGCGGTTGAACAAAGACAACCCAATTGCTCAAATTACTGAGGAGCAAAAAGCCAAACTCGGTGAATTGGACTCTAAATATGCCGCCAAGATAGCTGAGAAGGAAATCTTTCTGAACGGGGAAATAGAAAAAGCCCTTCAATCCGGCGATGTCGAAGCGTTCGAGTCACTTAAATCTCAAATGGCAACAGAGCGAAAAGCCCTGGAATCAGAGCGTGAGGAAAAAAAGGAGCGAGTCAGGGAGAGCAAAGACTGATTGCAAAGGCGTCGTCAGGCTCTTGATCTGAAATCAAACACGAGGCGGGCTTGCACACTAACGTGCCAATGTGGAAATAAAGTAACCGGCAACAACTGCCGACCCAATCACACCCGCCACATTAGGGCCCATCGCATGCATCAGAAGGTAATTTCCGGGATCGGCTTTTTGCCCCTCCTGATGGGAAACACGAGCGGCCATGGGAACGGCCGAAACGCCAGCTGAACCAATCAGCGGATTGATTGGATTTTTACGGGAAAACATGTTCATGGCTTTTGCCATCAGTATACCTCCCGCGGTCGAGATGGAAAAGGCAATCACGCCCAGCACAATGATCTTGATGGTTTCCAGTTGAAGGAAACGATCCCCTCGCATAGTGATCCCCACACTGACCCCAAGGAAAATCGTCACGACGTTGATGATTTCATTCTGGGCAGACTTCAACAAGCGATCAGTGACCCCGCTTTCGCGCAGAAAATTGCCCAGCATGAGCATCACAATCAACGGCGAAGCGTCAGGCACAAGCAGCACGCATACAATGGTAACGACGAGAGAAAACGCCAGCTTTTCAATCCTGCTCACTTTCCGAAGAGATTGCATGCGTATCCTGCGTTCCCTGGCTGAAGTCAGCAATCGCATGATGGGTGGTTGTATGAGTGGCACTAAGGCCATGTAGCTGTAGGCAGCCACTGCGATGGGGCCGAGCAATTCCGGGGCCAGTTTATTGCTGGTAAAGATTGCCGTAGGACCATCGGCACCACCAATGATGCCAATCGATGCTGATTGAAGCTTGCTGAAACCCAAGAATGACGCCCCAAGAAACGTAAAAAATACTCCCATCTGTGCCGCAGCTCCGAGCAAGAGCATCCTCGGATTGGCAATCAAAGGGCCAAAATCAGTGAGTGCACCTACCCCAAGAAAAATCAATGGAGGAAAGATTTCCAATTTGATACCTTGGGAGATGAAATCAAAAAGCCCGCCTTCCATTTTGTGAATCTTATAAACATTCACTCCTTGCGCATCTGGTTCAGCTTCTTCAACCGAGGCTTCCACACGAATTGCTCCTGACTCAAAAGATCCGTCCTGCTGGGCTTGAAAGGTGATCATACCTCGGGTCGGAAGGTTCGCTACAAGAGCACCAAAGGCAATAGGAATCAGCAATAAAGGTTCGAACTTTTTGTAGATGGCAAAATAAAAGAGGACGAGCACAACGAACCACATCACAAACATTTGCCAAGTGATCAGGCTGAAACCGGTTAATTGAAAAAAACTCGTGATGCTCTCCAACATAAGATCGTCCGTAATGATTAATTTCCTTGAGCCACAAGGATTAAACTCCGCTAATCGTCATCAGTGACTGTCCCTCTTCCACATTATCCCCGGCTTGAACCTGAATGCGCTCGATCGTTCCTGATTGAGGCGCGTAAACATGTGTATTCATCTTCATTGCTTCCAGAATCATGAGCTCATCCCCCTCTTTCACCTGTTGACCGCCACCGACAGCAATGCTGACTACCTTGCCAGCCAAAGGACTGGGAACAGGCTCAGCTGTCCCGGAAGAAGATGCATGACTCGAAGATTCAGCAGAAGGAACTTGAGCAGCAGAACCTTCCCCCAGCAGCTCAACGGTGACATCATAACTTTTCCCCTCAACGGTAACTCGCAGTTTTTTCATAATTAGCAGGCTCAGTGATCAAATGATGAGACGCTGAGCGTTCTTACGATACATCCGGTTTAGTCTCCTCTAAGGATACAATACGAAATGGCCCTTGAATTACCGTGTGCAGCGCTGCGCCCACCACCACTTCCACTTGAGGTGTGATTTCCATTTCAGTAACGGAATCTCTGTGAACAGCGGAGGAAGATGGAACAGCCACTGGATCTTTGATCTCGAAGTTGCGGAAAAAAACTCCTAGACACGCAACGGCAAACCACAAAGAGCAAAGAACCAGGATCACAATCAGGAATCCTGTCAACTGATAGACCAGAAGCTCACTCATGCTCCCGTTTTCGAAAGCGATTACCGATTGCGCAAGATGAATAACCATAGAGGTGCAAATGTCTTCAAAAAAAGGACGCTTAACAGTATGGTTAATCTGTTCTTCGAAACGCAACCGAAAAGTGACTTTTAGCGAATAAGAAAGATGAGCAAAATGCGAGAACATGGCTACTTCAAGGAGAAAAATGAAACCTGACATGATGGGCGGTGTATTTTTAGTCAAGCAAAGCTAGGACTATGAAATTCAACAAACCTCTTATCGCTGCATTCACTTTGATAGAGCTTTTGGTGGTGATTGCTATCATCGGGATCCTGGCTAGTTTGCTCATACCGGCACTTTCCTCTGCCAAGCAGAAAGCGAATAGAATCAAATGCGTTAACAACTTACGCCAACTCAGCATGGCTCTCACCATGTATGCCGACGATTTCAATGACGAGTGCCCTCCCGTAAGCCGCAGTTTCAAAAACAATTGGATGGCAAAGCTTCGCCCTTATTACCTCAATCACAAATTACTGAAGTGTCCTGCCGACAAATTCATGTCGAACCGAAGTTATCTTATCAATGGCTGGAATGATTACTTTCGCATGACTTTGAAGAATAAGGTAGATTTTCAGTCATTCACCAATGGCCTGTGGCCGCACGGAATGAAACTCACAGGCATTCGTCATCCTTCCGATACCATTACGTTTGGCGAGAAGGCATCGGACTCACCCCACGTTCACATGGATTTCTATCAAGGCAGGGGAAATGATATTGAGGAAGTCGAACAAAACCGGCACAGAACAGGAGGCAACAGGAACTTCGGAGGATCGAACTATGGGTTTGCAGATGGAAGTGTCCGCCTGCTGAAGCCGGGTGAATCAGTCGCACCCATTAATCTATGGGCGGTGATGGATTTGTGGCGAATCGAACCAATGCCTGACGATAACAATCCTTGATTGAATCTTGCTGCATGCATGATGGTCGAAGTGTGTGATCAAAAGAAAGGTGACAGTCTGGGTTTGCAGAGGGGTCTATGTCATGATGAATTTGGCTCTCGCATGGCTACGTGGACAAACTGATATGAAAAACAAAGTCATGCATCACCCCCCCAATGGTCAAAGATGATTTTCAGATTACCGAACTCCTGAAACCGTCTTTTACGGGGGGGGATATTTTGACTATCGTTCATTCGCTGGAGGATAGTCTCGGGTCCGTGGTGGTTTTCGATTACGGAGCCAGGAGCATCTTGGGCTGTGAAGCATTTAGAAACGCTATCGAATCACCCTGCAGTCGAGCCAGGAAACGAAGAAATTATCTTCTTAAGAATCTCTGAAATGGAATCTGAAGACCCCATTGAAATACCTATCAACGGAGAACTTGATCTCCACACGTTTCGTCCCAATGAAATAGGAGAACTTGTACCTGACTATCTTGAAGCTTGTCGCGAGAAGAACATTTTCACTGTCCGGATCATTCATGGAAAGGGAACAGGAGCGCTCAGAAAAGGCGTGCATGCTGTAATTGATCAACTCCCATACGTCCTCTCGCATCGTACCGCGCCTGAATGGAATGGTGGATGGGGGGCCACCATGGTGCAGCTCGAACCAAAATAAAACCCCAGTTACTCTGCATGAGCCTGGAACGAATCTTGCAAAAAACTACTTCATCAAGTTACCGTCCGAGGCATGGCAAAAGGTATCGAATTGATATTGAGAGAGGGAGATAAGGCACCTGCGTTTAAGGCAGAATCACAAGATGGCGATCAAGTTCGCCTGTCTGATTTCAAAGGCAAATTTGTCGTCCTTTATTTTTATCCCAAAGACAACACGCCGGGTTGTACAAAGGAAGCTTGTGCTTTTAGAGATTTGCATGCGGAGTTCAGGGATGCTGGCGCTGTTGTTGTTGGTGTCAGTATCGACCCCGTCAAAGCCCATCAGAAATTTATTAACAAATTTGAACTGCCTTTCACCTTGTTGGCAGATGAATCCAAGGAGATTGTCACCAAGTATGGTGTCTGGGGGCCGAAGCAGTTCATGGGAAGAACGTTTGATGGCATACATCGCATCACCTTCCTCATTGACCCCAAAGGAACGATCCTCAAGATCTGGCCAAAGGTAAAGCCTGAGCCACACCCTGCTGAGGTTCTTGAATGCATACGAGATGCTGATGGTGACTGATGGGTTGCTTCACGCCTTCCGGCAATGACAGGATAGAGACGCTGCTGCGACACGAAGTGGTCTCTATTTTTTGAACCAGAGTTTACTCTTCCTGAGTCTCGTAGTGTTTTGAAGTGTGTTTAGGCAAAGGTTTAAATAGAGCGATCACAATAAACACGCTTAGCAAAATGGTTACTCCGATGACCAGATACTTTGCCAAGGTTAAAATGATGGCGACAATTTCGGAAACTTCCATCACAAGAGATCATCGTTTTCGAAGGGTATTCAGGTACCCCATGATACACCCTACGGCAAGACCACCAATGTGCGCGGTGTTTGCTATCCCTACACCCAGACCTTTCTCCAGAAAACCCGAGACACCCAGACCCAACCAGAGAAGCATCATAAACACTACGCCTGGGGGGAGGAACATACCAGAGAAAGGGTCAAATTTCCCTTTGATCCACACATAACCCAGCAATCCAAACACCACCCCAGAAATCCCCAGGAACAAAGGACCGCTTACGTAGTATTGAGCTATGTTGGAAATGGACGCAGTGACCAACACAATCACCAACAGCCATTTCCAACCCTGACGATACTCAATGACCGTTCCGAGCATTCGAAGCCACATCAGATTAAAGAAAATATGCAGGATGTCTCCATGCATGAAAATGGGAGTGATAAGCCGCCATACCTGCCCGTTGCGGACTTCAACGAGACCAAACGAACCTCCGCCCGGGGTCCAATTTGAAATACTTAGTTGTTGAAAGACAGCCCGATGGTATCCCAGTTGTTGAAAAAGAAAAACGATTCCACAAATAACCATCAGCACTAGCGTCAGCCTGCCTGTGGAGAGCCCCTTCCCACGAGGAGCGATAGCATCCCGACCTTTGACCTTCTTTGCATACGCCTCTTGTTCCATGGCTGCCTTGAGACGTTTTTCCTGTGCTTTCTCTGCTGATTCCAAATAGGCAGGATCAGTTGGATTCGATTGATATGCAATGAGATGGTTTTTACCGACTTCCACTTTGTCCTCAGAAACAATCCAAACCTCATAGCGCTCTCCCTGTGCACGTTCTATTTGATTATCCACACCTTGTGCATAAAGATAATCCCCAAAAGTTCGTGCATGATTCGTCCCTTCAATGTAGCCAATTAATCTCATCTAACTTTATTTCCTGCATCTGACCAGAGATGTATTCCGGCCGTAGGAGCTTTGATTCTGAACCAATCCTGGAATTGAAACCAGCAAAACAAACAATCGAAAACAGCATCTCCATTATTCAAGTTCGGGAAAGATAATGGTGGCTCGATAGAATTTCGAACCCTCATTGAATCCTTCTGGTTTGGATTCCAACAAACCCTGATAACCAAAAACAGGTTCTGTTGTTTTTAAAATCTCTATCGGCTCCCATTCAACAGCATTGCCCAAGAGAAGGCTCGATTCCAATCTCAATTCGATTCCTGGAGGATTTGGAATAAACAATGTCTCACGTGAAACATCCAACCTGAGACGCCATCGATCTAATGCAAAGGTAGGGTCCGTCCCTAAATGATACTCACTTAAATTATTCCAACCATCATGGTCAGTATCGCCAGTTGGTTCGAGTTCCTGAACCGAAACCGCGCTGGAAAAATGTTGCTGCCATTCTGCAAAGGTTTTATGCGGCAATGTTTCGGTAATCCATCGCTTGAGTAGCTCAATGCCTTCCGGATCCAGCAGATGGCTCCCCACAGGAGGCATTCGACGTGACCCTTCATTTGATATGCGTTGAAAAATCTCAGATTTTTCAAGATTACCAGGAACGATCAAACGGCGATCCGTCTGGCCTTCATGACGCACCACATGGCCGTTGATTAAACCCGATTCCAAAACGGGCGTTTCATAACGAGCATCCCATCGTCCCAGAGCTTCACCACCAGGTCGATGACATTGGGAGCAATTACTGGCGAGATAAGACTTCACCTTTTGAGTCAAGCTTACGGACGGTTCATCGGCGGATACCATCGCTGGAAGCGTGTTAATCGTCTCAGGTTCACCGTGAAAGTGTCCCGCTGTTTTCAACCATGACAATTGAGAGACTTCATGATCATTTCTCAAAACTGAACGATTAAGTTGTGCTGTGTTAAAACCAAGCACCAAGCCTGCAGAAGGTGTATGGCATGCCAGGCATTCGCTTCGGCTCGGGTATCGCCATACTTGCTCGATAGTCTCTTCACCATCCTGAATACTGAACGTTTCACTGTAGCCCGATTCATCTACCAGGAATGCGTTTTGCTGTGAGTCATCCCATCGATAGGTAAGGCCGTAAACACCATCTTCGTGCTTCACGAGAAAGCGAGTTTCGAGTCGTCGAGACGAAGCAGGGTCTCCCCGCACCATTTCCAGATCAAAGTGCTTGATCCAGATACTTCCTTCGGGGAAACCCCAGGGACCTTGCCTTTCGAACCTGATACCTGGATCAGTGCCAGGAATTGAAAACCAGCGTTTCTTGATCGCGTTGTCCGACCAGAAAGGCGTGTTGATCTCATAAGGCTCAATGCCAGGGTGAGGTGTCAAATTTTCTAAATCAATGAATGCACCCGTGTCGGCTAGTGTTGTGGGAAAGCCGGTATTCGGAGTAGCTTCAGTTCCTACGAGTTTCATGATCCGGTTTGCATTATGATCGGCCAACAGGATGTCGCCTTGTGTTGGATCAATACCGAAACCTGCAATTCCAGAATCCCGTGCCAGATTAAACCAATCTGTCTGGCGATTACCCTCGTGCCTCATGGCCCAGATATTTCCACTCACGTAGTCGGCAAAAACATAGGCCCCGTATAGTTGAGACAATCGATCCCCCCGATAAACCACGCCTCCCGTGATGGAGTTGCCTCGATCGGGTCCTGATCCATGCCGATATTCCAATATCGGTGGTATATCAACAAAACCTTCTGGTGCCCGGCGAGCATCGGGGCCATCAGCGGTGCCTTCTTTAAAACTCCATCCGTAATTTCCGCCTTTTTGAATGATGTCCACTTCTTCCAAACGCCCCTGCCCCACGTCTCCAGTGTAAAGCAACCCCGTCACGGGATCAAAGGCCATGCGCCAGGGATTCCTCAATCCGACCGCCCAGAACTCGGTTCTTACCTGATCAGGATTCACTGAGCGATTGAGAAATGTCGTGGCTCCCACAAATGGATTATCAGGCGGAATGCTGTAGTTATTGGAGACTGCGATGTGTGGATTGGGAGGCAAACTGCCTGGCCGCTTGTCCACATCAATCCGAAGAATCCCGGCGAAAAAATCCTTTTCGATGCGTTGACTGTTGTTCAGTGAATCATTGGCGTTTCCTTCATCACCTAAAGCCACATAGAGGTAACCATCAGGCCCGAAATGAACATCGCCTCCATTGTGATTTCCCGCATCATCCGGTTGATCGATCAGGATCACCTCAGTTTCAGGATCGCCTGCAAAAGGATCATCGGGAGTCACCTTGAAACGGGAAAGACGGTTGGGAGAGCCTGATCCTTGCGCCGTGTAAAACACGTAGAAGAATCCATTCGATACATGATCAGGATGAAATGCCAAACCCAAAAGTCCTCGTTCTCCGCCTGATCTGACTCGATCCGTCAAACCCATGAAAGTAAAACGTTTGGGTTGCCTCCCCAGAGTCACCATCCTGATGCGTCCCGCTTTCTCAACCACAAACAAACGATCTTCAAAATCGGGCATTTGAACGATCGCAACAGGATTGGAGAATCTGAGCCCCGGAAAGGCATTCTCCAAGGCGTAGTCAGCAGCAGGTGGTTTGTCTGGAAAGTTCAAAGTCTGGTTCGCAACTCGATCTGCTCCGTGTAAAAATTCAGGCAGACCAGACAGTAAAACTGCGACCAACATTATCCGAAAAACTTTTCTGATTGGGCAGATATTCAAGAGTTTCACAATTTACAGGCTGCCATCATCCACTGAAGTTGTCAAAGTATCAGGTCGGGTCTATGCAAGGTCGATTTTGAGCTTTTTGAGCTGTTCATGAAAAACGCACAAGCTTGCCTTTCTGTAATCTGCGACAGTTGGCGAAGGGACGTCTCATTGAGTTTTATCATGCTTTCAATGCATCTCCTCCGACAAACGTTGACCCTACCGTAATGACGAAAAAATGCGGCTTACAAAAGGAACGCCGGGAGGAACAGGATCATCCGATCTAACGTTCTCCCGCTCTATTGCCACCAGGAATCAGGAGAAAAGCGTTCAATTTGAAAAGTCCACAAACATAAGATTGCAAAATCAGACCTTTTTGTCTTTGCTCAGGTGTCGGTTTCTTCCAAACCGGGAGATACCGATTTTTTTTAACCTTAAACTTGAACTTGGACTATGAAAACTGAACCGCTGACTTCAGCGGAATTGACTGATCTGATACACGGGCTGAACCGGTTAGCTCGTAATTTGTGGTGGACCTGGAATCAGGAGGCCCAGGAAATATTCCAAAAGCTATCACCTCGCGCATGGCAAAACCTCTACCACAATGCAGTTGCTGTATTGCATGAGGTTTCGGACTACGAATTAAGAACGCGCCTCCAGGAACCTGCTTTCGCGGCAGATGTTCGAGACGTGTTGAAACGATTCAATGCCTATATGGAAGAGCCTGATACCTGGGCAGCGCAGAACGCTCAAAAACTTGAGGGAAAACCTGTCGCTTATTTCTCAGCAGAGTTCGGCTTGCATGAAACACTTCCGATCGCAGCAGGTGGGCTGGGTATTCTTGCAGGGGATCACGCGAAATCTGCAAGTGACCTGGGACTTCCGTTTGTTGGCATCAGCCTTTTCTACAGACAGGGCTACTTCATGCAAACGATCAATGAGGAAAACTGGCAGACGGAATACTATTCTCGTCTCAATCCTCGGAATTTGCCCATGGAAGCGGTCCTTGATGCAAAAGGGGAACACCTCACTTGCATGATTCAAATTGCGACCAGCCAGGTAAAATTCAAAGTCTGGAAGGTCAATGTGGGACGCATTCCTATTTACCTCATGGACACTGATCTGCCTGAAAATGAAGAGCATCATCGGGAACTTACACTGCGGGTTTATGGTGGCGACAGTACAACACGCATCATGCAGGAAATGCTTTTGGGTGTCGGCGGTGTGAGACTCATGCGCGCGCTCGATATTCAGCCTTCTGTCTTCCATATGAATGAAGGTCATGCAGCATTCCTGACGCTCGAATTGATGCGTGAGAAAATGGCCACTGGCCATACCCTTGAAGATGCCAGCAAAGCAACCACCAAGGAATGCATATTCACCACCCACACACCTGTGGAGGCTGGCCATGATCGTTTCACCAGTGATCTGGTGCAATATGCCGCCCACAAGTTTGCAAACAACTTGAAGATTTCCCACCAAGAGTTCATGGATATGGGCCGTGTTCGCAAGGGAGATGAATCCGAGCCTTTCTGTATGACTGTCCTTGCTCTGAAACACTCCCGAACTGCCAATGGGGTAAGCGAGTTACACGGAGAGATCAGTCGGCAGATGTGGCAAGGCCTCTATGCGGATAAGAAAGTCGAGGAAGTACCGATCGGTCATATTACCAACGGGATTCATGTTGCAGGTTGGATGAAAGGGCCACTGAGAAGATTTTTCCGACTCCGTTTGGGTGAGCATTGGGATACCGACTTGAACACACATGCGTTCTGGAACCGCATGGAAGATCCAGGCTTTGTTTCTGATGAGGAAATCTGGGCCCTTCGGTCATTACTCAGGCGCGAACTCATTGAGTTTTCTCGTCGCCGTCTCCTGCTTCAAAGCCAAAGTCTCAAACGTGAAAATTTCATCACTTTTGATCATCTCTTGAATCCAGATGTATTAACGATTGGATTTGCAAGACGCTTTGCAACTTACAAACGTGCTCCTCTCGTTTTCCAGCAGTTTGAACAAATTGTCAGGCTGGTGAAGGACAAAAAGTATCCCATCCAGTTCATCTTTGCGGGGAAAGCGCATCCACGTGATGATGAAGGAAAACGTTTTATCCAGCACATCATTCATCTCAGCAAGCACACCGAACTTCACGGTCATTTGGTATTTATTGAAAACTATGATGTTCACGTTGCCCGTCAAATGGTATCTGGCTGTGACATCTGGTTAAATAACCCACGACGTCCACTGGAGGCCTCCGGCACGAGTGGACAAAAGACATCGGCACACGGCTGTCTGAATATGAGTATCCTTGATGGATGGTGGCGTGAAGCGTTTGATGAAACCAATGGCTTTGCGATTGGTCCTGATTCGCAACCTGACTCCATTGAGGAACAGGACCGCGTCGACAGCAACAACCTCTACGATGTTCTCACCAAAGAGGTGATACCGGGCTTCTACAATCGCGACTCCACAGGCATACCCCGCCAATGGATCCAAAAAATCCGTCGATCCATGTCTACGATCACACCTGAATACAGCACATGGCGCATGGTACAGGATTACGTCAACAAATATTATCTGACCGGCGAATAGCCGAATGATTCACTCGCCGGTTGCTTGTAAGCGACCGGCGAGTATTGAACTTTTCCCGACATGCTACCGTCCCTTCAATCAATCACACCGGAAATCCTGAAAAGCCAGCTCGTCGCCTGGAAACAACCGGCTTATCGCGGCAATCAGATTCTGGATTGGGTTTACCATAAACGTGCGGTCACAGTCGACAGCATGTCCAACCTCCCGAAAGACCTGAAAGAACAACTGGACAAAAACTTCAAATGTTATCTTCCAGACTGCATGCAGAAGCAAGGTTCGGAGGACACCACTCAAAAGTTTCTCTGGAAGCTGAACGACGGCGCGTTCGTCGAAAGTGTATTGATCCCGGCAAATCCAGCACTCTACGGTGAAGCAAGTGACCGGCACACATTATGCATCTCCACACAAGTCGGCTGCGCTTATGGTTGCAAGTTCTGTGCAAGCGGGCTGGACGGCTGGAAGCGCAACCTCGAACCCGAGGAAATTCTTGGTCAATTACTTGCAATTGAGCACCATTTTCAGCCGAAACTGAAACAGGGTCAGGAGCGCAAGGTGAATAATCTAGTCATCATGGGAATGGGCGAACCCATGGCCAATTATGAGAACCTCATGAAGGCACTCAAGATTGCCAATGCTCCCTGGGGATGCAATATCGGAGCACGCAAGATCACCATTTCGACAAGTGGGTTGGCCCCCCAGATAGTGGCGCTCTCGCGGGAACCATTTCAGTTTCGACTGGCCATATCACTCCACGGAGCCACCGATGAAGTGCGGTCCCGCATCATGCCCATAAACCGTAAATATCCCATTCAGGATCTCATGGATGCCTGTCGTCAATATTTGAACAAAAAAGGCAAAATGATTACCTTCGAATACATACTCATCGAAGGCGTCAACGATGGACAGAATCAAATTCAACCACTGGCAGACTGGGCACGGGAACTCCACGCCAAGGTCAACCTGATTCCTTACAACACCGTCGAAGGATTGCCATGGTCACGACCGGAAGAGGATATTCAGGAATCCTTTCTTGAAGGCTTGTTATCTAGAGGGATCAACGCAACCCTTCGACGAGAAAAAGGGCACGACATCGATGCAGCCTGCGGTCAGCTGCGCTTGAAAGTGGAGAAAGGATTAACTGAGTAAAGGTCAGTTCATTGTATCAGGCAGCATCAAGGGAAGATCTTTTTTGAGTTTCCGGTGGACAGGCCAGTCAGCTCCACGATCTATCAGTTTCTGTTTCAGCGTCATTGCAAGACGCTCAAGTTTTCCGGGATAGGCCTGACTCAGGTCGAGCGATTCACCAATATCCTGAGTCAGATGATATAACTCCCAGACTTGGTTTTTGTAAAAATAGATCGCCTTCCAATCACCCTGGCGAATGGAACTATGAGGCTGATAGCCGCCCTTTGGTTGTCCAGTCCATTGGTGGGGATAATGAAAAACCAAAGCGCGACCGTTCAACAGACTATGTGGCTCAGGTTCACCCAAAAGAGCTTCAGTGAAATCAACACCGTCGATCACGCTTGTCTCGGAGCGATAACTTTTACCGCCAGCCCATCTAATGATCGAAGGGAATAAATCCTCAACGATCAATTGCGATTGGGAGATGGAATTGGATGGAATTGGCAAGGACCTCTGCACTTCAGAGCCGGGAGCTAATGTTGCCCATGAGACGATGAGAGGCACGCGCGTCCCCCCCTCATACGCGGATCCCTTCCCTTCACGCAGTGGCCATGAATGTGTGTCGCGTCCCGTATCTCTCGGGGAATTCCCACGAGCGTGCAGGCTCAAGGTCCCGTTGTCTGAGGCAAAAACAATTAAAGTGTTTTCAGAGATACCAAGAGATTCAACGTGATGTATCAAATCACCCAGAGAAGCATCCATGCCCTCTACCATGGATGCGTAGCGGGCTTCGTTATCCGGAATGGCAATCCGGGTGCCCGAATACTTTTTTCCATTGTAGTTGGGCATGTAGGTTTCATGTGGCTGAATCGGTGCGTGGACCGCATAATGGGCCATGTAAAGATAGAAAGGCTTGTTGTCGGCAACGGAATCTGAGATGGCTTGCTTCGCTTCCAAAGTCAGCGCTTCGGTTAAATGAGTGTCACTCCCATGATAAGATTCCAGTCCGGGTATCCCCCAAGGTCGTGTCCTTCCGCCTGCTTCAGCATTTCCATAATTCTTTTCACCATGGTAATGTCCGGGCCCCCCTGCTGCATGACCTGCAATATTCACATCAAAACCAAGCGTTAGGGGGTCCGAACCCTGAGTATCATAAGCTCCCCAATGCGCTTTTCCTGCGTGAATGGTGCGATAGCCCAGTTCATCCCTCAGGACTGCGGGCAAGGTGGGTGCTTTTCCAGGCTGCAATCCTTGTTTTCTCCAATTCCGAGGAGGCAGCAAGCGTGGTGTTTTCCCTGATGTTTCGCGGTCTTCATACAAAGTCCAGTTCGTCACCCGATGGCGGGCCGCATTCTGCCCGGTCATGATGGATGTTCGCGTAGGAGAACATACCGCACACGCATAAGCTTGCGTAAACCGCCGCCCCTGTTTTGCCAGACGTTCCATATTGGGCGTCCGAAAGTGTTGATTGAATGGAGTCGTCTTGTTCCAAAAAGGAACCGAGGTGTCCTGCCAGCCCATGTCATCGACCAAAAAGAAAATGATATTGGGCCGCTCTGAGGCGTGGGCAAACCATTCAGATACAAGGAAAATGGACAAAATTAATCCACCAGCAGTCAGCACTCTGGAGCGAATACATCGCAAGTTATCATACTTTTGCTTCACAAGGGACATGAGATAATCATATGGAAACTGAGGAAAAAAGCCACTTTTAACATAGGCAGGAGAAGTAGCAGGGTGTGGTTCAAATTGGATGAAAAACCAAATTCTGCGAGTTCCCATACTTGGAATCTAAGAACAAAACCATTGCCGAGATCGAGGCAGCCTTATTAAGCTGGGTTTGCATTTGATACGGGTAAGAATCCTCTATCAATTAGCATTTGGCTTTATGATGCTGGTTATCGACAACTACGATTCGTTCACTTACAACCTGGTTCAGTACCTTGGGGAAATGAATGTGCCCATGGAGGTGCATCGCAATGATCAGATCACACTCGATGAGATATCGGCAAAAAACCCGGAAAGGATTCTGATTTCTCCGGGACCATGTTCCCCAAAGGAAGCCGGCTTATCCAACGATATCATCATGGCCTATGCAGGAAAAATCCCGCTTTTGGGAGTTTGTCTTGGACACCAGTGTATCGGATATAGCTTTGGAGCGGAAATAGTTGTGAATCACCGACTCATGCACGGCAAGACATCACCGATCATTCATGATGGCAAGGATCTCTTCGAAGGCATTCCGAGCCCGTTCAATGCAACGCGTTATCACTCTCTGATCGTCAACCGTGCCTCATTACCGGATTGCTTTGAAATCACGTCGGAAACGGAAGAGGGTGAAATCATGGGTATGCGACATAAAACCCTGCCTCTATGGGGAGTCCAGTTCCACCCGGAAAGCATCTTGACCGACCACGGGAAAACTCTGCTTGGCAACTTCCTGAAGCTGGGTTGAATAACAAAAAAACCCTGGCTGAAAACCAGGGCTTGAAATTTAATTCAGTCGATCACGATATGTCAGGAAACACGTTTCCTTCGCTTCACGCCTAACTGAGCAATCGAATGAGCTAAAGCCGCCTTCACGGTTGCAAGTTCCTCATCGGAGAGTTTTTCCTGTAGTCGCGCTTCAGCTCGCTTTTTAGCCTCCTCTGCCTTGGCTTCGTCGATGTTGTCTTCAGTAACAGCCATGTCAGTAAGGACTGAGATCTTGTCAGCCGTGATTTGAACAAAACCCTCGCCCACAGCAAGGTATTGTTGCTCACTACCCTTTTGAGCCAGAATCTCACCAGCTGCAACCTGAGTCATCAATGGAACATGGTTGGGAAAAATGCCCATCTGACCTTCCTTGGCGGGTAAGGTGACCATGTTCACATCATCGGAATAAATCTTGTCCTCAGGAGTGACAATCTCGAGTTTCATTGTATCAGCCATAGCTACTGCAGGAGTTGAGGGTCAAAAGTGAAGATCCATTGAAGAAAGGAATCAATCTTCCTCGTAGATCTCTTCGATCTTACCCTTCATGTAGAAGTTACCTTCACCGACATCGTCGTGCTTGCCTTCGAGGATTTCCTTGAAGCCACGCACCGTGTCTTTGACGTCAACCTGTTTACCAGGACGACCAGTGAACACTTCAGCCACAGAGAATGGCTGACTGAGGAAGCGCTGGATCTTGCGAGCGCGGAACACAGTCAACCTGTCATCTTGAGAAAGTTCATCCATACCCAGAATAGCGATGATGTCCTGCAAATCTTTGTAACGTTGCAACACATTTTGAACGCCACGGGCTACCTGGTAATGTTCCTCACCAATGAGGTCAGGACTCAAAGCGCGTGAAGAGGAAGCCAGAGGATCCACCGCAGGGTAAATTCCAAGCTCTGCAATGGAACGCTCAAGAACCACCGTTGCATCCAAGTGAGCAAACGTGGTTGCAGGAGCTGGATCCGTCAAGTCATCCGCCGGGACATAAACCGCCTGGAATGAAGTAATGGAACCTTTGTTTGTAGAAGTAATACGTTCCTGTAGGTCACCCATTTCAGCCGCCAGAGTGGGTTGATAACCCACAGCACTTGGAGTACGTCCCAGGAGTGCAGACACTTCGGAACCTGCTTGAGAGAAACGGAAGATGTTGTCGACAAAGAGCAACACGTCCTGATTCTTCTCATCACGGAAATATTCGGTCATGGCCAAACCAGACAAGGCCACACGCAGACGTGCGCCAGGAGGCTCGTTCATCTGACCAAACACCAGGGCAATCTTGGATTCTTCAAGTTTTTCCTGATTGATGACGCCCGCATCGGACATCTCACCATAAAGATCGTTACCTTCACGTGTGCGTTCTCCCACACCTGCGAAGACGGATACACCGCCGTGGAGTTTGGCAATGTTGTTGATCAACTCCATGATCACAACGGTTTTGCCTACACCTGCACCACCAAACGCACCGACTTTACCGCCCTTCAGGAAGGGGCAAATCAAATCGATGACCTTGATACCGGTAGTCAAAACTTCAGGAGTTGTGGCCTGATCGACCAGAGCAGGAGCGGCACGATGGATAGGATAATATTTGTCAGCCTTGAATGGACCTCGATCGTCCACTGGCTGTCCGGTCACGTCGAAAACGCGTCCCATGACTCCGTTACCGACGGGCATCGAGATGGCAGCGCCGGTGTCCTCAACATCAAGGCCGCGTTTCAGACCTTCAGTAGACGACATAGCCACTGCACGCACCCAGTTATCTCCGAGATGCTGCTGGACTTCCAAAGTGAGCTTGCTGTCTTGACCTTGAACTTTGTAGTTAATGGTCAGCGCATTGTAAATAGCCGGTAGCTGATCCGCGAATTCCACGTCCACTACGGGGCCAATAACTTGAACGATCTTGCCTTTGTTCATCGATTTCGAAACCTGTTATATCTTTTAAGCCGGTAAGCCGTTTTACTCCATGCTGAACACAATTCAGCGCTAAGAGCAGAGCACATTAAGGGGTGTCGTTAAAACATGTCAAGCTGGCAATTGACCATGCAGACAGTTCTTTGCAATCATTCCAGAGACTATTGGATATCATTAGATCACCTTATAAACTACACTACAACCTGATCGCTGATTAGGTTTTCTGAATTTTTCAGGCACTCAACATGCGCTCGATCTTCAGCAACAATTCGTCAGGAATTACAATCTCCCCCGCCTTGACCGTCTCAAGAATCTGTTCAGGACGGCGCGCACCTGCAATCGCGGCAGTCATTTCACTTCGTCGCAGAACCCACGCCAGCGCGAGTTGGGGGAGGGTGATTTCCATCTGCGCAGCAACAGGGCGTAATTGTTCGATAATGCTCAGATTGGCTTCCAGTTGCGGGGAAGTGAAAAACGGGTTTGCCTTGCGCCAATCATTGGCCGGTAAATTCTGAACGCGTTCTTTGGAAAATCTACCCGTCAACAATCCCGCTTGCATGGGGCTGTAAGCGACTATCCCTATTTGGTTTTCTCGACAATAGGGCAGAATCTCCTCTTCCACTTCTCGGCGTAGCATGCTGTAAGGCGGTTGCAACGAGGTCACAGGGTGAATCGGCTGGATGCGTTTGAGCTGCTCCATGTTGAAATTTGAAACGCCAGCATAGCGGATCTTACCCGCCTCCACCAACTCAGCCAGCGCGCCCCAACCTTCTTCGATTTCCTCATCGGGCTCCGGCCAGTGAATTTGATATAGATCAATGCAATCGATTCCCAAACGCTGGAGGCTGATATCGACTTCACGATGCACGCTCTCTCGCCTGAGGCTTTTACCAATCTCCCGGCTTTCCCCCTCCCAAACCCGTCCACATTTGGTCGCAATCAAAACATCATCGCGCCGATCCTGAATTGCCTTGCCCACCACTCGCTCGGCATGTCCATGCCCGTATATGGCCGCCGTATCAATCCAGTTCACACCAGCATCCAGAGCCTCATGCACCGAGGCGATGGATGCAGCGTCATCCTGATCCCCCCAACCAAACTTCCAATCGCCACCTCCCATCGCCCAGGTTCCCAGGCCGATCGGTGTGAGATGCAAGTCGCTGTATCCGAGTTTTCGTGTCTTCATAGATGAATTAAATAATGCACTCAGGGTATCGAATCATCACGATCCTCACAATGCATTAAGCACTACCCAAATGCGGGTGTCAGACCTGACGCGTCGATGACTGATATTGCGAACGTACATCCAGAGTCGAATACAAGCTGAGAAATCTATGCTCGTAGCCCAACAAAGGTAACAGCGGGTCGTCCAGGCACACTGACCTCATGACTGACGCACCTCATGGTTCTCGCACCAATTGGACCATTAGGAACTTCCAGGCGATCAGACAATGCTCAGAGTTCCGGTTGCAACCCCATGGCTCGTCCTGAGCAGGATTGCCATCTTTGTCGTATGGATGCTGGAGGGCGCCATTTTTACCTTTGCCTTGTTTCCTTGCTTGATCACCCGGGACTTCTGTGGTTGCCGCTGTTTTGCGATTTTCGATACTCTCGAGTCAAGTTGCCATTCACACTCAGACGCGTGCCCCTCGGTCCGACAATTCGATTGCTTGAGCAGAAAGACACTTTTAGAATGCGCCATGCGACCGATCTCACGCTCAAAGCTGCTGCCAAGGATCCCAAATGCCACTTGGATTGCCGGGCTCTTTTGCTTGGTGTCTCAAGCCGCAGAACCAGAAGAGCGCGCTTCTGCAAATGCTTGGCGCATGGAAGACCCCGGTGCTCGTGCCGGCATGCCTTTGTACCGGGTGATTCCTGCCGCAAGAGATCATGCATTAACGCCGGCTTCAACAAATGAGATCAATTCCAAGTTTTCTACTGGCGACTGGCACCGGTCGCATGGAGGGCATGCCAACCAGCGATTTTCGCCACTGGATCAAATTCATCGAGGCAATGTCGCGCAATTGGAACGAGCCTGGATCTATCACTCCAAAGATGGCGCAGGAAACATTCAATGCAATCCAATCGCAGTTGACGGCCTGATCTATGCCCCTACCGTAGGAGGCGCGATTGTGGCGATCGACGGAGCGACCGGAAGCGAACGATGGCGATATCAATGCGACCAACGGCCGGCGTTTCGAGGATTGACCTATTGGAAGAGCGATACCCTCAAACAGCCCCGATTGCTGTTCAATGCCGGAGATTGGCTTTACGCTCTCGATGCCGATTCTGGACAACCCCTTGAAACGTTTGGAAATCAGGGTCGCGTGAAGACGGGGCATTTTCGAGTGGCACCAGCGATTTATCAGGATTTGATATTGATTGCTGGATACGATGGCGACGCCTTCGCCTTTGATTTCCATACCGGCGAAAAAAAATGGACATTCCACACGCGACCTCATGAGGGAGAATGGGGACATGAGACCTGGGGCGCACTAGAAGCCGGAGCCAATTGCTGGAGTGGTACCGCTCTGGATGATGGGAGAGGCATCTTCTTTCTGACCACTGGATCGCCCAAGCCCAATTTCATCGGAACACGCCATTGGGGAGATAATTTGTTCAGCAACTGCGTCCTTGCCCTGGATGCTCGCACTGGCGCTCGTCTGTGGCATTTTCAAGAAATACGCCACGATATTTGGGATCTAGATATTCCTGCCCCGCCTGTCCTGACGAGCGTTCGTCACGAGCAGCGAGATGTGGACGCAGTCGCGGCTGTCACAAAACTCGGCAACACGCTTCTACTGGATCGTGTCACAGGCGAACCACTGTTCCCTTTTCGACTCAAAAGAGCGCCGATTTCAAAGTTGCACGGGGAGCGAACTGCACCTTATCAACCCGATCTACAATGGCCCCAACCCTTCGCGCGTCAACGGTTCGGAATCCATCAAATTACCAACCTTTCAAACGAAGCCCACGAATCGGTGCTTCAGCAGTTGAGGAACGATGAAACAGGCATTCACTCCAACATGGGTTGGTTTGAGCCATTTGAAGCGGGCATGCCAACCGCACTGTTCGGCATTCATGGTGGCGCCGAATGGACCGGTGCTTCGTTCGACCCAAAAACCGGGTTTCTGTATGTTACCTCCAACGAACTACCATGGTTCCCTACCGTTTCACGACTGCCATTGACGATCAGTGACCATTTGGTCCCTCCTTCCGAAGGTCGTAAAATTTATGAAGCGCATTGCGTGGCTTGCCACGGACATTCCCGCGAAGGATCAGGTGTTCACCCTCCATTAATCCTGATTGGAGCAAGAAAAACCGAAACGGAGATTCGAAATTTGCTGACTTCAGGGCGCAATCTGATGCCCGCCGCAGAAGGTTTGAATGAAGCCATGACGGATGCACTCATCGACTATTTACTCACCGCAGACAATCAAGCGGAGACCCATCCCAGCGCCCCAGCCAAATCCCCTTCCTACACCTACAACGGCTATCCCAAATTACTCGACAATGAAGGATTTCCCGGATGCAAACCGCCATGGGGAACCTTGAATTGTATTGATCTGAATTCGGGAATCTTGCGTTGGCAAGTCCCATTGGGTGAGCACGAGGTCCTGACAGAGCGAGGCATCCCGATCACCGGCACGGAAAACTTTGGAGGCTCAATGACAACGGCAGGTGGTCTCGTTTTCGCAGCGGGTACGCGGGATCTTAAAATCCGAGCCTTCGACAGTGCGACCGGTGAGGAACGATGGTCACATCAACTCCCCTTTGGCGGATACGCTCCGCCCGCAAGTTATCGGGCGGACGGCAAACAATATATACTGATCCCCTCCACCGGCGGAGGCAAACTAGGAGGCGAACAGGGAGACGCATATGTGGCGTTCACGTTACCTTAGAACAAAGTAAAAGAGACGCGTTTCTATTTTCTGTATTTCCAGTTCCAACGTGAATGAATGCTTCTTCTTATAGATCGGAATATTGCAAGTTGAGGGCTGTAGCCATTTTTGATTTAATGCTCTTTTAAATATTGATCTGTGCCCCCTTTGAGGGAAGATCCTAAGCCCAGCGAGCTCAGGCCACATCATCCATGCAGCAGTCAGCTTGGGGTGCATGATCAGATGCATGGAAGAGGCCTGGAAAAAACTGCAATCGAAAAAACTCGAGTTTACCCTTGGTTTAGTGAGTATTGAGCCTGTGATGATTTCTACGACAAATGACAACTTGCGAATGGCGACGCTTCTTTGTTTCAAGTGGTTTTTCGCCTTCTTGCTCTCTCTTGCATCGCATACCATTGTATCAGGGGAATCCATCAAGATCATCAACTGGAATGTTCTTTATGGATTCAACCACCATCAATCGGTGAAAGAGGGAAGCGACTGGATCATGACAAAGCAACCCGACGTTGTCGCATTTCAGGAATTGAACGGGATAGCAGAAGAGCAACTCGGACATTACTCCGCTGCCTGGAATCATCCTTATGCGGTCACTCACAAGGAAACCGGATTCCCTGTGGGACTTACCTCAAGAGAGCCCATACAAGTCATCGAACGCAATCAAAAGGGTGGCCATCATGGTTACCTTCATTGCAGGACCTACGGCATGCATTTCTTTGTTGTTCATTTCTGGCCTGGAGTCTTTTTTGAAATCGACCGAGTCATGGTCAAGGTCAGGAAGCTGCTGGATGAGAAACAGAAGGTCGTCATTCTTGGTGATTTCAATGGGTGCTCGCGAAAGGACACCGACTTTCTGAAAACCAATGCCACCTTGCGAAAAATAGATTTTGAATTTGTCGATAGGGTAGAAGCAGCAGGTCTGGTCGACCTGGTCCACAAGCACGATCCAAGCGCCAAGGTTTCATGTCCTTCTCCCATTACAATCCCAAAATGGGCTACCACCATGCAGGAATTAAAAATGAAGCAATATCGGATCGATTTTATTTTTACTGACTCCGGCCTCGCTGAAAATTCAATCTCAGGAAGCATTTGCCTTGATAAGGAAATCGATACCATTTCCGATCACTACCCGGTCATTGTAGAGCTGAAGCGCTGACCCGAGTATCCTGTCCGGGAAAGATCAAGGAGGATCACCCTGCATCAATGACTGAGGATTAATGTTTTTGTTTGATATTTTCGAAATCGAACCTGAAGCCTGTATCCGCCCAACAAGGCGTATCGCGTGCGGATCAAGGCCGTCACCAACTACCTGTCATTGAACGCATGTAGTTATACCCATGAATTAGCGAGACAGCCTGAAAAACGACTGCGCCTGATTGGGCAAAACAGTATATGAAGTAGGAGTATCCTGTCGCACATTCTGTCCTTCACTCACAGATCGCCAGGGGCCGAAAAGACTGGCCGAAGCCTCGAGATTAAAATCGGTTCTACCCTCGGGCCATTGAAGAACAATATTGCCGGCATCGAGTGACAATGCCAACAAAGGAGGAGACAATCGTGGCTCGATGAAACTGTTCAGGTAACCATGGCGTCGCTGAATATGATTCATGAGGCTGCTCACGTTCCCGCTGCGCCCACCTTCAGCAGCAATGGCCTCGATGACGGGCCTGAGGTTCTCGGGGGAATGTACGGTATTGTTGAGTTGATGAAACATCGACAGGAATTCCTGTTCATAGGCGATGAAGAACGAATCCTTGATACGATTCCACCATCCTGACCGGTTCCCTACGTTACCCACCCTTCGTTCTTCCCCTCCACGAAAAGGGTTGGCATTCCATTGGCCAAACGCCCCTCCCAGAGTGTTGTCCATATCCCAGGGAAGCATGCACCATTTGTTGTCCTCAGCTTTACGGTAAAGAAAATGGTTTTGAAACATGTCATCAAAAGTACCCACGTAATTGATCGTGCATATGTAGCGCAGGGTTTGATCGACATCGAAATTCTCCGAAAGCCATTGGCGTAAGGCTTGTGGCCCTCGCCCTCGGGCCGCATGAAGCGCTTCGATCATGGGTTCAACAATATCGGGTTTACCATCCTCAGGCTGATTTTTCCAACCCAGTGTTTTTCGGTTGAAGGTGTATTCGTAGCGCTCTGATTCGCTGAAGCGATTGCGCGTTCCCCGAATCAAGCGGGCATCCCCCCAACTCCAGGGCCCCTCATCCCCTGTGTAACCCTGTGACTTGAAGAGATCACCTACTTCGTCATACCAGCGACCCACCAGATCCTTACCCGGACGTTCAATTTGAAAAGCATCGCGGTTAAATTGACATCCATTAATCCGCAGATCCGACCATGAGGTACGCGGAGATGGGACACCAGCCAGTTCAAACATTTTGAAGGAGATACGCTGCGGCCAACCTGATTGTTTCTGCAAATGAATGATATCCAGTCCATCCCAGTTCCGATAAGAGGGAAATCGAACACGCCAGCTTCTTACCTGGGCGCTGCCATTTTGATGAGAAGGGCAATCAAAGGAAATATTGCTGCCGCCACGACGATTCCAACGACTTCCCTGATGCCTTACCGTCACATCAAAAACCTGCCCCAACGACACAAAAGTAGCTGGCACCTCATTATTCCATGTCGGGTTGGGCTGACTTCCAGAAACTCTGCCTGCATTGGTCCATGAGTGAAGGCGTCTCCAATTGGCAGAGGAAAGGAACAGGTGATATTGGTTGGGTTGATTCGTGGAAACCTCTGGATCCACAAAGTAAGCATGCCATTCAAACGCGTCTCTTTCAGGTGAAGGACTCAAAATATTCCGCCCACCCTCCAGCTGCAGACGGATGCGATAACGCACCACCGAATTAGCAGAAAAAGCAGGTAACGTCATTGCGTATTGCTCCCTCAATTCCGCTCCCTTGGCATCGATATCAGGACGCATCACGAGCTCGGCAATCGTTTCGTTTTCAGTCTCATGATCATCCACAAAGTATTCGATGATCACATTTTGAATCGTATCCAACCGTGCAACGGACGGCCATTGAACTGAAATGACAGGTGTTGTTGAAGCCACTACTTTAACAGGGCTCAGGGTAATCGATTGCGGTCCGTTCAACAATCCACAGTCCCATTCAGGATTTGGCACATGCGGCGTGGGATCTTCAACAACCACCCAGTTCCCGGGGAGTTCACCGGACTCCATATCACAGTTTCGCCGCAACGAGTATCCAAGCTTGGGGTGACCTTCCATTCCGTCAGCCAAAGAGGGCCAGGGAAAATCATCGTCATAACAAACTCGGTCGGTCAAGCGGCCGTCTTGCCGTATTAAAGCGATTTCTCCTCCTCCATTCGGTAGTGTACCGATCAATGGTTCGGACAGGAGAGTCCCACCAAATTTAAACTCTCCAGCGAGTTGATCAGGTGACACAGCCACTGTCACGTGCCCCCCTGCTGGCAACAAAGTCTGATCGGCAAACAAATAAAACGCATTGCCGGCAATCGCCCAGCCCCCCAGATCAACAACTTGATCACTGATATTCTGCAATTTGATGAATTCGTAGAGAGATTCATCCTCGGTATCGCTTGCTGCATGATATAGAAATTCACTGATCACGATCCTTTCCGGTGTGTCAGGAGGACAATCGTTCAGAAAATTGGGACTACCGGGCGAAGGCATACCGATCGGTGAACCAAACCATTGACCCGCTGCATTCACACGATCATCCCAACATGCCCTTTCAATGGAAGAGCCCAAACCATCTGCAGTCACTGGCCAGGGCGCAGAGTCCGAAAAATCAATCCAATCGACTGCCACATCAAACGCATCCAGCAGCCCAAGCGATTCCCCACCATTGCGGAGACGTCCCCGAAAGACCTCATCCACCCGGGAAAGGGGAATACCAAATTCAAACGCAGCTGATTCGGCATCGCTGGCGATGAGCTGAAGTCCATTCCCAGGCAAAGATGCAGCCCCAGGAAACTGAAAGTTAACACCAGCCAAGCTCCAATTTCCAATGGATACCTCCTCGCTGGAAATATTGCTGATCTCAATGAATTCAGCATTTTCGTTGAGCTGCGGATGATACATCACTTCATTTAAGACCACAGCACCATGTCGGTTTCGTTGATTTGCCTGCCCGGGTGTGGATGTGCTCTGATAAAACCACTGATCGCCGCCATCAGGAAAACGAGCAAGGGACATATCCATTTCCATTGGCCCAAAGGCATAAGATGCGGCCACGTAGGAACCATCTTTCGATGAGAGAAAAATGGATTCACCCTGTGAGCTCAAACCAAAACCAGCCTGATCGACACTCGCTTCAATGACCAAGTGACCTTTGGCCGGAATGATCGATCCAGTGGGGATCTGGTAGAGCATCAATGGAACGAGTTTATCAGACAACCACATGCCCCCTACATCCACTGGTGCGTCCGTCGGATTGTAAAGCTCCACGTAATCAGGCGACTCGGAACCGTTTGCAAAAACTTCATTGATAACCACCGCACGCTGTTGTTCGTCAATGCTTGGAAGTTCTTTCAAGGTCAGGCTTAACTCGGGCGCAAGCACAAAGTCCGAGCTATTTCCAATACCAACATTATGACCCTGAACGGCCAGCCAATTGCGTCCGGACACCAGCAAATTCTGCCGCGATGTCAGGTCAATCGTTTGCGGATCATAATCCGAACCCGCGTTAGATACCTGATTGAAGGCTGGCGGATTCCCGTTGACCCCCTCCGCTCCCACACGCACACCATTCAGGTAAACCACAAAACTATCATCATAGTTCATGGTAAGCTGAAGGGATTTCAGTCGATCCATATCTGATCCATTCAATTGAAACGGAACACGCGCATAGACCGACAGATAATTGTTCCGCATGTCATTCAGGGTAGTACTCAGGTGTGATGCTTCCGCCGCGTTGTTGCTGTATCCAAACCCGGTTCGCCCGCTCAACCACGTATTGTTCGTCTCGAATGCAGGCTTGGCCCAATCGGTGTTTCCATTACTAGGTTCCTTCACCCCCTTGAAGTAAAAACCCTGTACTCCTTTTTGAATCAGCATGCGCTGAAGATTACCCTCATTCCCCGCAGGCTCAGCTGCACCCGGGGAACCCCCGATAGCCCGACTGGATTGCCAACTGGAGGATAAATCATTGTCCAGAGTCAAATCTTTGAGAACCAAGGAATGTCCTGCTCCATCCGCCGAGGCAGGCCAAGCCCCTGCCGTTGCATAACGAAATCTGAGCACCGTTTCGCCCAGGGGGTCCACCAGCCGAATGGTTTCGCCGGCATTGCTCAATTGCCCGGTATAATTACCAATGACATTTTGAACACCATAGTGCTGTTTGACCGCACTGCTATCCCCTGCCACCAACAGAAAAGAACCGGGCTGTAAACTCGAGCCATTGGGAAATACAAACTCAACACCTTGGGAAAATTGATAATTTCCCAGTTGAATCACTGACGTCCCTGTGTTCGTGAGTTCGATAAATTCAAGAGACTCGGTTCCGTCCTCAAGGGATTCCCCCGCTGGGTGATACATTATTTCAGTAAGCACTAAATCAGCTCGCATCCACAGGGCTGGCATCAGCAGGGCAGCTAGCACAAGCACCCAGTAAGGTTTGGGACAGCCTAAAGGCGAAGACAGCTGCATTGGATCTTTTGTTCTCGGGGGCAGATTATTCATATTTGAGGAGTGTATATCAGCAGGTACGGTGCCACTCACACCACAGGTATCAGGTTATCTCGAACGATCTGGATCAGGATAACCTTACCGAAAGATCACAGAAACGGGCGTTGGCACATCTATATGTGTGCCCGTGGCATTCAGGGCGCCCGTTACCGGATCAATTTCAAAAACTACGATGGAGCTCGAGGATTGGTTTGCTGCCAACAAAAATTTCCCACTGGGGTCGATCCCGAAACTTCTTGGTGTTTCTCCCTGCGTGGATTCGTTTTCAACATAGTTCAATCTGCCGCTTTCTTTATCCACTTGATATACCACGATGCTGTGATGCCCACGATTGGATCCATACAAAAACTGCCCTGTGGGATGGATGAACAGTTCAGCCGTACTATTTCCACCTTCAAATCCTTCAGGCAAAGTGGAAAGTGAATGCAATTCTTCCAGCTTTCCCGTTTTGGAATCCCATTTGAAAGCCGTCACCGTGTTATCCAATTCATTGATCACATACCCGAACCTGTTGTTGGGGTGAAAGGCAAAGTGCCGTGGCCCGGCCCCCGGCCGAAGGGATACGGAAGAAGCTTTGAAAACATCAAATCGGTTTCGTTCGGCATCAAATGGGTAGACAAAAACCTTGTCCACCCCTAGATCAGCAGCGACAGCAAAACGATTGTGCCCGTCCAGATTGATACAATGCGCATGAGGTCCTTCCTGACGCTGGGAGTTCACGCTGGAACCCAGATGCTGAACCACATCAGCTGTCGTTCCCAGACCACCATTCTCTTCAATCGGTAGAACAGATACGGTACCACTCGTATAATTTGCCACCAGAACGGAACCCCCGGTGGCGTCCACTTCGAGGTGACAGGGCGCCTTGCCTCGACTGGCTACTTGATTAATCAAATCCAGACTTCCATCCTTTTCATTCAACCGGAAAGCACTGACCGCTCCGGTCGGTTTCTCATTGAAAGTACCGGTCTCGTTCACGGCGTATAAAAGTGACTTGGCAGGATGCAGGGCCAGGAAGGAAGGGTTCTCGGTTCTGGCGACCAATTTAACATCGGAAGTCAGCTTGCCTGTCTGTTTATCGAACCCAAACGCGTATATTCCCTCGCTATCTTTACCCGTGTAGGTTCCGACATAAACTTTGTAAGAATCAGATTTGAGCACACACATGGACATCAAGGTGCCAAGGACACATAAAGCTAGTCCTTGACGAAGGGAGTTGAATTTCATGTATGACATCAACCCTTATTCCAGAGCAAAAATCAAGCGACAAGTGTCCCGTCACATCCCGTTCATTCAATTCCAGGGATTGCGAATAGCTGAAGGTGGATATCCAGTCGCATGCCCGTTCCACTTGCAGGACTCAAACACGCCAGGCCTGCCAAGTGTTTGCATGAGGAAGTTATGGATACCCCCATCCCCCTTCTGTCATACCTGCAAAAAACTTTCGTTGCGTCTTTCTCCTTGGCAAAGCGGATGTAAGCAAAACCATTTTAGATGCGGATCGCCAGTCCAGGGTTCCGTCTGAAGGTGTTCCTGTCTTTTAACGAAAGCGACCTATTCCAACAGCAACTTCATGGTTTTAAGAAATCAAGGAAACCACGAAGAATTTGCCCCTGAAATCCCGAAATATCCCTTCACTCAATTGTCAGAGTTCAGTCAAACAACCTCTACCTCCCTGGCGATTTGAGTCCCGGACGCCGGGATGGCCGTGAGAAATAAAAGCCCTCCCTCGCAAAATCCCATCACTGATCAAAAGTAATAACCACACCCTCTTCCTCACCTGCCAACTGCGCACGAACAGATTCGTGACGATCGTTGATGAATCTCTTGATTTGGTGAGCGGGCCTTTTGGGATCCATCGGATTATCGAAATCTTGTTGAGGAACGAATTCAGCATTGACGGCAATCTCAAATTTCCCGGGCCTGGGCGCAGGTTCTTTTTGAACGAATGGACGAATGATACTGGCGATATGATCAATGTCCGCATTGAGCTGCTCAGGGATAAAATGCTTGTCAAGCTGGTCCTGAATTTCTTGCAGGTAACGTTCTTTGAAAGAAGGAATCGCAAACAGTTTCTCAACAAAGAAGTTCTTTCCAATCCAAGGCTTGTGAATACTGGCATGGATTCGCTGCTTCAACGTCCCCGTCAAAGGAAACTCACCCCAGGAATGATCTAAATCCCAAGGTGCAAACCCAATCAAGTTCGTTTCGGGAGCCAGAGTCATCAGGAAATTTTGACCATTGAAAAGGATGCCATCAAAGTTCGACAACAACACCTGTCCCGCAAAAAAACGGGCAAGGTTATCCAAATCAAAGTATCGTTGGATTTCCTCCGTGGAAACGGACCCAGACAGGTTTGTCACCCATCTTGCAGCATCCATAATGTGTTTTTGCTGAGCATCGCTCAGTTTTGTTTTCGATCCATAGATTGCTTCATATGCAGTCCAATCTTCTCCAAGGAACTTCAGAAGATCGAGCGTCACTGGTTTGAGCAGTGCGCCACCTTTTTTACCGAAACTTTTATCCAGCCATGGACCATTGGGTTTTTGCACCAGCAGATAGAGCCCTAGTTGGGAGGGTGGAAAAACACCCCCAATTTCAGCGCTCACCTCAACAAAGCTCGTCCCGGGACCCGGCACGCCAATTTGCTTGAAATAGCGATACCCCATGGTGTCACTGACACGCGACCGATCCGCAAGCAGGTTATGGAAATTCAACGTTTCCTGCTTGGCCAGACGCTGACCCTTGACATGTTCATTGAGGTCAGCTTTGAGTGAGCGCTTGTAATTATTCTTAGACTCTAGAAAGGTGCCGTTGCCCTTGTAACGCACGGCTACATTGGTAAATTTCATGCCATTGAAATCGAGTGATTCTGCATTGGACCAGTCAAGATCCCACCCGATCACACCGAGCAAACCAGAGCGACTGGCAACCGGATTACGTAGATTTTGCTTGGGTGATAATCCGCCTTTCAAGGGAGGAATATCCTTGGGAGAAAGCCTAACCCACTGATTACTTGTAAATTTGAAATGTGCATTCCAGACTTTATCCCATTGAAACAATTCAAACGCATTCGAAGGTTGCGGGTTGTGGATGATCTGTTGACCTGAAGGCATACCATCGGTTAAAACCGGAGGTTTCAAGTCAGGGAAAACCGACCAACCCGATTTTAAGAGAGATGACATTATCCAAGCCGTTACACCGGGTATCTGAAAAAGAGCGATGACACCCACAATGGACAATACCAATCCGATAAATCCGTAGAGCCCAAGAAAGAAGCATCGGATCAATATTCGCTTCCAAAGTGCCTCAGGAAGATTCTTGGGGAAGAAACGCATAAGCTACCCGAAAATTGCAAATCAAAGACTGTAGTTCGCTTGATTATAAAACCCCTCCACTCTCATGGCTTGACTGGAAGGCGAATATTCCAAAATTGAAAAAGCGTTATTCTCAGGCGCCGGACCTTCGATCACTGCATTGATGGTAAGGTAATGAACGCCCTTGATGGTTTTGTGTTGATTCACATGATTGTGCCCCTGGAACACCGCGGCAACTTGCCCGGAGTCTTCAAGAATTTCCCGAACCGCAGGCGCACTGTGAATGCCATAATTCCCTTCCACATCAAGCCGCTGATGCACAAACACCAATGTGGGCTTTGCATCCTTTGCCAGCGTTTGCTTGAGCCAGTTTCGTTGCTTTTCGGGAATCTCGGTATCGGTCCATTGGTAATTCTTACGACCATAACTCACGCCGTCCTTTCGATGACATGCATCCAGAAAAACCAATCGCACACCCTTGAGGTTCAAACTACCATTGGAAGATTGCTGATTCACGCCTCTTAAAAATTCCTCCTTGGTCAAGGTGTAAATACAATGATTCCCCAGAACAAACTGGCAGGGAACCTTCAACTGTTTAAACTCCTCGTAAACCGTTTCCAAATGCGAGTATTCCTCTTCAACACTTTTACCCGCATCAATCAAATCTCCCAGACAGATCACCATATCGAGATCAGAGGCATTAAATCTTGCGATGGCTTCTTTCACCTTGGAAAGCGAATCCCGATAGTGCCTCGAACCCGCCGTATTCAAATCGGCATAGTGAATATCAGAAATCAGACCGAGTCGAAGATTTCCAATCGCTCCCTCTCCCGCTTGTACTCCTGTGGCCATTACCAACGAAGATGCTCCAGATGTTTTGAGGAAATGTCGCCGCGTCATGCTTGTGTTCATCGCTTTTTTTTCAAATTGTTTATGCATGGCTCAAGGTTTCTTATTTGGAGGTTTTGGTGCAAAACGAGGCATTTGGTTGAGCGCGCGCCCAAGCCGCTGATGCGCTTGCTGAGACTGTCCTTCAACTTGTTCCAGATTCAGTGGCGATTTCTCCAATTCATCTCGTGAGACATCAATCAATCGACCATCCTGATACAACTTGTAACGCTGGTCTCTTACGAACTGGTTTTTGTATTGCCCAAGATTGCCCCACAACGGATCGTAATAACAATACACCCAATCGCGTGGACGGCCTCGTTCTCCTTTTAACTGTGGAAGAAAGCTCCTTCCCTCAACCAAACCTGGATTGGGATGTTCCGCCTTCATTGCTTCACCGAATGTCGGAAGCATATCGGAGAAATCAATCAAATCAGAACTCACTTTCCCGACCGGAGTCTTTCCTTTCCAGTAGGCAATCATGGGTACATGCGTCCCGGCATTGGGTGTGGTTCCTTTTCCACCGAGAACGACACCGGTTTGAGTGGCGGATCGAATGGATCGATGCGTGCCGTTGTCGGCGGTAAAGATAAAAATCGTCTCCTCGCTTAATTTTAATGCCTCGAGCTTGTGATGAATACGACCCACCAGTTTATCCATGTAGTTTACCATGTGAGCGAAAAACCGTTTATCTTTCTTGTTAGGGGTATCTTTCCACTCAGGACTATCAGGCGTAGGAACAAAGGGATCATGCGTCAGCACCATGGGATAATAAACCAGGAATGGTTTCTTCTGGTTGCGCTCTATAAAATCTAAGATGTGATTGGTAAATACGTCGGGGCCATAATCGTGTTTCTCTGTATCCAGTAATTTACCATTTTGCTCGATCAATGGGCGAGCATATCGTTCACCTTTAGCGCGTGGCTGCGTCAACTGCCACAAACAATACTCATCAAATCCCGCTGCATGAGGTCGATTGGAATCCTGATAGCCATCCAACTGATAGGTCAGTCCATTCAGTTGCCATTTTCCGGCGATGCAGGTGGCATACCCTGCTTTCCTGGCGAGATTGCCAAACGTAAACTCTTTGGGGTTTAGGTAACCAAAAAATTCATAGTTAGCGTGGTTGTAGCGTCCCGTCATGATCTGGACGCGCGAAGGCGTGCACACGGGTTGTGAATAGCACTGTGTGAAACGCATTCCCTTGGCAGCCAAGGCGTCCAGTTCAGGTGTCTGGTAAGAGGTGCTACCGTTGCTGCTCAAACATTCATAGCCCAAATCATCGGCCATGATCAGGATTATATTGGGAGGTCTCTCTGCCGCTTCGCTAACAGTCGATGAAACGCATCCAATCAAAATAAGCGCAACGCTGATAATGGAACCAAAGGTGTGTGCCATGGAGCAAGCATGACACGCCTTCACAATCAAAGTCCAGTGTTGAAACACAATGGGAAAAGGTTCCAAACTCCCCTGAAAACCGGACAGGATCCTTCCACCCGGCGACTCATTTCCGCCTTGATATTAAATCAGGTAATTGAACACGCATTCACCGAAATCCGTTTGATCGACTGATCCTTGCTGAATCTCTTCCGAGAAAGATCCCCATTCTACCCATAACTTGAAAATTAGACGCTTACGGTATCCAACGGAATGGAAACTGACATCTTCCTGATCACGCCCCTGTGCTCTGGGGACTCGATACGCAGCAAATTTCAGGATCGCTTTGGGCAATCACTCAATTCATCACAGATCCCTTGACCCAAGCCTGAAAAAGTTACTACCGTCAGCCTTTTGAAATACTGATTATTTTCATGAAACAAACATTACCTGTTTTCAAATCGTCCTGGCAGAGCAAGCTGACGCTTCCTTTAGTATGGTTATTTACCACATTGGCAATGGTCCCTTCGGTGTGGAGTGATCGAGTGAAAGTCGAGTATGATACCGGCACGCATCAAGATACTCGCCTTGAAAGATCGCTCTCCATTTATGTGCCAGTGAACGAGCCCGCGACTCCATTTGTCAATAAGGGCACTTTTGAGGCAAAGCTGGAATCGCAATTAATCATCAATGCACGCCAGAAGGTGACCTTCGAAATGCGCGGCCAAGGGGAAGCAAAGCTTGCAGTTAACGATATAGAAACTCTTGATTCCCTGAATAAGGCATCAGAAGCGATCACTCTTTCCGAAGGCAGGCATGAGATACGCATTCATTTCAAAAGCCCACAAGACAAAGACGCCGCTTTGAGGTTGTTCTGGAAAACCGCTGACTTCGATTTTGAAGCGGTTCCTTCCAGCGCTCTGGCGAAAAGGGATGTCACCATGAACTCATCCCTGCGAACGGCTCGTCATCTGGTGGCCCAACAAAAATGTGTCGCCTGCCATCAGACAAACGAGCCACTTGCCATGCCGGAATTGATCGAAAAAGCCCCCTCACTGACCGGCTTGGGTTCGCGATTGAATCCCGCATGGGTCGCCGACTGGATCCTCAACCCCAGCGCTATCCGGGCAGACGCTCATATGCCAACCATGTTTCGCGATGAATCCGCCGCTGAAAAAGCGGCTCACATCGCGACGTTCCTTGCAAGTTCAAGAGGGAGAGTAAAGAGATTAGGAGGCGGGGATTCCAAAACAGGCGGTCAATTATTTCAGGAATTAGGCTGCTACGCATGCCATTCCATCCATGACGAATCATCGGATCGTATCTCATTATTATCAGTGGATAAAAAATTCCTAAACGGCGTATTGGCAACATTCCTTCAAGCTCCCGCTCAACACTATCCAGACTCCCGCATGCCTACCTTTGATTTGTCAGACTCGGAAGCGGAAGATCTGGCGGCCTTCCTGAGATCCTTGAATAAGGATAAAAATTTCAAAAAAGAGTTGAGCTTCGGAAATCCCGATATAGGGAGAAACCTGGTGATCTCATCCGGTTGTCTGAATTGTCACGAAATGCAGGGCATGCAAAGCGCTCTGGCTGCACCAGATCTATTGGCAGTATTGAATTCCGAAGAGGGTTGCCGAAATCCAGCCAGCACCTCAACCTCGGCACCACGCTTCAACGCCGATCTTAAGGCCTTGAACCAGATAAAAGATCCGGCGCAGCAACTGATCCCCTCACTTGGCAAAAAGAACCTCGCAGAATATTCGCATCGACAATTTACCGCATTGAATTGCGTGGCCTGTCACCAACGCGATTCGATTCCATCTTTGCGCGACCAGCTATCGGAGGAAGTAGCGCATCTTTCAAAAGTGATCACCGTCGATTCAGAGGAAGAAAGCGCCGGACAAGCGCCACAAAAAATCCCTTCTCTGAATCATCTCGGCAGCAAACTCAAAACCGAGTGGTTGACGACACTCCTGGAGGGAACCGTCCCAGAAAAAACACGCCCATGGCTGAAAGCCCGTATGCCCGCCTGGCCATCACGTGCTAAAAATATGGCAACAGGATTTGCTCACGCTGCGGGAATCTCCGCTGATCCGGAAATGACCAACCCGGGTTCCAACGAAACCATTGACATTGGCGAAACACTGGTTGGCATTCAGGGATTCAGTTGTAATGCCTGTCACGCGATTGGCGATCAACCCGCACTCGCCGTCTTTGAAGGAGCAGGACCTAATCTCAAACTGACCCCGGGACGTTTACGCAACTCATTCTATCATCAGTGGATGCATTTCCCGCAACGCATTACCCCGATGTCCATCATGCCGCGTTTCGCCGAGAATAATATTTCACCCTTGAAACAATACTTTGACGGGAATGCTGACAAACAGTTCACCGCCATTCATGACTATTTGTTCAAATTGGCAAGCGACGTGCCTCCGGGGATGCAGTCCGGTTTGATCGGGGAATACTACAAAGTATCAGGTAACAGAGATCGATTCATACGCCGACTGAACAGAGCGACTCCTTTCTTCCTGCGTATTGACCCGAAGATTGATTTCCCAAATACCAGTGATGGTTTTTACGGCACGAAGTTGAACGATCAATTCCTTGTTCGTTGGCATGGATCGCTGAAGATACCTTCCGATGGCACCTACCACTTTCACTTGAGCTCCGATGATGGTTCACGATTGTCCATCGATGGCAAATCCATTCTTGATTTCCTTGGGCCCCATTCCTTTGGTGAAAAATCAGTGATGCTCGAGCTCGGAAAAGGCAAACACGAAATCGAGCTGCTTTACGAAGAAATCGGGGGAGGACAAGGTTGTCAACTCGCATGGACGCCACCAGGAGAAAAGAAACAGATCATTCCATCTGCTCATTTTCTCCATGCTAAAAAGGCCTTTTCTTCCATTCGATGGAATCGTGCTACGTGGGAAGATACCGCCGAAAAAGAGAAGCCGATCGCTCGTGAAATAGCGCGCACAACGGAATCGATTCCAGCAAAATACGGATCATTGATTGGAACGGCTGCACGTATTGGAAGCGATGCACGCGGAGATAATGTTTCCTTCCGCAGCCATGTAGTCAAACTTGATCAGGAAGGAAACGCAGGCATCGTGTTTGACACCGATACCATGCGCGTATCGGGTGCCTGGCTGAATGGCGGCTTGAGACTCGAAGGTCTGCCGTTCACAGGTGGCCACGGTGCATTTCCAAGTCTTCGAGAACAAGCATTGTTTTCAACAGGATCGACTCCGGGCTGGGCAGATGCAACTGGCAACTTCGTGGATCCTCGCCGAGGCGCTTACCCTCCCCTGGGACATCTACCGAAGGACTGGACGCACTACAAAGGACTGTACCGTCATGGTGATTCGGTTGTTTTCCATTACACGGTAGGCAACACCAAAGTTCTGGAGCATCCTTCACTGATCCAGAATGAGGATCAGAAAATCATTTCTCGATTATTGGAAATCGCGCCGCACACAAATGCAAAAACAATTGCATTGGCTGATGCAGGTGATCAGGCATCACAAGTAGACCCCATGACGCTTCAGCTTGGTACGACCCGTGTTCGTTTGAACACTCCATTATCTGGAGCAAGGCTTGAAATCAAGGACGGACAAGCTCGATTGACACTTCCGCCAGCGCAAAGAACCTACCAGGTAGAAATTTTGTTCTGGTCCGGTGTGAAGCCTTTGCCTTCACTTGCCAGCCGCAAACCAACACCCATATGGGAACTACTCAACGGTGGACCTGTAAGATGGCCGGAAGTTGTGATCACCAAGGGAGAACTTGCGGAAGAGGATGTCGACGAACCCTACGTGCTGGACCGCATCACCCTGCCCTATGATAATCCATGGGGACTCAGTGTAAGAGTAGGTGGGTTTGACTTCTTCTCGGACAACACCAGCGCCGCTCTCTGCACATGGGACGGAGATGTATGGATCGTGAAAGGCATCTCTGACAGCCTTGAACAGTTGGAGTGGAAACGTTTTGCATCAGGCATTCATGAGCCACTGGGGTTGAAAATTGTCGATGACATCATCTACACGTTGAGTGATGACCAGATCACCCGTTACCATGATCTCAACAAAGATGGAGAGGCTGACTATTACGAAAACTTCAACAACGATTGGGAACTAACCTCTGGATTCCACGCATTTCTCTTTGATCTTCACACAGATCCCGAAGGAAACTTTGTCTTTGCCTTCGGTTCCCCTGTGCGAGGTGGTGGTCGAAGTTTTGAACGTATGAGTAATCATCACGGTTCTGTACTCAAAGTCAGTAAAGACGGCTCAACCTTGACCAAATATGCCAGCGGATTGAGAGCCCCCAATGGGATCGGCGTAAGCCCCACAGGTCAGATCACAACAGGAGATAACGAAGGGACTTTCGTGCCACGCTGCCCTATCAACTGGGTAAGTGAGGATGATTTTCTTGGAGTGGTGGATTCTTACGAACGCCGTGACCAGTTAAAAACCACTGCCACCGTCAAGGAACGGCGCATGGGGCGCGAGCCTTATCTTGAACCCTCTGAAGAACCAAGACCCCTCGCATGGCTGCCCAAGGGTGTCGATAATTCAGGTGGCGGACAAGGTTGGGTGACAACTTCCAAGTGGGGTCCTTTTGAAGGAGAAATGTTGCATGGTTCTTACGGACAAAGTTCCCTCTATCTCGTTTTGAAAGAACGTATCGGAGATCAAATGCAAGGGGGTGTTGTGAAATTCCCCCTTCGCCCGACTTCGAGTGTCATGCGTCTTCGCTTCAATGAACGTGATGGACAACTCTACATTTCCGGATTGAAAGGCTGGCAATCGAATGCTGGACGCGATGGCGGATTCGATCGCGTGCGTTACACAGGAAAACCCGTGGCCATGCCTTCGGGACTGAATGTTACTTCCAAAGGGCTACGCCTGAAGTTCACCCAGCCTCTTGATCGATCCACAGCCAATGATGCTGGAAGCTTCAGCTTGAGGGGATCCGACCTATTGTGGAACCAGGAGTATGGAACCAAAGAATATTTACTCGGACAACGAGAGCTTCCTGTCAATGAAAGGAAGACCGGCTGGAGTGCCTTCAAGATCAGCAAAGCCGAGTTGCAGCCAGATGGTCAAACAGTAGAACTGACGATTGACGACTGGCAACGCGCTCACATGCTGGAGCTGAACATCGATCTCAAGACTGTTCAGGGCCAATTGATACGTACCAAGGTCAATCACACCGTTCATGTGATTCCTTGATCTGGAACTTGTTTGCACTGCGGTCGCCCATACTGGACGACCGCAGCCCAAAATCAGCATCTATTGAAGCTCGTATGCGTGTTTGCATGATGGTGGTTTGTCACCTGTACAACCTTGGACGCTGCATGGTTCCAATCCTGAATATGCCTACAATCATCATCCGGCCGTGAACCTGAAGATTGAGCTCCTGCATTGTAGCCAGGTGCTGGGTATTTGGTGATGCAGAGAAAGTTTGGTTTTGACGCTTCGGGTTCTGGCGAACAGGATGTTCAATCTACCTTGCATGCACACAAAGGCATATGAAACAGATTCATCTTCTATTATCAATCGCTCTCACGGGGCTTGTATCACTTTCTTCCTCGCGAGTAACGGCAGCACCCGCGCAACCTAATGTCATCATTGTGATGGCTGACGATCTTGGAATTGGGGATGTGTCTCCCACCAACCCGGAATGCAAAATCAAGACTCCCAATCTGCAGAGCATGGCAGAAGGGGGATTGGTTTTTTCAGACGCCCACACACCGAGCTCGGTATGCACACCAACAAGGTATGGGTTACTGACAGGGCGTTACAATTGGCGTTCACGCCTTGCCAGAGGCGTACTCAGTGGCACCAGCGACCACTTGATTCCTGCTGACCGTCCCACACTCGGGCATTTGATGCGCAAAGCCGGATACCACACATCCATGATCGGCAAATGGCATCTGGGTTGGGATTGGAACAAGCCGGACGGGAAGAACATTGATTTTACTCAACCTGTAAAAAACGGCCCTGACATCAATGGGTTTGATCAGTATTACGCCCATTGCGGTTCATTGGACATGCCACCCTATGTCTGGGTGGATACAGGACGCGTCACGGCACAACCCGACCGAACCGAAGGGGTCACAAAAAAGGAAGATCGTTACGGGTGGTATCGCAAGGGCCCCATCGGATCTGATTTTCATATCGAAAAAGTGTTGCCCCATTTATTTGAAAAAACTATTTCACGCATCAATGAACGCGCATCCGATGCGAAATCTGGCAAACCCTTCTTCATCTACCTTGCCCTGCCTGCGCCCCACACACCCATTGTCCCTGTTCCTCCATTCAAGGACGCGAGTGGATTGAACCCCTATGCCGATTTCGTGATGCAAGCGGATCACCATATGGGCGAATTGATGGCGGCGGTCAAAAAAGCCGGGCTCGACGATAACACACTCATTGTTTTCACGAGTGACAACGGTTGTTCCCCTGAAGCAAATTTTGAGTTGCTCAAAAAAAATGGACATCATCCAAGCGCTGTTTACAGAGGTCACAAAGCCGATATTTATGAAGGCGGACATCGCGTGCCATTTATCGTAAGATGGCCGGGAAAAATAAAAGCTGGAAGAACAACCACGGCATTGGCATGCCTGACGGACGTTTACGCCACATTGGAAGCCATCACGGAACAACCTCGTCAAGATGTTGGTGGTGAAGATGGATTCAATCTGCTTCCCGTCTTTCGAGGGGCGGATTCATCCGGCCGAAGTGCCCTGATCAGCCATTCCATTGGTGGGTCCTTTGCCATTCGCAAAGGACCGTGGAAACTTTGTCTTTCAGCAGGAAGCGGAGGCTGGAGTGCTCCCCGTGAGAACGTTGCCAAGAAACAAGGCTTGCCAACAGCACAACTCTATAATCTGAATAAAGATCCAGCGGAAACAAATAACATCATCGATTCACGACCTAAGATCGCGCGGTCACTCCTTCGAATGCTGGAACTTCAAGTGCAGCATGGTCGCTCTACGAAAGGGGAATCACTCTCCAACGACCGAAACGTCACCTTCATACCCGCCGGCGTTGAATTGCCAGCCAGCTTACAATCAGCAAAATGAAAAGATACATCTGCTTCATACTGGTTGTATGTTCGAACCTTTTGGCAGCAGCCGATGAAAAGCCCAACATTCTATTTATTTTTGCAGACGATTGGGGCTGGGGAGATTTGAGCTGCCACGGGCATCCTTACGTCAAAACACCTCACATCGATCGCCTGGCAAAAGAAGGCACCGATTTCCATCGTTTCACTGTCGCAAGCGGCGTCTGTTCACCAAGTAGAACCGCCGTGATGACGGGACATTTTCCAGCTCGCTACAATATCGATGGGCACTTTGCCTGGGTACCGAGCAACGCAAAAAGAAACATGCCCGACTGGCTGGACACGCAGGCTCCCCTGTTGCCTCGTTTTCTGAAACAAGGCGGATATGCAACCGCGCATTTTGGAAAATGGCATCTTGCAAATAATATGATTCCAGATTCACCCGTTCCGGGTGAATACGGTTTTGACACTTATGGTGCTTTTAATTGCGCAGGCGAACAAATACCTGTTCACGAGGATTCTGAACATGTGGTCAAATTCATTCAAAAAAGCAAGGAACATGGAAAACCCTTTTTCATCAACATGTGGTTGCACGAACCTCACACTCCATTCCACACCGTTCCAAAATACCGATGGCGTTTTCGCCACCTCGAAAATGAAGCGGACAACATCTATGCTTCCGTCCTCTCTCATGCTGACGATCGTGTGGGCGAAGTATTGGACGAACTCGATCGCCTTGAATTGACGGAGAACACATTGGTCATTTTCAGTTCAGATAACGGCCCAGCCCGCTCATCAGGTCCAGCCGAACTCGGGCTGATGCACGACACCGCAACCGGTGCTGGATACAATGTAGCCGCAGCAAAAGGGATCACTGGTGGCCGCAAAGGCTATAAATCTTCCTTGTTTGAAGGTGGTATCGGCGTCCCTTTCATCGCAAGATGGCCAGGTAAGATTCCTTCAGGTCGCGTGGATAAGAAATCAATCCTGTCGGCTGTAGATTTGCTGCCAACATTCTGTGACGTCGCAGGAGTTGTGTTGCCCAACGATTACCAATCGGACGGGATCAGTCAGATCAACGCACTCATGGGTAATGGAATGACAATGCGCGAAAAACCCTTGTTCTGGAAATTCAATTCACCCTGGCCACCCCAGACATCACGCCCTCACCACTGGATCTCTTATGCCGTGGTTGAAAATCAATGGAAGATGGTCACCAATCGCGATCAAAGCCATGTCGAGCTTTACGATATGTTATCAGACCCCTTCGAGAAAAAGGATCTGTCGAAATCAAGGAGGCCAACCGTCAATCACCTCACCACAACACTCAATCAATGGGTGTCCACTCTCCCCGCAAAACCAACAGGCAATGTCTTCTCGTCTGAACGTTTCAAATAAGTGAAAGTCACTCCCCAACAGAAGGAGCAAACTTTACTAAGCCCTCATTTTAACGATGGCATAGGAATGACAACAGCCCTTTGAGGTGAATAGGGACACAGGAGTGTCGCTCTCTTTGCCATGGACAGGACGGCGACTCATGCTCATTTGAAAGCTGGATCCCATTGATTGACCAAATCCAGTCATGAAGTGTAACTTTTGCCTTTCCTGAACCGTCAATGTTTATGTGAGTGCGTGTTCTTGCGCTCGTTGATCGTTGAACTTTGTTAGATGAACTAAAAAAATGGATATGGATTTTTTGAATACAGAAAGACAGCCCCAGAGAGCATGGGGATCCCTTTTGGGGTTAAGATTTAATCGTGGGAAATCACATTTATCCATGGGAATGACAGCGTTCATGTTGATTTGTGCCTTCACCGCATCCGCCCAGAACCGTCCCCAGGGAGGCCCTCCAGGTCGCGGGGGGGGTGGACGCAATCAAGATCGCCCCATCGTGAAACAATTTGATCAGGATGGGAATGGACGTCTCAATGCGGAAGAACGTGCCAAGGCGGTTGAATTCATCAAATCCAATCCCCAACAAGGCCGAGGTGGATTTCGTCCCCCCGGAGGAGGACGACGCGGTCCAGGCGGACCGGGTGCTCGAGGCCCTGGTGGTGGTAGACCTCGCCCGGGAGGAGAACGCCCCGATTTTGAAGCGCTGCGAGAGCGCTTTGATGTCAATAAAGACGGAACTTTGAATGAAACAGAACGTGCTGCTCTGCGCGCTGAACTGGGTACACGTGGCGGCCCTGGTGGCCGTGGGCCTGCCGGTGGCCCCGGAGATAGAGGTGGCAGAGGGCCTGCTGGCGGCAGAGGTGGCCGTGGCGGTCCCGGCGGCGATCGACCCCCAGCGAAGCAAGGCATACCACTGACCCTTAACGATGTGGAGCATTTTCCCGATACCCCACTTTATGCGTCTTCTGTATTACGTACTTTTTTCATCGAATTCGAAAATGCAGGTTGGGAAGATGAAATGGCAACGTTCAACAACAGTGATGTTGATGTGCCGGCGAAGGTAACAGTTGATGGAGAAGTTTACGACGACGTCGGAATCCATTTTCGAGGCAATTCTTCATTCGGTGTGGGAAATGGATATAAACGCTCACTCAATCTCAGTTTTGATTTTGTGCATGCAAAGCAAAATATCCAGGGATACCGAACATTGAATTTCCTCAATGCCAATGCGGATCCAACATTCATGCACACGGTTTTGTCGTTGCGCATTGCGAGAGATTACATTCCCGCTCCAAAGGCAAATTTTGTCCGCGTAGTCATCAACGGTGAAAACTGGGGAGTTTACGCTAATCAACAGCAGTTCAATAAGGATTTTCTCAAGGACAATTTTGACACTAAAAAAGGGACTCGCTGGAAGGTGCCTCAAGGAGGTGGGGGGGACGGAATTGGCGCGTTTCGCTATGATGGCGACGATCCTGCCGTATACAAGAGATCCTTCCAGATTAAGTCCAAGGACAAACCCGAAGCCTGGGATGCATTGATTGATCTTGCCAGAAAGCTGGATCAAACCCCTTTGAATCAATTGGAAACGGCTTTGGAGTCCAGGCTGGATGTCGATAGTTATCTGAAATTCCTGGCTCTGGACAATGTTCTGGTAAGTGGCGATGGCTTTTGGACGCGAGGCGCAGATTATACCCTGTATCTTCATCCCAATGGAAAATTCCATTTCGTCCCCTATGATATGAACGAATTTTTCAGTTTCAGAGGCGGGATGAGAGGCAAACGCAGGGGACCGGGAGGTCCCGGTGGTCCGGATGGTAACGGCGGAGGTTATCAGGGTGGTAATGGAATTGATCTCGAGCCATTGGCAGGGCTGTCCGATAAAAGCAAACCCATCATCGCACGTATCCTTGAGGTCGAAAACTATCGTAAAAAGTATCTGGGTTATGTCCGGGAGATTGCTGAGAAATCGCTGGATTGGAATAATACAGGCCCCATCGTTCAACAATCCCGTGATTTGATCATGGCCGATGTGAAGCGAGACACGCGGAAATTATTTTCCACTGACGCATTTGTTTCAGGAACGGCGGATACGCCCATTGAAATGAACTTGCGAGCGTTCTTTGATGAGCGCAGGGCAGCGGTATTGAAAATGCTGGATGCGATGCAGAATTAAAACCTTCGCTCCACGTTGGAAACTATCTTTCATGATACCCGGCCATGCATACGTGGCCGGGTCTTTTTTTCTGTTTTCAATTGATCGCACTCGGATCCCAGCTGACCATGACCGCGAGCCGCTGCATGAAATTGCTCATGGGAATGCGCGCACTCATAAATCTGCAATGGCCCAAATGAAACATGATGGAAATTAAGTTTATCCACTTCGCAGGCTCTCAGGTCACTCAAGGACACTACAGAATCTGCGTTCGAACTGAGCGCCCACGGCGAGGTATGGATGCTTTGTCTTCATCTGCGAAGGAATCCATAGGACATTACCTGCGGCAGAATATCGCTTAACCATCCCCCCCTCCTGCAGTCGGGTTATTTCTTTTTCTGAAGTTTGAGCCAATGGATCGCTTCGGGATATTGGTTCCATGCGATTGTCATGGCGTCCACGCAGGATACCGCTTCTTCCTTGGAGCCAATGGCATAATGATTTGGCAACTCCATGGGGGGTTTGCGCGTACCTTTAATGAAGCTTTCCATATACTTGTTTTGTCTTCGAGCAGTCTTTAAAGCCTGAACCGCCAATTCATCGTTTTGCTCCAGAAAACGCTTCAAAACCATCGCCCAAGAAAAACTGCAGCTTGAGCCTACCTCATCATATTGTGCGAAAATTTTATCTGCTTTCTTGAGTCTGCCCATCGCAAGACAAGAAAGGAGCAAGGAGCTGCGCACTCCCTGGTTATCATTGGCATTTAATTTTAACATTTGCTCCCAACATAGCAGCGCTTTCTTCAAATCTCCCTGATAGTGGCACTCGGTTGCAAGGCATTCCAGCACGCGCATGTAGGGTCTGGTTTCCACTAATCCCCAGAAATGCCCTTCGTTCTCTTGAAAAAGTGTTTCACCGATTTTTTGACGAGCAATCTTCTCGAGCAATTCAAGGATCGGGATTTGATATGAATCATCAATACAGGCGATATCCAAGAACTCCAAATGCACATCGACATTCGACGGGTCATGGTCAAGCGCCTTTAACATGAATTCAACAGATTCTTCCATGTCCTCTGTCTCAAGAGCTTGTTCCAGCAATCTGAAAGCTTCGGTTTCGTCATCATCTGTGACTTCTCTGGGATCTTCCAAGATGCTGTTCAGCATTGTAAGAACGATATCCCCGGGATGGGTGTTTGATTCTGGATCAAATGGAAATGTTTCGTTGGGGCCGATACTCATAATGACTTAAAAATGATATTAATTTGAGAATCATGAAAAAGGATGAGAGGTTTATTTGAAGGCTGATAACTTCTCGATGAAAAGAACGTTATACGATTTCATGCAAACTAATGCTTTTTCTTTTTGTCTTCCTTGAAAGCTGATCGAAGAAGCCAATGTCCACTCAAGCTTTGCATGAATTCATTGGCAGAAACAACCAGTGATGATATTTCGCTTAAAATATTAGTGTTTGACTGAACCTGTGAGTTGAAATTGGCCGTCAATGTTGCCAGCTCATTCAAGGTCAGACTGAGATTTGAAACAACCAGGCTCATGTTTATTTCCGCCGAATCCAGCGTGTTGGTAACAGACAATAATGTGTGATGCAGATCCTCGTTCAGCCGGGGAGGCAATAGCCATTGACCGAGCGAGCCATCCGGATTCTTTAAATTCTCGGTGATTGTCAGCATATTTTGAACGGACTGATGACTCTCGGCGAGCAAAACATTTAGATTCCTCGTCGTGGTATTGGCATTGCTAAGCACAGCGGAAAGTTGATTTGTTAGTGCAAAGACATTGGGCAAATGAGCCTGAACGGATACCAGCAGACCTTCGATCTGTGCATTTAATCCACTGGATTCCTCAGCAAGGATCCATACTGGCTTCGTGTCCTTTTCCAGAGGGAGATATTCACTCCCATCCCACCAGGCCACGAGCTCACCGTCCTCTTCTTTGTAGAGTGGTTTACCACTGATTCCTTTGGTCACTTCCAGAAAGCGGTTTCCCAGAAAATCGCCCGACACCACATTGACTTTGGAATCCGCCCACAAGTATCCGTGGTAAGGACTACGCACCTCGAACTCAACATAAACATTGTTCAAGAAATCACTGGCTGGCATCGCTTCAATATTGATGATCTCTCCCACATCAAAGCCCATGAGTTTCACTTTGTCCCCGACCGACATACCCGATGCGGTTTGGACAAACGTGAAATACCGCCCTTGAGTGAGGAACCAACCTTTCTGTTTGGCCGTGTAAAAAATGTAATATGCGAATACAGCCAGCAGACCAGCGAGTGCCAATCCCACGAACCAGCCTACAAACTGCTCGGCACGATTGAGCCGAGTACGAATCTGAGGTGTGAGGTCCTGTAGTGGCATTTTTGCTAAAATTGACTGGTTCCGGTGAAAAGAGCACGCACAAGATCGTGTTGTGTCAATACATCGCGATTCGACGGATCCAGCTCTTGCCATACCCCACCATGGATTAAACCTATACGATTTACCCGATCGATCCAAGGGGTTAGATCACTTGCTGTGACTACCAACGATCGAGGCTTCCAGCCACCTGTTCCTTTGACTAATTCGTCTAAAAACATCAACCACCATTGCCCATGATACGCGTCAACCGCGCCGAGGGGATGATCCAGAAAGAGAACTTCAGGACGAAGAGTCATGGCCCTCGCAAGCCCAAGTCGCTGGCGCCAGTTGCGGCTTAATCTTCCGGCTGACTGGTCCATCATCGAGGACATGCCTGTCATCTCAAGTATTTGTAACACCCATTTTTGGTTCTGGTCCGCAGTGGCAAGTTCATGGTAGTTCAGGGGCAGCATCAAGTTGTCATAAACCGAAAGATCGTGAAATACCCTGCCCCCGTCTTCAAACACCATTCCCACATTCAATTTTTCTCGTAAGTATGCTTCAGGCTCAATGTGCTGCACTTCTTTTCCGAAGAATGTCAAAGAGCCTTTTCGAGGTTTGTGAATTCCGGCGGCAACAGAGATCAGTTCCGTCTTACCAGCTCCAGACATGCCACCCAAGACCCAATAATCCCCACTCTTTATTTTCCAATTCCATGCTTCCACGCGCAGATTCTCAGGCAATGATGCATTACCTACCGTCACATCCTTCATTTCAATCAGGACTTCAAGCGAGCTGGGATCTTGGTGATAAGGTTCCATTAGACCATCCAATACAAAATGAACACGGCATCCAATAAGACACAGAAAAGAATCGCCTTCATGACAGCACGCATGGCTGCCGATGAAATATCGCCAAGCCGGATGGGACGTGCCAACCCTTCATAGCAGGTGACAACGGCAATGATGGTTCCAAAGAAAAAAGATTTGAGAACCAACATCAGGAAGTCCGAGATATGCAGCGCTTCTACAATTTGATTTACAAAAGCCCCGGGCTTCATGGGGATATCCTGCATGAAAACAAACATGTAGGCACTGACCATGGAAATCAGAATGAAGTAAATGGTTAAGGCCATAATAGACAAGGCCAGGCCCAGCACACGAGGCACAACGAGGTAATGAATGGAATCAATCCCCAAAGCCTCCAAGGCTTCGACTTCCCCCATCGCTCGTTTCGTACCAAGCTCTATCACGGTCGAAGTTCCGACGCGCGCCAATACCATCATCGCAGTCATCAACGGTCCTAATTCACGAAAAACGGCGACAACCATCACCAAACCGGTGTAGCGACTCGCGCCAATCATGCTGAACAGGGAAATCATTTGGCCCACAACAATGAAACCAGTCATGAGGGCCACCATCCCTACCAACGGGACAAGCCCTATGCCTGCAAGATAGATCTGGGAGCGTATGATCGGATGCACGACCGCTTTCGAGCGGTTGAACTTCAGCAGCGTGACACTGAGTGTGATCAGTGAGAATGCAACAAGTTCATGAAGCGTTCCAATGGACCGAATGATCATCCTGCCCAGGAGCATTGAAAACGGAAGCTTACCCGGACCGGTCATTCGGGAAGTGGATTCATCTGTTTCTGGAGAGGATGTGACCGTTCCTGTCATCTAAATCCATTCCATTTATATGCCCTACCTTGCTGGAGTAACATAAAACGCCTATTCATAGTCATTTTTTTAGGCCTTCTGCAATGCTCACGCTCTTTTCATTACATTTTGTAATTGTTTTGAATTATTCTGCACCAAAATGAAGTAACGATTTAAAGGAAATTTACTCTTCATAACATAATGCAGGTTAAACAGGTTGGAGCTTTTTTGGTTTATCTTTTGACATGGCACTAGCAAATAACAAATTTAGCTAGCGAATATGTTGTCGCAGTTTGTTGGTTCTTTGACTTTAATCAATGGCCAAATGAATCACTTTTCTGCGCTGATTCATAATTGTCCAGTTTTACGTCAGGCGTAATGTCTTCCAAAGCTGGACTCAAAACAGGGCAATCATTGGTGATATTTTAAAAGTTTAAGGGTTATGAATTCTAACAGATGTTTTTAACTGTTGAAATACGTTTCCATCATGACCATGCACTTGGCCAAAATGTTAACTTCTGCCTTAGCAGCATTTACACTATTGTCCTGTTCCGAGAGCAGCAAAGGGACCTGTTCACAGATGCCTGAAATGCCCTGTTCTGGCAGCCACAGGTGTTTCCCCTAGGTCATGACACATGCCACATCTTCCGGATTTAAGTAATGAGTAATAGAGGAATAAACCATGAAAACTCCAGTATCTACGAGGGCATTGGGCTGATGTCCGGAACCTCCATGGACGGAATAGACCTGGCTTATTGCCGTTTTGCGGAAAGAATCGATCCAGGATTAAAAATGACATGCAATGATGCATATTGGTCTTTTGAGATCCTCAAGGCAGAAACGATTCCCATGCCGGAAACATGGCACGGGCGTTTAGATTCTCTGGGTAAGCAAAGCGCCGAAACGTTTGCAAGGACGCATGTCCGTTTTGGACACTTTCTTGGCGAAACACTGAGAGACTTCATACATTCCAAAAATATTAAACCCCAGTTTGTATCAAGTCATGGTCATACTGTTTTTCACCAACCAGCTCAAAATTTTTCAGTTCAGATAGGGGATGGTGAAACCCTGGCGACCTATTTGAACATGCCCTTGGTGACCCAGTTCAGGCAAAAGGATGTAGCCCTTGGTGGTGAAGGCGCGCCACTGGTCCCTTTTGGAGAAAAACACCTTTTTCCAAAGGGGATGCTCTTCATGAATCTGGGAGGGATCGTCAATCTCTCCATTGACGCCATGGGCTTTGATATCTGTATTTGCAACATGGCCCTCAATCGTTTGGCCGGTCTGCTTGATCCTCCAGCAGCCTACGACGCAAGAGGTGCCATTGCCGCTTCATCCCAAGTTGATCCTACATTACTCAATGCTCTGGATGGATTGCCGTGGTATGAACTTCCTCCACCCAAAAGTCTCGGTAAGGAGTGGTTCGAAACATGGGTGATTCCTCTTCTGAAGGCTTCCAATGCAACGGTGCACAGCCAGATGGCGACCTACACGGAACACATCGCCAACAAGGTGGCAAACGCGGTCCTGCAGACGGTGAATCGTTGTAAGACCAAAGCGCTGATGTCCCCGACCGCGATTCTCATGAGTGGCGGTGGCGTACACAACGACTATCTGGTGGCACGTATCCGACAAAAGATGAGCGATGCTGGCCTTAAACTGGACATCCTTACTGATCCCTCCCTCATCGATCACAAGGAGGCCATGATTTTCGCTTTTCTGGGTCTGCAGGTGCTTCTTGGCCGCTCCAACGTCCTGGCATCGGTGACGGGTGCCAGGCAAGATTCCATTGGTGGCTCTATCCATCTACCTTCTCGTATGGAGCATTTTCAACTCCCCCTGCAGTGTCGTCATGTCAAAACCTGATTGAAACCTCTGGATTTTTTCCGTGTTTTAACCGGCATCATCTGGGATAAATATCACCAAGCGAATGCCTGTGCTTTTTGTCAAAGCTGAAGATCAGGTGAAGCGCTGTATGGCTCCATGTCTCCCTTTATCATATTTATTGTCATCGCAGTCTATTTCGGAGTCTTGTGGCTTATTTCAACACGGACCGGGAAAAACGGCGATAACAAGACCTATTTCACTGGTAACCATAGTTCCCCATGGTATCTGGTTGCCTTTGGAATGATCGGAGCCTCCCTCTCTGGCGTCACCTTTATCTCGGTTCCTGGATGGGTGGCCACACGTCAGTTTTCCTATATGCAGATGGTGCTGGGTTACCTTGTGGGCTACACCTTTATTGCCCTGGTTTTAATGCCCCTGTATTACAGGATGCGTCTCACGTCCATCTACAGTTACCTGGAGTCTCGTTTTGGGACGGTTTCCTATAAAACGGGGGCGACTTTTTTCCTCCTTTCCAGAACCATTGGCGCTTCCTTCCGGCTATACCTTGTTGCCATCGTTTTCCAGTTCATTCTTGAAAAATTTACTGTGAAAATACCCTTTGCCGTCGTGGTGGCCATGTCCATCACACTTATTTACCTATACACCTATCGGGGAGGTATCCAGACGGTCGTCTGGACTGATACCCTGCAAACTTTCTTCATGCTTGCCTCGGCAGGGTTGACCGTCTGGTGGATTGCAGACGACCTGAATCTTGGTTTTACGAGTATGATCGACACTGTTTCAGCAAGCAGTTACAGCCAGATTTTCTTTTGGGAAAGCGGTCCCAAGAATTTCTTCATGCAGTTTTTGAGTGGAACCTTCATAGCGTTCGTCATGACGGGTCTGGACCAGGATATGATGCAGAAAAACCTGACCTGCCGCAATCTTCGGGAAGCGCAGGTAAACATGTTCAGCTTCAGTGCGGTACTGGTCGTGGTCAATCTTGCTTTTCTCGCCTTGGGCGCATTGTTGTATCTGTATGGACACAAGGAGGGGGTTATCGATGAAACCATGATTGGGGAACGGTTCCAGTTGCTGATCAAAGATAAGGTCTCCGGGGAAATGGTGGCACGAGGAACGGATTACCTTTTTCCTGTTTTGGCCATTGATTACCTGCCAGGTGCGGTGGGCATTCTCTTTCTGCTGGGATTGGTTGCCGCGGCATATTCCTCCGCGGACTCCGCCTTGGCCGCCTTGACCACCAGCTACTGCGTGGATTTTTTGAGGCTTGAGAAGCCATCCGAAGTAGATGGTTTACTGAGTGAGGAAGAAAACCAAAAGAAGCGAAAATACGTCCAGTTGGGGTTTTCAGTGCTTATCTTCGTTTTGATCCTTGTTTTCAAAGCCGTCAACGACGATGCGGTGATCGCCCAGATATTCAAGGCAGCAGGTTTTACTTATGGCCCCCTGCTTGGATTGTATGCCTTCGGTTTGTTGACGCGGCGAAAGGTGAAGGATGCGTGGGTGGGACTGGTTTGCATGGGTGCCGTCCTTCTGAGTTGCACCATCAACTGGAATGCAGAAGAGTGGTTTGGAAGTAAAATTGGCTTTGAGATCCTGATATATAACGGTGGCTTGACCTATCTGGGGCTTTGGATCATTTCAAGAAAATCCTCTTCCATCCCAGAGAACGCATAACCGGCAAAAATTCCATGATCCCTTGGTTCTTACTTGTTTGAATAGATGCACCGTCTTTGCATGCAGGATCATTTTCTCGTGTTGCAAACCTGATCGGGTATCTTTACGTGGCAGGCCGGAGAGATGGAGACTACATGAACAAAGGTTGGAGACATTTATTCCTCAATCAATGCCTGCATGCGTTCAAGCCAAAGCGTGAGAACTTCCCGCGGATCCTTCGCCCATAGAAACCTGATGTCGTTGACGTTTTGATTATTGAACCATTCCAGTTCAACAACACCATCTGGTTGATCCCGAAGTTTGAGCTTTTCGCAATATGCTAAAGCAGCATTGTGATCAGTTGTGAACTTCACCCAATGGGCTCGCCCTTGACTTTCAGTCCCAACTTGACCCGCCAATAGGTTTCGTCTTTTGAGTTTTACCTTGAACTGGAAGCTTGCAAGAGGGGTGTCTTGACATCTGACACACAATTACAGAGGCATTACCTTTTTGTCAAAAGGCACAGTAAAACAAGATATTTTCCGCCCTCTTAAATCTAAGTTTATTATTAATTTAAGAATTATTTAACCGGAATTTCTTAGCTTTAGATCATTCACCTTGCCGGGGTAATGACTAATTTCCTGAACTCAACAACACCGTGATCACCTTGAATAAGGATCGGCCCAGGTTTGCCTTCATCACTGTCGAGGGCTCCGCCCGTAATACCTGGGATGACTTGACGCTCTATAATGGCCTCACCATTTAATTCAATGGTCACCACCCTGCCTATCAAAGTGATTTTCAATGTCTGCCATTTCCCTGCCGGCCTGGAAGCATTGATGCGTGGGGATAAATGGCCATAAACTCCACCTATGCGATGACTGTTGATAATCATCCCGTAATTATCCTCGATCTGTACTTCATGTCTTCCTCGAAGGTAGATACCACTGTTGCTCTCTTCTGGGTAACGGAACTGGGCTTCCAGTTTGAAGTCGTCAAAAGTCTGTTCTGTGAGAATATCGTTGCCGGGCTCGGCATTGGTTAATAAGCCTTTTTTTACTACCCATCCATTTGGCAGATCGGTATGGCGCGGTTTCCATCCATCAAGGTTCTTCCCGTTGAAAAGTTTGATTTTCTTGCCCCATTTCAACCTGCCTTCGCGTTCAAGTGAGGGAGAGCGCTGGGCAATAAAATGTATCGTTTCACCGTCAGCATTCGACGTTTCCCCCCGCAAGGTATCTCCTTCGAGTTTCCCCTCGAACACAATCCTTGTGGTGCGCTTTTCCCATTGAGGAGGGAGGGTGAATCGGAACTCACCGGTTTTCGCATTGAAATCAATATTGCCTATCGGACGTGCGCTTCCAAATTGACCGACATAGGAACCTACGAGCGTACGGTAACCGGAAAGTTCAACCTCCATCCAGGAAGGATACTGCGCGTCGCCATCCGTTACCTTCCAATCCCAGCGCCCGGTAAGTGCGGGATCATCCATTTTCACAAAAGGATCATTTTCCTGTGCCCATGCTGAAGTGATGCACATAAAAACCAATGCAGCAATGGCATTGAAGCAACGAATTGAAAAAAAGGATTTCATAGACTCATACATACCTTGAGTTGGTTCAAAACTCTAGCGTAATTCGATATCAGGGTTGGGAATGTTTTCCTTGTGCCAGTTCAACATCCACAATCCCTGAACGGAAACACGTTCTGTATGCCCATCCACAAATCCAATATTGATTCCATTGCCGTGCCTTTGCAGAGCGAACCTCCCCATGAATCTACCCTTGGAATGAGGAAAACTTCCATTCCCATATCCATTACCTTTTAAATCGCCAGGCATCTGATCCCCTCCATCAGGCCAGGAACCTACCCAGACTGAATCTCCATAAGCAGGAACACCGGAAGATGCAGTAGAGAATTGGCTGTAGTACTGGTCCGCCGGGAAATCATTGAGATAAACTCCCTCGCTATCCAGCCAGAGGTTCATCCCGTAGCTTCCTTCTGATTGCAGTGATCTCCAGGTTGTCGCTACTGTACCCCACCAACTTTCATTGGGTTGTGGGTTGGGTTTCGGACGCTTGGTGGATGGGCAAACCAGGATTCTCATCACACCATCATCAAGCTCATGGGGATTGTCTTTGTAAGCGTCGGCTCCCATGTACGGAGCAATTTGATGAAACCAATATTCACCAACGGCATGTGCAACAGGAGGAACATGATCGTTGTAATCATCAGCATAAAACCGTGTCGCGAGGGACATCTGTCTTAAATTACTCATGCAAAGCGCACCCTTGGCTTTGGATTTGGCCTTGGACAAAGCAGGAAGAAGCATTCCAGCAAGAATCGCGATGATGGCGATGACAACAAGGAGCTCGATCAAGGTGAAACCTTGGTTGCTTTCATCAGCTCGCGCGCGCGCACGCTGAGTATGCGGGATATTCATGACGGTTTCAAATAGTTGTCTTGGTAGTGAGAGAAACTGTAGCCGCACTTACTGATTTTACAATGTCATTTATCCAAATCTTGAGAGCATGACTCACAGGCTGCTCTCGCTTGCTTTTCCTTTGGAAATCAATCATTCCAACCTGATGGGATAAAATGCCTTCCCCTAACGAGTTGAAGCGATATTGAATGAGCATGTTGGCAGCCAATGCAGCCAACCATGAACGGTAAAAACCGCAAGGGCTGCGGAGGGCGCTCAGTCGGTGGAATCGAATTCGGAAACCATCAATGAGTCTTTCACTGCCTCGCTGCCCAAGCTTGATTCGAAATGAAGAATGCTGTATGAATTATTCCAAACCATTACGGTTGTTTTAAATTGATTGAAAACACTACTCGATACCTTCGAAAAAACCACAGAGCGTGCATTTTTAATTGGCGCTCAATTCAAGGCACGCAACTCATGGGAAATCAAGGATTCGCTGTCTGAATTAAGTCAACTGGCAGAAACAGCAGGTGCTGAAATCGTTGGCCAGGGTTTTCAAAAACTCGATACCCTTCATCCCGGTACTTTCATCGGCAAAGGTAAAGCACACGAATTTGCCGAGCAGTGTCAAGTTGAGAATGTGGACACCATCATTTTCGATGATGAGCTGACTCCCGGTCAGGCCAGGAATCTTGAAAAAATCTTTGAATGTAAAATCCTGGATCGCACCTCACTCATTCTGGATATCTTCGCTGGAAGAGCCCAGACCCGTGAGGGTAAACTTCAAGTGGAGTTGGCTCAGTTGAAGTATTTGTTGCCACGATTGACCCGATTCTGGACTCACTTGACGCGCCAAAAAGGGGGAATAGGCATGCGGGGTGGTGATGGAGAATCTCAATTGGAGGTGGATCGACGAAAGATTTCCGAGCGCATCGCCCGTCTAATGGAAGAGCTGGATCTGGTTCGCAAGCAACGTGAAATTCAACGATCAGGACGTAAGAGAAATCTTTGGCCACTGGCTTCCATCGTAGGCTACACCAATGCCGGTAAATCCACCTTGTTGAACTCACTGACCGGATCCGAAGTGGTTGCGGAGGATAAACTATTTGCCACTCTTGACCCGACCACACGCAGATTAAGATTGCCCACCAACCAAAATGTACTCATTTCTGACACGGTGGGTTTTATCCGCAAACTTCCTCACCGTCTTGTAGAAGCCTTCAAAGCGACACTGGAAGAGGTTGTCGAGGCGGACCTCCTCATTCATGTCACTGATCTAAGCCACCCTCAAGTCGATGAACAAATCAAAGCCGTTAACACTGTTTTAGAAGAAATCAAGGCACACGAAAAACCATGCATGATGGTGTTCAACAAAATTGATCAAGTCGAAAGTTCCGGCATCATCGAACACTACCTGGAAACGCATCGACCTGCTGTCGCCATTTCTGCGAAATCACAGCAGGGATTTGATTCCTTTCTGGCGGAATTAGGTACGCAGCTAAGACCCATCCGCCAGTTTCTCGAACTGAAAATTCCACAGGAAAAAACGCAGGTCATGGCGCGCCTGTACGAAGTAGGGCAGGTGGAAGATCGACGTTTTGAAGGCAATGATGCGTTTTTTAAAGTGCGTATTCCACCCCAGTGCCATCATGAATTTGAACCCTATCTGCTGAAGGGTTTAGAAATTGGTTCGAACGACTGAAAACAAACAAGGGCCAGGTAAAGAGCCTTCGCCCATGAGTGATCAGTCATCCCATCGCAAACTTGAGCCCGGACTCAAACTCTGCTCTGATTTTTAGGGTAACAGTCTTTTCAAAATCATTTGTTTTGTGAGTACCCTATCGAGTGGTGGATGATTCGAGTGATTGAAATCGCCCGAAGGCATCGTCCCACTTCGATTGATCGACAGGTTCAAATGTTTCTGTCGGGAATGAATTCGATATCACTTGCCGTGCATCTTCGATTGAATCAAGGTGACCCAAGGCAAGCGCTTGAATCAGGATATTTCCAGCGGCCGTGGCCTCAATGGGTCCTGTCACTACTTTTCGATTCAAGGCATTGGCTGTCCATTGATTCAATAAGCGGTTACGACTGCCACCACCCACGATGTGAAGGACATCCACTCTGTTTCCAGTCATGATTTCAATATCCTGCAGGGTCTTTCTATATAGCAATGCAAGACTCTCCAAAGCACACCTCAACATGGCCCCCTTGGTTCCAGGAACTGTCTGACTTGTTTCATGGCAGAAGGCGGCGATTCGATCAGGCATCCCGCCCGGAGGGATGAAGCGAGGATCTGCTGGATGGATGAGTGACTTGAAGGGGGCTGCTTCACCTGCAAGTCGCGTCATCTCTTCATAATCAATCGCGTCGCCCTGCCCTTCCCATTCTCGACGACATTCCTGAATCAACCACATTCCGATAATGTTCTTAAGGAAGCGAATGGAGCCACCGTATCCGATTTCGTTTGTGTAGTTCAATTTCATGGAAAGGTCATTGATGATCGGTTCCGAAAGTTCCACTCCCATGAGCGACCAGGTGCCAGAACTGAGATAAGCCCAACGTTCATCGCCTGCAGGCACTGCCGCGACAGCAGCACCCGTATCGTGCGAACAACTGGCAACCACCTGCATGCGATTCAGGCCATGCTGTTTGACCAGGTCATCCGACAAGAAACCGATAGGCGTGCCAGGATCCACAATTTCAGGAAGCTGCTCCTGTTTAAGACCAGCAGCTTCAATCAACTTTTTCGACCAATCTTTTTTAACTGGATGATAAAGCTGAAACGTACTGGCCATCGATAACTCCAAAACAGCACGACCACCCAACCAGTGGTTGAACGCATCTCCCACACCACCGAAACTCGCTGCTGCATTCAATCTATCGGAAGTTTCAGCCCCCATTTGAAATAGCGCATTCAAAGGCATGAACTGTATACCACTTTCAATGAAAACACTTTCCCAGGGAAGACGGTTGAAAATATTCTTCACGCCCTCAGCAGTGCGCGGATCTCGATAATGGAAGGTAGGATTGATATGAGTCCCTTGCGAATCATAGAGGACGTAATCCACCCCCCACGAGTCACAGCTGATACTTTCAAAAGACTCCCCCAGGGCGCCTGCTTTTTTCAGACCTAGACTGATTTCATCTTGTAGCGAGCCGATATCCCAGTGGAGTGAATCCCCACTCCTTACAGGTGTGTTTTGAAACCGGTGGATTTCATCGAGAAACAACCTTCCATTCTTGAGGATTCCCCGGATCAATCTACCGCTTTCAGCACCAAGATCGCATGCAAGGTAACGACGGATGTTATTTTTCATTGATCAACTAATTGTTTAAAGGAGTGTTCTAAGTATTAAGTCGCTTCTGGCGCTCATGTTCATCCGGGCGTGTGGCGATACGCTCCACATGCTTTTGCGTCAAGAAATTCGGTCCACCCATGGCGGCCGCGCCGCTGAAAATAGCAGCTGCCTTATCTGCCATCAAAGTGCAGGCCATCACTGCATCGGGGGTCGTGCCCATGGCAATGATCCCATGATTTTGCAGAAGGATCAGCTTTGGCAAGGAGCCTTCTTGTTTGATGAATGCATTGACCCGGTCCCGTATTTCTCTGGCCAGGGGTAAGCCCGGATCGGTATAGGGCACAAACACCGAAGCAGGTCCACAGAAGACGACCTCATCAGGAAACAAACGTCGCTCAGCAAAATCCCTGGCTCGAGGCGAACACAATATTTTATTGGCTTCCAATGAATGCGTATGGCCTACGTAATTCACTCCTGGAAGACACAGAAGCCATGCATGAAAGATCGTCTCGATACTTGGTTTCTTGCTTGAGGGATTCACCTTGACTGAATCAAGTAATGCCTTCAGCTGCTCATCCGTCAGGGCGCGATCTTCCAGAGCACTCAATAAAGGAGCCCGCCGACACAAAGTAACATCCTCTTCCCGGAGACGTTCCAAAACCGAACCGCTGGCCTTCACTGCAAGGTGTGCTTCATCGACCGCTACGGATGTATTTCCTTCCCCGAGAATACAAAGATTCCTGGACGCATCGCCAAGCGCGCGGGACAGGGCCAATAATTCGGCAACTCTCGATGCCTGCGTTTCCTGATCGATAATCGATTGTTTTAAATCCGCCATAACTGAGACCCTATTCTGAAAAGACTTGTAACGAGATACAAGGCAATCTCACCGAATGAGAAAGCAATCAAAGCCGGCCAATTTTCATCGTGATAAGATGTTTGGCTCTTTTGCCGGATGAGAAGGGTAAAACTGGTTTATTTTGAATCTGACTCCGAAAAAAAGCTTTTCTCTTTTGGTAATTTCCTTACCGTGTGGCGCCCTATGGAAAAAACGGTAGTTCTGTTAAAACCTGATTGCGTTCAAAAGAAAATCATGGGTGAGGTTATCAAGCGATTTGAAGACCAGGGATTTCAAGTTATCGGATGCAAGATGATGCGTTTGGATGAAGCTATCCTTCGAGACCATTACTCACATTTGACTGAGTTTCCCTTCTTCTCCGAGATTTTGGGATTCATGCAAAGTTCCCCCATCCTGGCGATTGCCCTTGAAGGTGAAGCCATCATTCAAAAGGTGCGTGACTTGATCGGCCCTACCGATTCAACCGCAGCAGCGAAAGGCACGGTGAGAGGAGATCTCGGTGAGGATAAAATGCGTAATGTCGTCCATGCTTCAGATGCACCCGAGGCAGCAGAGGCAGAACTCAAAAGGTTCTTCGATGCCGGAGAGCTGATGGCGTAAGGCCAGAGCAGGATTTTTAAATGATCAAAGCCGCATTACCTTTTGGTGTGCGGCTTTTCTATGTCCATGAGCAAGAGAAGTTCTAAAGAAACAACTCTTGGTCAGCGCAGAAAACTAAGGCTATAGTTCAGGCTGCGGACCTTCCACTTGTGCAGTCGCTCTTAATTCACCCAGAGCTTTTTTGGGATCATAATCCTCATCGAGCCCCAATCGTGTTCGAAGCTGATTTGCCATTAGTTCGTTCAGGCCTTCTTCTGGATCCAGCAATCGTGCAAGAAGTTCGATCTTCATTTCCTGAACAGTGGGAAGTTTGATGCGAACGACCTGACTTTCATTGATCTCGTCGTAGTAACGCTTCCTCATTTTGCGCGCAAGCATTTCACCCGCAATGGCCTTTTCTTCCTGCCCCATGGCAATATCGATCAGTGACCTTTCAATGAAGCCCATGAGCATCCCTTTCAATCGATCCTGCGAAGTACTACCAAACTCCTCTTCCACTCTGGCAAACACATACTCTTCCAAGGTGGAGTTAATGGAATCAGGATACTTTTCGCGCACGTAATCGTACCATTTTTCGGATTCCTGCATGCGATTGTGCGTATAGAGAAAGTAAACAGCCGTCCTCAAAAAATTCTTATGTGCTGTCCCAATGTTCTGCAAGTATTTCTCATCCGCTCCCATCATCTCTTCATAAGCACTGTTGGTTTTTTCAGTGATATCAAGATTGGGACCAAACTCAAAGGCTTTTGAAAATTCACCTGGTGCTGAAGGATCTGCAACAGGAAATTCAATCATTCGTCCACGTAAAAAGGCCATTTGCATCCCCTGAAAAATCACACGCCTCAGCTGAATATAATCTTTTTCCCGTTCAGAGACCTTAAGCCCAAGAAAAGCCCAGTACATGGCATGAGACTCCGGGAGACGCCATTCAAAAGGACCGTATTCCTCATCGACCTTCTGCATGATGGCAGGATCCATTTTGTAGACATCGCGCATGACTTGAACCCGCTCCTTATCCTCAGGAGTCTGAGGATCCAGAAGCACTTCATAGTCAGGTTTGCCCTCCATCAGTAATTGATCCCATGCAGCCGCCCATTCGGCTTTGTAGAGCATATTGGCATCATCCAGATTCGCCCCCATTTTATGCTGAAAAAACCATGCTAGTTCTCGATAAATCATCGTCTCCTGCGGATTGTATTTCAATCCATGGTCACGCAAGAGCTCAATACCACGCTGGACCCAGAGCCAACGATCTTCATGATCCGGAAATTTGACGGATATATTATAAGCTAGGTTCCAAGCCTGGTGGACCCAGACAGTGACAAAATGCGGCTGTAGTTTGGTTATCCAGTCAGCCAGTTGTACCATTTCGAAATACTTACCATCCTCTTGCAGTTGCGTAGCTCGTATCCAAAGCATGTTGGAAATCAATCCTCGAAAACCACCGAGTGCAACGGTCGTGAATGCAAGCACCGGCGGAGCATTTTCCAGAGGTTGAAGGCGAGTCAATCCCATGTCAGCCCGAGCGCGATTCATGCTGCGTTGCATAAAGCCCGCGCAGGTGACCATGATCACCATGAAGAGGATCAGGAAATATCTGGAATATCGACCGATCAAAAGCTTCATTGGTTTCCTTGTGCGGTTGCAAGTTCACTTCGATAAAAGGCCCATATACCAAAGGCCGCGAAAATACCTCCCATTACCAATACAATCTGGGTGAGTGCTTGGAAGAGAATACTGACAGTGATGCTACGACCGGTACTTAGAAAACTGACCGGTGAGAAATCTTTCACCAGATTGATCACATTCAACAAGCCCTTTGCAATAGGCAAAGCTATATAATCCAAGCCAGATGCCGAATCTTTTCTTCCGGTTTCATGGTTGATTCCACCGATGCCGCCTTGCTCAATCACTTGACTTAATGTGCCACTGGAAAATCCAACGATGAGAATGCCAATAGAGACAAAGGCTGCCACTGGAAAAGAAAGAAAACTGGATGCAGCCAAACCAATCGCAGCCAGAAGCCCCATCCAGCAAAGGATCACCAACATCCCACGCAAATAATTCCAACCAAAACCGCCCTGTTTGTAAAGAACCTCAATGCCATCTTCCAGCGGGAAGAGAAGAGCTTCCTGATTATCATTGTAAATATCCACAATCAGATTCCCGTCAGCATCCAATAGGTTGGGAGGCATTTCAAATTCGATGGGTGTTTCAGGAGCAATATCCATTTGACGTTGAACTCTCCGGGGTGACTCAGGCGGACCAAGCTGCCATACCACATTGTAGGTCGAGGTGTCATAAGGGCGGCTTGTAAAGAATTTCACACGAAGAAACATTGGCTGATCCTTCACTGATTCAGGGGAGGAAACCGGGATACTCCATCTCCGAATATGGGCAGACCGCACAACCTGCTGCGCTGCCTTGACCTGTTCTTCAACCTGACTGCGAACGTAGGTCGGATCCATATCTACCAGGTTTGGATTTTCCTCCAATCGCTCAGCCATGTATTCATCTATATAAGGTTCAATGTCAGGGTAATCCGGTAAAGCCGATCCACGGGCCACAAAAATTTCATTTTCAAGGACCTCCTGCTGCGACTCGGACAATTGTCCTGCTCGCCAGAGGGTAATCCCATAAACGGCCGATGAAGACACACCCAGAAGAATCGCATTGATGATCACAATACCGACCCATTTACCAAGCCAAATTTTCCAGCGCGCAATGGGTTTGACCGCCAGCATTTGTATCTGACATTCCTGCACTTCACGCGCAAGACTGCCACAGGCAATCCACAGTGTGGCGAATCCCAGTAAAAAGGTGATGGCACTCAGCGTGTAAGTCAGCAGGATTTGCGTGAAACCCTGAGCAGACCCATCATGCTTGATCATCAAGGGAAGCACCACGACCGATGCCAGCAAGAGAAATGACAAGACAATCACTACCCGATAACGAATAGCGGCCTTGAGAGTCAGTCCTACGATGGCGAAGAGTCCCTGCATGCGATTTGGTCAGTCTTTTTTCTCGTCTGATGCGTCCGAGTCCTTGTCAGACGTGGAGTCAAGAAGTGAAGAAAGTTTGTCATTGGCCGCATCAAGATCGGCCTGTGATTTGGCAGCATTTTCAACTTCTGGAGCGTGAAAGGCTTCACTTGAATCGTGAGTCAGCTGATCTAGCTTCCCATGGTCCACCTTCTCAGTGGGAGCTTCAACGTGCAGTTTTGCATCATGCTTTCCTTCAATCTGAGTAAGGCGATCCAGCACCTTATCACGAGAGCTGGTCTGTTCTTCTGCCGTTCCTTTCAGATAATCCGCCACCTTGCCAGCAAGTGCTCCGGATGTAGATTCTTCAGAAGCACGCGCTTTTTCGACCACACCCAGAAAATAACTTTCGAGATTCTGAGTTGGGTTATCAATGGTGACCGAACCATTCTTGATCTCAGAGCGAATGGTATTTAATACCTTGTCCATGGTTTCCCGTTTCAGGACAGGTGACGTGATACGAGTCACATCCGGTTCGACGAGCAAATCCTGTAAAGTACCCTGAGCCTGAATGCGACCGCCGTAATAGATGACAACACGGTCACACACGTCTTCAACATCTGACAACAAGTGACTGCTCAAGATGATTGTTTTGCCACGCTTGGCTAATGCGACGATGAGATCCTTGATTTCTCGACACCCAATCGGATCAAGTCCTGCAGTCGGTTCATCAAGGATGACCAAGTCAGGATCGTTGATCAAAGCCTGTGCCAGACCAATACGGCGCTGCATACCCTTGGAAAACTCCCCAACTTGACGTGAGCGAGCATTGTTCAAACCAACCATTTCAATTAATTGATCGGCTCTTTTGCGACGTTCAAGCGTGTTGAGATTAAAAAGATTCCCGAAGAAATCCAGGGTCTCCTTAGAGTCAAGGTACTTGTAAAGGTAAGATTCCTCCGGCAGATAACCGATGCGGGACTTGGTCGCAACATGACGCGGAGAGTGTCCGAATACTTCGATATGTCCTTTGGTGGGATACAGGAGTCCCAGAAGCATTTTGATAGTGGTGGATTTTCCGGAACCATTCGGGCCCAGCAATCCAAACACCTCGCCGCGCTTCACCTCGAAATCAACATTATTGACCGCCTTTGCCTTGGGACGTCCCCAGAAATCTTTGAATACCTTTGTTAGACCACGAACGGAAATAACGACATCACCGGATTGTTCAGTATTCGATCGAGAGGAGAATGCTTCCTGTGTGCTGGGGCTTACCATTTGTATCCTTTATATTGAGCTTTACCGTGGATTGAAGAGCGGTCTCAAGCGGGTTGCGTGGACGGTTTTGGCGCTTCCGATTCAGATTCAGGAGCTGCTTCTTTTTCCTCCGCAAGGAAAGGCTCCAATTCCTCACCCTGTCGAACGAGCCTGAAACTGTTGAAAACAACCAGCAACGATCCGATTACATGCAACATAGCCGCAATGATGGGATTGATGTAAGCAAGTGAAGCCATGACAAATCCGCCAATGACAAAAACCACACCAAACATGAAATTTTGATTGATCACTGATCTTGTTTGACGAGAAAGTTTTATCAGAAATGGCAACCGGCGCAAATCATTGTTCATGAGAGCGATTGTCGCACTGTGGATGGCAACTTCACTTCCAGCTGCCCCCATGGCAACACCAAGATCTCCGGCAGCCAGTGCGGGTGCATCGTTGACCCCATCGCCTACGACTGCAACGCGATATCCTTTGGCTTTCATCTTGTGAACATATTCCACCTTGTTTTGAGGCAAGCATTCCGCAACCACCTCTTCACACCCGATCTCCCGGGCAACTCGGGCTGCAACAGGCTCACGATCTCCAGAAACCATCGCAATGCGCCGAATGTCGGCCCCCAGCAACTCGGATAAGGCCTCCTGAGCTTCGGGTCTGGTTTGATCCTGAAGACCAATCCATCCAATGAAGCTGCCGTTTCTGGCCACGTAAAGTAATGAGTAACCCTCAGCCTCGCTCAGATCCACGTTCTGCATGAAATCATCCGTCAACCCATTGTCCTTGAGCCAGTTGGCTCGACCGACGATCAAGGATTCTTCGCCGACTTTAGCGGTGATACCCTTACCGGCTGTCTCCTTGAAATTCTGTGGTTCGGTCAGGTCCAGCCCAGCTTCATTGGCAAGTTGTGCCAGAGCTTTCGCTGTCGGATGGTTGCTGTATTTTTCCGCAGATGCCGCGAGGTGCAGGAGTTCTGCAGGCTTGATTCCGTCTTGAGGTGCCAGACGACTCACCGCCAGCTTACCAGTGGTCAAGGTTCCTGTCTTATCAAAAATGAAAGCGTTGATTTTCGCAGAGAGTTCGATATCAGCGACATTTTTGATCAATATGCCAAGTCGGGCAGCCGAAGAAAGAGCAGCCACCATAGCAGTCGGTGTCGCTAGAATGAAGGCACATGGACAAGCGATGATGAATACCGTGATCACTCGACTGAGATCTTGAGTAAAGGCCCATACCAAAGCCCCAACCAGCAACACCAATGGTGTGTAAAAACCCATGTACTGATCTACAATACGCATGATGGGCAGTTTGGTCTTTTCCGCCGCCAGAATCAAATCGTGAACACGACCCAGAGTAGTGTCAGCGTCAGCACGACTTACTTTCACTTCGAGTACACCGTTAAGATTTTGAGTTCCGGCAAACACATCATCCCCTGTACTTTTATCCACAGGCAGCGATTCTCCCGTGATATTGGCCTGATTGATCGAACCCTCCCCCATCATGATGACACCATCCGCCGCAATATTGTCACCGGGACGAATACGAATCACATCACCCACTTTGAGATCTTTCACTTCCACTTCATCCTCCTTGCTTCCGTTGATACGGCGAGCTTTTGTTGGAGTCAGCTTGACGAGAGATTCAATGGACGCCCGGGCCCCTTCCGCTGTGCGTGTCTCGATGATTTCTCCGAGCAGCATGAAGAAGGCTACCAATCCAGATTCCTGATATTCGCCGCTGGCGAATGAAGCCAGCACGGCCAGAGCCACCAATTCGTTTGTACTGAGGCGCCCCTTGCGCAGATCCTTGATGGCGGTCCACACAATAGGATATCCGAGCAGCGCGGCACCAATCATGGCATTCACATCACCGACCACTTTCCCATTTTCGAAAAAGTAATGGATGATGAAGGAATTAATGACAAACAGGAGACCAACCAGGATTTGATTCAGGCGAATCTCTGTGTGCTCGTGATCGTGCCCGCATCCGTCGCAATGATCATCGTGTTGATGATCACCTTGTTTTTGACTTAAAAGTGATGTGATTTGCATGATTTTGACTTTTTTAAAATTTGTTGAATACCGGGATTACTCTTCCGGTTGATCTTCACCCGTCAAGGTCGGCTCACGGTTTAACTGCAAGCGCAATTCCTGAGAAGCCCCTTCCTTTACACCGGGCAGAAGCCAAGTGTCCTGCGCATTCTCCAAAACACGCCCCATCCCTTCAATGATAAGTCTTTTTCTGAAAAATTCAGGATTGGCTTCAAAATGTGGAAGCAATTGATCGAATACTTTTGCATCCGCAACAACACGACTTGTGATTAAATTACTTCGAGTCAATCCTTCACTGATGATCGCCTTGGCTTGGCCCTCGCTACGCCTTAGCATGGAGGAAGCATCCCCTTCTGCTGCATTGCGCATCTGACTGACGCTTTGCTCTGTCTGCGTGACCAATTCGAACGCTTCTTTGACGAACATCGGAGGAAAGGTCTGAACATCCAATGACTGAAGTTGAATACCAAGATTAGCTTTCTCGATGGATTGCAAAAACCGCATCCTTACTTTTTCCTTAAAGGCAAGTCTGTCCTTGTACAATGCCGCATCTGCAGAAAATTGAGCAGAAGCGAATAGGAGGGCATTGTTAAGAGCGTTCTCGAGCAAATCCTCCACTTGTAGAAAATTGAACTCAAATGAGATCGGATCATCGATGAGATATTGAGCGATGGCTTTCGCATGAATAATATTGCCGTCAGAGGTTAAGGCATAGCCATCCAATCCCGGCTGCAAGGAAGGTTGGGCGAAAGGCAGCTGTCCGGATACCTCCATCTCAGGACTCACAGCATACCAACAATTTGTAGCCGACACACTCCGTGTCTCGCCAATAGGAATCTTTACAATCTCATCTATCGGGGTGGGAAAAGACCAGTGCAAACCTTGTTGGAGAACCTGGTCAGAACCTGAACCAAGAGGCTGTCCAAAGCGAAGCACGACAGCAACCTCATTAGGCTCTACGGTAAAAATACCATTACCTATGAAAATGACAACTAAACCAACCATCAGCACTTTCACGATTTTGAAACTGCTGGAGAGCGCATCCGACAAGGCGCGCGTAGAGGAATCCTCCAGGGGACGCGATACGGGCGCCGCCGCAGGCTGCTTTTCGAAGGTAGCTTCTATCTTTTCCGGTAAATCCGGCAGATCAGGTTTTTTGGGGTCACTCATGACTCATTCACCATTAATATTTGTTAAGGTCTGGAAAATTAATTATCAGAAGCACCGCTTCCCTGCATTGCACTCGCGCCTTCTCTAAGGAGATTGAAAGGAGGGGTCGAAGGATCTGCCACAATGGTGGTCTTCTCCTTAGTAGCCGCCTCGAGGGCTTCAAGCCCCAACAATAATTCCGCCAGCTCAGGGTTTTGTTGAAACACCTTGTAATATTCATTCGCCTGAGCTTCTGCATCGCCTTCGATTTCAATGGCCTCAGCTCGTGCTTCGTTGAGAATCCGCTTGCTTTCAGCATCAGCCCGTGCACGAATTTCCATCGACTGACGTTCGCCCTCACCTTGATATCGCTTGACCAGACGCTGACGATCCTCGCGCATTCGCTCGAACACCTTTTGCGTATTGCTTTGAGGGAGCCCCAATTGCTTGATACCCGCGAAGGCAACTTCAATCCCGTAGCTGTCTTTGGCTTCGGCGCGGATAGCTGCGGTAATCTCTGTTTCGATATCGTCAAATTTTAATTCTTCTTCCCGAGGTGAAATCAGATCACTGAAAGGATGCTGCCCAATCACACTGTTCTTGGCATCACGAACGAGGCTTTCCAGGTTCTGCTCTGCTTTCATGATATCACCATTGAAGCGCTCGAGGAAAATACGTGGGTCAATGATTTTCCAACCAATGTAAACTTCGATGATCAGTGGCTTCGCATCACCGGTCGTTGTCTGCTCAAACTTGCGCTCGAAGTTCTGAAGGCGGTTATCGAATTTGTATACTTTCTGGATTGGCCAGGGCATTTTGTATTGCAAACCTGGCTCAGAGATAGTTCGTGAATATTTCCCAAAGGTAGTGACTACGGCAACCTCAGATTGACGAACCTGAAAACAGAAAAGGATCGAGGCAAAAATCAACAGGAGGATGATTCCAGTAGCAAACGAAATAGTGTGTTTGTTCATAAATCGAATTCGGATTGAAGTATAGTTGTGTTAATTTTAAAGAATGGTTAACGATCTTCGGGACGAGCGCTCAACAGGTCGTATGCAATTTTGTCTTCGAGGTTCAAAATGAAGGTTTCGTTTACTTCTTTTGGAACAATGACATATTTTCGAACGTTGGTGAGCGAGTTCGCTATCGCGTCAAAATATTTCCGTTGTTTGAAAACATCAGGCGCGGACTGATACGCCTTGACAAGGTCTAGGAACTGTTTGGCCTTTGCTTCTGAGGTTAACGTACGTTCGAACCTCGCTCCTTCTGCTTCTGATACAATTTTGGCAGCTTCTCCACGACTCGTCGGCACTATTCCGGCTTCGTATCCCTCCGCCTGAAGGATTTTGGCTTTCATTTCCTGTTCCGCCCCAATAACTTCCTCAAATGACCCTGCAACTTGGGTAGTTTTATCACCCACCGGTGGATGGATATCCTGCAATCCAACAAAAACAATTTCAACGCCCAGACCTAATTTATCAGAGCGCTCTTGAATGTTTTGTTTCAGTGCCGCAGCTGCTTTCAAACGACCTTTGGACATGATGTCAATGATATCTACATTAACGAGATACCGAACCACCTCTCGATGACCTATCGATTTGAGCAATTCAGCTGGATTCGTGTGATTGTAATACCATGCTTGAAAGTCTTTCACTACAAACTGAACAGGAACTGCCGCAGTAAGTAGGTTGACGGGAACAGCTTGATCCTCAGAACTATTGGCTGACCTTGCTGCCTGCTCACTACTGGCTACAAGGAAATTTATTTCTGTGTCGTAATGCGTTCGAGTCCAGAGGAGGGTGCGCCCCATGCCTTCTTTATCAGCGACTTCATAACCAACATCAAAACTGAGTAGCTCCTTGGCCGGGTGACGGTATACTTTATCGATGGGCCATGGCCATTTGAAATGAATTCCAGGTTCAAGAACGGCACCCGAGGAACGCGGTTTTCCAAAGTGTTCCAAAAGGCCGAGTTCGTTCGGATCAATGATCACGAATGTCGTAGATAGCATCAAAATGCCAAGTTGGAACAAAATCAGCCATGCGAGTGCTTTCTCGAGAAATTTGTAAAACCAGGTTTCAGATACCTTGAATCCGAATTGATAATCCAGGGCCTGTGCAGCAGTGCTGACAAGACCGGTGGGTTGCCCAAGCAAGCCAACCAGCCGGCTTTCATAAAGAGCACGCTCAGCTCGGGCGCCCGTACGGGGCCGGTATAATTCCAGAATTAGGTTAACAAGTGTTTCTATGGTGGAAAGCCCGAGTAAAACCACCATGATACGCGCCAGGTGCGAATCCAGCCGTGTGAAATCAAACCAACCCGCTGCAAATGAGACAACCACAACCACACAGATCACAGAGCCAAGCAAAAGGTAGGCACCTCCCGGTCTCAGAAGCCTCAATTTATCCAATCGAGCAACCCCTGAGCTGTATTTCCCCAACATGAAGAGCACGAGAGCAAAGGCCGAAAAAGTGACCATGACTATCGCTGCTTTTGTCAGATCCGGCTCAGCAGCATCTGGCAGCCATTGCCATAAGTAGTAGGCGGCAACAGCCTGGCCAATGCCCAGCAATGTCGTGAAAGTGGGAACAAAAAATCGTTCAAATTGCTCACGTGCCTTCTTGGCTAGAAACGTATCGTCGCCAGATTCGTCGAATAGAGCAGAACGATTTCGGTCTTTGGCAATTTCTTCAAATTCCAGATGTTCCAGATGCTCCCTGTTTTCCAAACGCATCTGGAAGTAACTGATGGCGGCCACCAGGAATCCCATCCCTAGGAAGACGGCTCCAACGGCTGACGTCGCAGAGTTTGCGATCTTGCCAATAACAGCTGCCACCACGCAGGCAACCAAGAGCCCGAGCATGTTGACCAACCCATTTTTCTGTGTGTTTCGTTCCATGTTTGTTGTCGATCCAATGACCGATATAAATTATTGTTAATTCAGTTCTCGGCTATCAAAGCTTACGATGGCTAGAGCCATCAGGGCGCTGAGATAACATGCCACATAAGCAAAAGAGCGTCCAACATAAGCCCAAGGTACCTTCTTGTCGTTTTCGAGGGCATCAGCAATCCAAAAAAGTTGCCAGTTGGGTACCAAGGTGTAAACCACCGTTGCCCACAATTTGCGATCCAAACCTGCCTTCCTCATCTGCTGGATGTCCTCAACAAGCAAAGATTCCATTTCATTGATGTCAATTTTTTCGTTTTCATTGACATCCAGTTTGGAAATATTCGCGGCCAGCACCTTTTTCTGTTCATCAGAGAAAGGCCCTGATTGAACAGATTGCTGAGAAGGAAAGGCGACCCAAGCCGGTTCTGCCCACCGACCAAACATATAATCCGACATCAGACCCATGAGAAAAAGTAAGCTGCAGATAGTCAAGGTCGGGATGATTTCAAGGCGGGTTGAACACACCAGCGCCAGGCCAGCCAGGACGAGGAAAGCACATAGAATCAATAATCCAGCCGGAATTAAACGCCAATCCACATCGATATGCTCTTCAAACATCGAGCCATTTTTTTCCATATTGGCAATGATCACGAACGCAATGGTGGTGAAAACAACGACAAAAGCAACCGCATCGGAAGTAAATGTGCGATTGAGGAAGTAATTGGTAAAACCTGCTACCAAGTAGGCCAACGCAATGGAACCGGTAAAAATGAAAAAAGCCGTCTTGTTCGCCTCTCCATATGCAGTGAACGAAATTTTACTGGCGACAAGTGCGCTGACCAGATTGACGTAGGTCAGGACAAGCAGAGTTGAAGCGAGTCCGGTATACTTACCCAGAAGAAAAACAACCCTGCCCACAGGTTTGGATAAAACAGCGAGGGCAGTTCCGGTGCGAATTTCATTGGCCACTGAAGAGGATGCACTGATCACTGCACCAAAAAGCCCCACCAAAAGTAGTGTAGCCAACACGCTGTCCTTGACCAATTTGGGGTCATCCCCGAAGCCAAAGTAAGGCGTACTAGCCAAAAATACCGCAAAAACGGAAGAACTGGTCATCAGCAGGAGAAAAACCGGCTGACGCAAGAGTTCCATAAACGCGTTAAAAGCTATGGTTCTATATTGTCTCATCGACGCAAAGTTGCATAAGGACCGGCGAGGATAGAGAACTCCCGCCAGCTATCAAAGCACAAAATACCGCATATCTGTTGGAAGCGGGACTTCGGTTTGGAAATTAGGTAAATACATTCGAAAAGCAAATGGGCGTTTGACAGCACATAATATAAAGGGACAGACCTAATATATGGACATATCTGCATCTTTATGTCTCTTGTGCCGCATGCGCAAAGCTCGAGCCTTCATTACCGGTGGCGGTGGAACAAGGCACTTCCACGTCGTCAGTCGAATTGTCAATCACGACTTTGTCCTCGGCGTTGAAGAAAAGGAGTTCTTCCGAAAGACGATGCGTAGGCTTGAGACTTTCTCAGGAGTCCATATTCTAACTTACTTACTGATGGACAATCACTTCCACCTCTTAATCAAGGTTCCTGAAAACAGCGATCTGAACGATGTTGACCTTTGCCAGCGGATGAGCGCCCTTTACTCCAAACTCACCGTGAGTGAGTTCAAAGAAAAGCTGCTCAAAGCCCGTCGTGAGGCTGATTCTGCTCTAGCTCAACTCCTTCGAAAAAGAATCACCTGCCGTATGCGCGATCTTTCCATGTTCATGAAGGACTTAAAACAACGGTTTTCGCAGTGGTACAATCGACGTCACGGCCGACGAGGCACTTTGTGGGAGGAACGCTATCGTGCTTTGCTCGTTGAGGGCACGGACCACGCTTTATTGACCATTGCAAGCTACATCGATCTAAACCCTGTCAGAGCCCGTATTTGCGATGACCCAAAGGATTATCGATTCTGCGGTTACAGTGAAGCGGTGGGCGGCAATCTTACTGCAATAGAATGCCTTAAAACACTCCTTCAGAGATATGACGGGACCTTGACCGGGCCGCAGACCGTGAATGAGTATCGAAAGCATCTGTTTGAAGTAGAGCAGTCAAAATCTTCCATGGAAAACACACTCCCCAGGACGAAAGATCCCCACCAGCAAAAGGACGGGCAACCAACCGATGACCATCTCACATTGAATCATTGGGAGCTACTGCAATACCGTGTCCGTTATTTTAACGACGGAGTGGTCTTGGGGAGTCGCTCTTTCGTCAACCAGTTTTTTACGGAAAAGCGTATCTACTTCGGCCCCAAAAGAAAGTCAGGCGCCCGCAGAATCAGGGGCGCTCATTTGGAAAACCTCTACACCGTGCGTGACTTGCAAGTCAATCGCATCTCATGAGCAGGCAAATTCATTCACTTTTCTATGCTTAAGCTGCTTGATACGGCGGTCGTATCCGTAGAAAGCTCCCAGAGGATACTCTCGATTTCTGCTTTTAACTTTTCACTGGCTTCAGCCTTTGTTTCCGCCTTTTTATGCTTCAATTGCTTGAGGCATTTGTAAATCAATTCTCGGCGCTTCTTGGTCCAACACGAACTCAAGCCAGCTTTGTCTTCACCCTCAATAGATTGGATTTGATCCTGCACATCAGGTCTCGCATGCGACCAGCAAATCATCCACTGGTAGAACAGAAGCAAGCGATCAATAAGCACAAAAGGAAATTGCGGGTTGCGATTAGGTCCTAGAGTCAAAATGGCACGTCCTAACCGAAGTTTTTTGACCTTCACTCTTGCCATATTTTCGCCTTTAACCCAAGTACCAGCCAGAGCCAGAGCGGCTCCACTGAGCGTGAACATGCCGAAAGACAGATTTGCAAAAAGGATGTCCAATTTCAAACCTGCACCTCCGCCCAAGACAGCCGCTGCCATTAAAACCTGTCTGCGACTCAAACCCAACATCTTCCAACTTCGTTCGCTCCAGAGATCCTCTGCCAGAATCGATTGCTCAGGTAATGTGGGTCGGAATTTTCTATGCCGATAAACACCTCTGATTGAGGAATGGGCTCGTTTTTCCAGCGATTGAATCTCCAGCTGATACTGAGCGATCAATTTTGAGCGCAAAACTGATTCATTCTCTCCCTTCGCAATGAACATCTCAACCTGAAATTCGAGTGCTTCAACGAGGCAATCGCTGATGATTTGAGCCGTATCAGAGACCCTTTTTTTCCAATCGCATTCAAAAATACCCACAGCACGCAGCATCGCCGGTTCCCAGTCCTGATGCATTCGTTTGAGACTTTCAAGCAATGCCATGCGCTCGACAAAGGAGGCGTGATGCGCGTTGAATATTCGCGTGAGGTTGAAGGACTTCGCACAATTTTCCTTCCATGTCTGAAGAAAGGAATCATTCCCTTCCTTCGGGTTAATGAGGGCCATCCGTGGATTACCCGTCATGCGAAGAATTTCCATTTCACAGACATCGTTCTTTCTCATCGGTCTGGAACCATCCACGACATAAATAATGCCTGCTCCCGCGGCCAGCGGTATCAGCAATTCGACATCGTGGTGATGCTCTGGATCTTCTCGAAAGGCTTCGACAAATGCATGTGCAGGATGTCGATTCTGGGCACTGTGCTGTTGCATCCATTCAAGCGTTTTCTGAGGATGCTGAAATCCGGGTGTGTCTAGAAAGCGGATCAAAATTTCATCATCAACCCTTACAGAATAATCAGAACAAACCGTGGTCTCTCCAGGGAAATCACTGATTCTGAGTGAATCATCCTCGGTCAAAGTCGCTACCACAGAAGATTTACCCTCATTGGGATGACCAACCACGGCAAAAGTGGGGATTTCGGATGCGCTCATCATGATGCAACAAGGGCTCGAACCTGTATTTCCTTTGACAGGTTTTGATGAACGAACTTCTGCCAGATTTCAAGATCTCGTGAACGCACAGGCGTCAGCCAGGATACGCCCCGAGGTTTCCCTACAAGACCTACACACAAGAATACACCTGGGGGCAGAAGTCCGTGGAATGTTTTCAAACGCTTCATTTTTTCCTGAATGGGGGGTTGCCATGCTTCCTCCACCCATAGGAGGCAATCGCCACTACAGAATCGCTCAAAGCAGGAGCCATCATCTGACGGTAAAGAGTCGAGCACTCCTTTCACTTGCCATCCATAGGGCGAAAGCAGGGATTTAATCTTGCTCTGTTCATTGGGCGATCCCAAGCCTTCGTCCATATAGAACCAGCATGGGAAATCAAAAACCATTGATTGGGCGGAGCCGGCAGTCGGCGCCAGGTTATCTGCTAGAAGTGAAGGAGCCGGCGCATTGTCTTTTGACTGAGAGTGGTTATCAAATGGTTTTGTCGTCACATGAAGGTAACGGGTATGAAACCGACTCCACAACTTTTGACAAGAGGCACTTTGAATTGGGTAAAGAGCCACCTGACGACGCTCTTGAACGCTCAGCCAGAGCCAGAGTAACATGCGAGGGATGAAGCCATACAGGGCGACTGCCATCATTAGAAACGGCCACCAGGAAGTGAGGTAGGGATTTTGCATGGCCCCGATTCCGTCTTTGAGGATGATACGACTTCCTTCAATCTGTGCAAGCGACGGAAATCCCTGTCCTTCACCCCAAATCCAATTCCATGGCAAGGACAAGGTTTTAACCACCGTGGCCACTGTTCCGTCATTGATTTGCTGCATCGAAGTCTGCCACCCAAATGCAAGATCACGAAAAACCACACTTGTCATCAAAGTGAACATCACGCCCACATTGAACATCACCCCCGCCATCTGAATTCTGGTCAGGATGGGCCAAAGTAAAAACTTCCCAGAAGCTGCATGGTCATCCCGTAACTGTCGCCAGAAGGATTCCCAGACCATGCGTTTTTCAGTCGCAAGTTTTGAAATCAAATGTCGATCTAAGCGAGTGGAGGCCCAGTGCATCAAACTTTGAAGCAGTCGCAGTGAAAAGCCGGCATGGAGAGGAATCCATTGCAAACCTTTTCCAGCGATCACAATAAAGGATACGAAGCTCCAGATAAATTGAATCCCTACCAACAGGAACAAGAATATCGCTACGTTGACAGGTTGAGCTCCGTCGTAATTCAAAAGACTTGCGGTCACGCCCGCTCCGGTGAGCAATCCTGCGAAAAGAAGCAACCAGAAAAGCATTCCGATCAGCCATTGCCACGACTCTCCCGGCAAAGGCGTGTCACCCTTGTGCTGTTTTTTTTGATGCTTCAGCCACGCCTTGAGAACCTTGGGATCAGGAAAATCTGCATGCTCTTCCCCTGCATGTTCTGAAACATGCTGCTGAAACCAGTGACGTGCTTGCTGAGCCGATTCATCTCGGTTTTCACTGCAGGAGGCATGCATCAAAAAATACTCAAGATCCACCACGTCAGCTGATGACCAGTGTCCTTCAGTTTTTTTGACTTTTTCTGCCTTCATCCGAGTCATTGATCCTTTCCTGTCTTGAAAAATCAGGATTTGAAAAGACCATTAAAAAACGGAAGCCGGCGAGGGCTTCCGTTGATGCTAAATTTGAAAAATATGGAGATAAGCACTCTCAAGAACGGAATTGCATGGTCTGAGCCTGAGGCATTTCGTCTGGACATGGGGCGTTGATGGGGGCATCAGGTTCAGTGCTTGATGGCTTGATCAGGCCGTTTGCCAGCATGAACGCTTCGACTTCTTCTCCGCTGACATCTGCGAGCATACGATTATCGATCTCGACGCATGGACTGAGCATCTGACCGCTTTTTTCGATCATTTCCTGTCTTTGGACCGGATCATTGATGATGTCCCGATCTTCAAAAGGCAGATCGTATTTACGCATGATGGCACGCACGCCCTGACTCCATCCACAAGATGGTTTCAGGTAGGCGATGATTTTGAGAGGTTGATTTGATTCGCTCATATTATTTTATCTTTAATATATGAGTAACAACATGCCAAAAACTGGGAGGTATTCAACATAGAATTGGAGGATTCTTAACCCCGTCCTTTAACATCAGGACTTGGTTGAATCGTTTTGAATGGCTTTAAGCTGTTGTTCCAGTTCCTTTACCAGCTCTGGATGCTCCATGTAAAGATTGCTGCTTTCCGATGGATCCTGATTCAAATGATAAAGCTGACCTTTTGGACCTCCCTCGGATGCTTTGATTCTGGATGGCTTACTAAAACCACCTGAACCCAGACCCTGAATGAGTTTCCATGGCCCTTTCCGAATGGTCAGGGTACCGTTGCCCGAAGGAACCACAAGATGTTCTCGAACCGGAACAGCTTCCGGCTGGCTGCCGGTAAGCACATCAAAGAAGCTCACACCATCAGGAGCAGCCCCTTCAGGTAATGCCTGACCAATCATGGCAGCTGCGGTGGGAAGTATATCCGTGAAACTGATGGTCTGTTGACTCACCGAGCCTCCTCGAATCCGGCCCGGCCATCGTACGATAAATGGCATCCGGTGCCCCGCTTCCCAGGCATCCGCCTTCATCCCCCTCAGCCCTCCAGAAGAATCATGTTCAAATCGTTCAACATCATGTTCATACCAGACAGGTCCGTTGTCAGAGCTAAGGATCACCAAAGTGTCCTCCTGCATTCCTGCAAGCTCCAAGGCGCTGAGAACACGCCCTATCATGGCATCGACCATCATGGTGAAGTCGCCGTACATCCCCGCACCACTCTTGCCGATGAATGATTCATCGGGAAGCCAGGGCGTATGAGGGGCCGGGTAGGCCAGATACAGGAAAAGAGACTCTTGCGATTGACTTGAGGCATGGTTTTCAATCACCTGAATGGCTTCATTGGTGAATCTTGGTAAAACATCTTTCAGCTGCAGATCGGGTGAAATCCCTCCTTTTCGCCAGAAAGCACCCTGAATAGGGGACCATCCCTCGCTGTTATTTGCCTCTATTTCAAGTGTGGGAGGCATCACGGCCTGATCATTCCGAATGTAGAAATAGGGTGGAATATCGGTTGATGCGCGGATCCCAAAAAAGCTGTCAAAACCTCGATCCACCGGACCTCCAGGCAAAGGTTTTTCATAACCGTCTTCATCAAATCCCAGGTGCCATTTACCTACCATGGCAGTGGTGTATCCTCTGGATTGGAGAAAAGAAGGAAGCGTTACTCTGTCCTCATCGATGGTGGCTCGTCGGGACCAGGTGTTCGGCCTTGCGCGAAAAGGGTATTGTCCGGTCATGAGCCCGTAACGAGAGACATGGCAAAGAGGACCGGCGGCGTGCGCATCCGTAAATCGCATCCCTTCATCAGCCAGCCGATTCATGTTGGGGGTGGGTATTTTGGACTCCCTGTTATAGGAGCGCAGGTCACCATAACCCATATCATCCACAAGGATCAGTAAAATATTGGGCGGCTCACTCGCACTGAGGATTGTGCAAAAACAGAAAAGGACACACGCCATTCGCCGCGACAATGAATTCAAACAGGGGATCAGCATGGTTGGAAATTAGCGGTACAGCCTGCAGATTGAAAGCAGGGATTTTAAAGAGTAAGGCGTATTATGATTACCTCAGAGATCGATCAGCCGGTTGTCCAGAGTGAGCACCTGGATTTTACTGGTCAATGTCGGGCTCACGTTCGCAGAGTCATACATCAAGATCCATGCACGGATGTTTCTGGATTCCATTTCCGTCAAAAGTTGCTCAGGGAAGTTGGGTTCCAGACGCGGTTCCAGAATGAGTGTCTCAATAAAATTGTGGTGCCCTGGAAAATAGGTCTGAGAAAACGTCGAATGAAGTTCAAACGGATCCAGATCCTTGGCGGCAATATTTGTTCCACCCCACCCCTGCAAGACCATGGTCTTTAAAATCCAGGGAGTTTCACCCCGAAATTTATAGGTACCGATGAAAAATTGACTGGAAATCGATACCCCTTCTTCGGCGCCTTTCACTCTTCGCTTCCAGGTCACATGAGGGAAACCAAGCTTCGTATCGGCAGGATCAATATCGGCCAGTTTTACAGAGTCCTGATTGATCATGCTGACTCGATTACGCCATAGATCCAGCTTTGGACGCCGCGTTGCATAGTGTGCCGTCAATTCAATCTCGGCATCGGACAGATCCAGAAAAGGTGAGGGCCGCTGGTCCAGTCGGTAGAGAAAATCAAACTCAAGTCGGTAATCAACCCGATCCTGATCTTTCCCCCAATACCAATCCGCAATCAAGGATTTGCTGTTCGCACGAATCTCAGCTCCAGGCAATGCATTTAGATTACCTTCAAAGCGCATCTTTTGGTGATTGTGAAGAAACTCAAGATCCACATTCAGCAGGTCAACTGGGTTTTGAGGTAAATCCTCGCCAATGATCCCCCAACTTTGAAAACGCCAGATGGACTTCAATCGATGCCGTGCCATCATGTCACCAAACTCTCCCTGTACCACCTCAAATGCATCCACATTACTGAAGGTAACGGGAGGCAGCTGCCCAGTGACAGGAGCCACGGGAAGCTCACGAATCTGTTTGATGACAAACGATCCAGGTGAAATGTATTTGTATTCAAAATCCAACCATACTTCGGTTTTATCCACGAAAAATTCCAGATACGAACCACTTGCCTGGCGGAGCAACTCGGTCAATAAAGTGTAGCCCTCCGGCCAATCCAATACCGTGGCGCCCAGTTGAACCAATCCACTTGCTTGCATCATTTCATGGGTGATGTCTCCTTTATTGGATACAACCAGCGCCACTACTTCAGGAGCAGCCACACTATCCGGATTGGCGACGGAAACTGCATCCTTTTGAGTGACCAAGGTTCCCTCGATCAACTCAAGCGTACCGTCCTCTCTTTGCTCCAGTTTCAGAGTGGCAACACCATTGGCTCGTTCCATTTGATCTGGAAAACTGTAATGTGCGAGAATCGCCATCCCCACTTCATCTTCATCCACGCCACGTCTCAGACGCTCAATAAAGGCATTCTCGTTGTAAAAACTGGCGAACACCTTCTGAATCGCACGAAAGACTCCTCTTTCATTTTTCTTTGTCGAATCACAGGCGCTGGGACCCTCATCATCCTGATCCAGATCATCCGCAAGACAGCCGCTGAAGCTATCGTACAAACCTGCGCCTGAAAAATACTCACTGTCTTCGACATTAGTGGAACTTCGGAACCGAATACGGCGATTCGCATCCAGAGGCTCCAATGCCTGAGTTATCTTTTGTTGCTGATAAACCGAAAAACTGGCCTCGTCTTTGATCCAAGATCTGATTGCACCCAGCCTGAGGGAAAAGTGTGCAGGATCTTCAAACGGGAATTTCAAAGCGCTTAATTCGATTGCAATCATTTCCTTGAGGGTCAGCCCACTGGACATCGTCTGCGCCATGAATTCCGTCCACAGATCGAAAGAAAAAGCGATTGCCTCCTGGGGTGCATGATCAGGAAGTGAACGCAGAAGAAAACCCAAATTAGCCGCCTTCCCTCCCACAAACGACAAGTGCTCTGGAGTAAGGTCCGCTACCTGAAAAGTCAGCTGATTCGCATGCTTGAAAGGCGTGTAATTCAATCTGGGCACCTGCTTCAAAGCCAGAAGCTGATCCTTTTGGTCATCTGTCAATTGCGTTTTCACACGAAGCGTTTTGATGTCTGGAATTTGCTCGTTTTCACTGGCAATGAAAAGAGCGTCCTCACCCACCCAATGCATCAACTGAGCTTGCTTGTGCTGATCCGCAACAAACGCGAACGGAATTTGCAGCGATTTTGCAAGGATGGCAACATGTGCATTTGGAGTTGCCGGGCTGAGCACGATGATACCCGCAACAGGAGGCACTTCAGCGGGAACAGAGTCCAGAATCAGGATGTCCGTTGAAAGCAAATTGCCTTTTGAAAAGGCATCCTCCAACTCATTCGCATCAACAAATTGCAACCTGCCCAGTGCCCAGCCCTCCGAGTAGAGGGCATCCTCCCTCACCCAGCGCGAGGGTGAGTCCACCGGAAAACCTTGTTGCTCGAAGAGGGATGCCTCTTCCATAGCCCTTTCCTTTTGCTCAAATGTTGGCATGTAAAACACTTGCCAATCCCCCTCTAGGCGTACCCGTTGCGATACGAGATCCAACCAGTTTAAAACCTTTTCCGATGAGAAAAACTCCCGTCCAACAAACTGAATCCCAAATTCCTTTGCAAGGGGATTGGAAGGAAACAGGACGGCACCAAGCACGACCTCCTGAGTGGCTGGAATGAGGGAAACAGTTTCAAATTCTGCCACATTCATTCCCGAGAACGCAGGTAGGAACCGCGTTGCAAAATCAAAGTGGAGGGGAAAGGCACGGCTATTTTGAAAATAAACATTTCCGGACTGATCTAACGGTATTGCGAATTTTACCCATGACAGGTCTCCCTTGTATCTGGGTGCGGATGCCAGTGGCTCGGGATTGAGTCCGAGTTGGTTGGTCCAATCAGGAGCCTCCTTTGATTTCATATCCTTGATGCGATAGAACCGAGCTGAATCCGCCATTCCGCGCAGATCAAGGTATTCCTGAAAAGGCCCCCATGATAGCGCCCATGGTTTCCAGGAGGCCATGTCAGAGGATACTTCCAGTTGATATGCGATTTCGTTGCCCGATGACTGATGGATGGCAACGGTGTTTCCCTGACCTGCTCGTGAGATGGTGACTTTGGACTGGGCAACTGCCGACGAAGGGATCCAACCGCAGATGAAGAGGTAAAAAAACGTTGCTAGGCGTCGGGTTGGGATAACCATGCTGCTTAAACTGTACTGCATGACCAATACAGTGCAGTTGAGACATGAATATGTCAAGTGACAGAGCTCAAGCGCTTCACCTCAGTATTTGAAGCTGCTGAAAGATCTGTGGAAGCTTTGAGTGTAAAATAGAAGGTAGTTCCTTCTCCCATCTTACTTTCTACCCAGACACGTCCACCCAGCGTTTGGACGATGTGCTTGACGATAGATAGGCCGAGGCCCGTTCCTCCCTGAGCACGGGAACGTGCCTTATCAACCCGAAAGAATCGTTCAAAAATACGTTCAAGTGACTCAGGCGGGATACCTGGCCCATCATCGGTAATGCTGACTCGAATTTGATCGTGGCCATCCGGTTCGGCATGGACCGAAACCTTTCCGGCCTCCGAGCCGTACTTGATGGCATTTTCCAGCAGGTTGAGCAGAATTTGCTCCAACAGGTCTGAATCCGCCAGGACATGCAGCTGAGGGTCCACCGCAAGGGACAGCTGCACCTTTTTCTTGTCAGCACTTCTTTGTAAATCATCCAGCACACGCGAGACTTCAGGAGCCAGCTGCAGGGCTTGAAGATTGACCGTCGCTTGCCCGGATTCTAAACGTGAAACCATCAATAAATCCTCAATCAAATGAGCAAGACGATCTGAATGTTTTTCCACCTTGCCCAAAAAACCAGACAATGTTTCCCGCGTCATGGACGGGTGATCAATCATGGTTTCAACAAAACCTTTGATCATGGACAGAGGCGTTCTGAGTTCATGACTGACATTCGCAACGAACTCACGCCTGGCATTTTCCAATTCTTTCAAACGTGTAAAATCATGAAAGATGAGCAGGACACTCTCGGGCTTGCCTGAGGAATTGTGGACAACCACCGCATTCAGTCTGAGGCTATTCGTATCCAGACCGGTAGGATTGATCTCAACTCCCATCGTACGCCCATTTTTTACCGTACGCTCGAAAACTTCATCGACTTCGTGCAGTCTCAGTGCTTCGAGCAAGGAGGTATTGGCAGGGATATTTTCTGGAATACCGAAAATACGGTGTAAGGCGCGATTCATGAAAACCACTTGCCCGGAGAGACCACACAACATCACACCCTCAGCCATCGCATCAAACACCAAGTCACGATGATGTTCCATATCGGCTCGCGTTTCGATCAACTGGTCTTCGAGTGCTTGAATACGCCGTTTAGACGCAGCCGCCTGTTTTCGAACACGCGAGTGAAAAACCAGCCATACAACTGAAACCAGAAGCGCGGTAAGCAAAAAAGTAGAACATGCAACAAACCAAATCATGAGTAAAAAATAAGATGCAATGTGGCTGCAACACTGTATGCATGGATAAGATTCAAAACAGCCATATCGTTTGCCCGATCCCGCCTATTCACAAGGTTCCACCAACCGATAGCCCACACCACGTATGGTCGAAATATAATGCCCAGCCTGCCCCAGTTTTTCACGCAGGCGACGCACATGAGTATCCACAGTACGCGTATCAATCGCCTGATCATAGCCCCAAACATCCTGCAATAACTGATCTCTTGACTGAACACGACCTTTACGTTCCATCAATAAATGAAGCAGTTTGAACTCGGTGGCAGTAAGATCGACTGCTTTACCAGAAACTCGGGTTTCGTGACATGGAATATCCAATTCAAGTTCTTTGACCTGAATCTTCTCCACATCACCTTGGGGTTTTTTCTTGCGCTTGAGCAGGTTACGAACTCGAAGCATCAATTCGCGAGGGCTGAACGGTTTGGTCACATAATCATCCGCACCGAACTCCAGTCCCAAGACGCGGTCGATTTCAGATGCTTTTGCTGTCAGCATGATGATTGGCAGGGAAGCAGTGGCAGGATCGCGCCTGAGAATCTTGCAGACCTCCAGTCCGTCAATTTCAGGAAGCATGACATCAAGCAGGATCAGGTCCGGGGAGAACTTCCGCGACTTTGAGAGTGCTTCCTCTCCGTCTTCGGCAGTAATGACATCATAACCCGATGCCTTGAGGTTAAACCGAATCAACTCAATAGCGTCGGGCTCATCATCAACAACTAGTATACGTAAACTCACCTTTTCAACGATCCTCCAGTTAAATGCCTTCCATGAGGCGACAGTGTAACATTTGTGTGACAAAAATGAACCGAGAAATGCTTGTCATTGAAATCTGGACGCCAACCAGACTGCTCTTATAATGACGCGTCATGAATTCCCGTCAATCATTCAACCGTCGCCGGTTCCTTGCATCCGGATCACTGGCCGCAACAAGCCTCGCTTTTCCCTGGATTTCAGTTCGGAACGTCCTGGGAGCAAACAGTCGATTGAACATCGCGGCCATCGGAGCAGGCGGAAAAGGTGGAGTCGACATTGGTTATTGCGCGGGGGAAAACGTGGTGGCTCTTTGCGATGTCGATACAAGGAATGCGGCAGGCGCATTCAAAAAATTCCCTGAGGCCAGCATTTACCAGGATTTCAGGGAGCTTTTCGATAAGGAGAGCAGCCAGATTGATGCCGTCACCATCTCGACGCCTGACCATACCCACGCACATCCGGCGATCATGGCCATGAGGGCGGGAAAACATGTTTATTGCCAGAAACCGCTGACTCATACCGTCGAAGAAGCTCGTATTTTGACGAAAATAGCGCGTGAAACAGGCGTGGTTACCCAGATGGGGAATCAAGGACATTCCCAGACTGAAAGCCGCCGCCTTGTTGAATTGATCCAGGCCGGCGTTATCGGCGATGTCAAGGAAGCGCATATCTGGACCGACCGACCGATTTGGCCCCAAGGATTGAAACGCCCCGCTGAAGCTCAGGCAGTCCCCAATACGATCAATTGGGACCTGTGGCTGGGCCCGGCCCCTGAACGCCCTTATCACCCATCCTATGCTCCCTTCAAGTGGAGAGGCTGGTGGGACTTCGGTACAGGTGCACTGGGTGATATGGGATGTCATAATATGGACCTCGCCTTCTTTGCCCTTGACCTGAAAAACCCTACTGAAATTTCAGGAACCGGCGAGGGTGGCACCGATGAATCTGCTCCAACGTCCTCCAAGGTACTTTGGAAATTCCCAGCCAACAAGCAACGAGGCCCGGTCGAACTGACCTGGTATGATGGAGGACAAAAACCTGATCCGTCGCTGGTGTCAGAGAAAGAGCTCCCGGGGAATGGCTGCATTCTCATGGGCACGAAAGATACCATGTATGTGCCCAGTTATTGGGGAGCAGCGTCCTTTTTGTCGGGTGCGTCCATGGAAGATTTTGCTGGAATCGATGCGAGCCTGCCACGATGGCCTGGAGCAGATAAGGATAATGACAAGGCACATCACCATGAGTGGATTGCTGCTTGCAAAGGAAATGCCAAAGCGCTTTCACACTTTGATTACGCAGGCCCTATGACAGAGGCCGTGTTACTTGGCAACGTTGCTATTCGCGCCGGATCTCGCATTCAGTGGGACGCTGAAAGCATGAGGGTAACGAACAATGAGCACGCAAACCAATTTATCCGAAAGGCCTATCGAAAGGGCTGGGAACTACCCGTTTGATCTTTGCCATTGTGTCGCGAAGATTTGCCGGCTCATATGGGAAAGTACCATTTGAGAAACAGGAGAATCAAAAGGAAGGCAACGATCATCCATACCCATTGCATGGAGGGTCTGGTCTGGCGCTGGGGACTGCCGCCAAACTCTTCTTTCACAAACGAATCATAGTCAAACGAATCGTCATAATCGACGCCAATACTTTCGTATTGCGCCCGCTCTGACCAACCGGTTTCCTCACAAGAGCCACATTCTGGACATGCCTTGTCATTGGAAGGAATTTCAGAGCCGCAATTTGGGCAGTACCCTTCAGTCTGGTTCATGTCAACCGGCGTTGAGTTGAGGCTTGATCAGCCACCGACACCTGCGTATTCGATATCTGTGGTGAGCAAAATTCCCATCAGCAAATAATCATGGTGTTTACCCTGCATATCCATGACGTATTTTGGAAAATTGACCAAATCAGAAAAACCGAGCAGGGCAAACACCTTGATGGCACGCTCTTGCTCGGCAACAAATTCGGCCTCTAATTTCTCGAGCCCCAGTTGCCTTGCCACGCCCATGAGTTCCTCAACCAAGGCATAGGCCAAACCTCTTCGGCGAAAATCCGGATGCACGAACACGCTCACCCGGCCGATATGTCGTTTCCATCCAAAGCCGTTTTGATGCAAGGTACAGGCGGCCAAAATCTGACCATTCTCTCCCAGAGCCAAAAGGGGGAAATCTTTTTCCAAATCAAGTTTCTCGCACCAGCGCTTGATCACATCTGGATCTTGAACTTGATGCTTGATGAACAAGCGTTCATTTTCTGGGACGGCTTTGAAAAAATTGAATAATGCCTGATGATCCGCTTCTTCCAACGGTCTCAAAGTAGCCTTCAATTCGCCTTTAAATATTTTGTCTAGGGGATATTTATCTACAATCCCATCCAATGGGGGAAACAAATCTTTCATAAGTAAAAAACGAGGTAGTTAGAGGTTACATCAACCCACATGAAGTTGATCTATTTCGCCGGTTAATCCGAATTCTGAAGTGAAATCCTTGGGCTCCACTCTCAAAGGATCCAAACTCCATCGGGCCGCGAGAGCATGAATATGTTCAACATTATGCTCAAGCTTTCGATTGAGTTCTGTCAAAGATTCTGTTTCGAGTTGGTCTCCATAATCAAATGCATGCATGCGTAAAGAGCATTCTGCTGAAGATGGGCTCCCCTCGTTCCACAATACAGACTCGGCCCAGACATAGGAACGGACCACATTCCCATCAATCAATCGCACCCAGCCATGCTCATGAACGCGGGCGTCCAGAGAGAAAAATTGAACTTCCCCCACTTCCTTGCTCAGATTCCGCATATATTTGTAAAAAGTATCAATATCCTCGGAAGGGTTGGGCAGGTAATGCCCGAAAACAAGCACCCAACCTCGGATTGGAGGAGTAATGAAAAGATGACGCTCAGTTGCTTTGCTTAACCCTTGCTGCCAGGAACAGACTTCAGTGTTGGTAAGGCCAAGTGCATTTCGAACGGTGCCAATGTTACGGGTTCTAAAAGCCATCCAGCGCTCTGGCTGGCCAAAGACATATTTGGGAATGGGATAGCGGCTACGCCAGAGAGAACTCCTTCGAGGTGGAATGGCTGAAATTTCATGACGCAACGGTTTCCTGATATAGGAAACCGTGAGAAAGTAAGCAGCGATAGCTATGATAGTCGTTGCTGGTACCAAAAGCAGATACCACATAATGAAATCCACTCCAGCGAGGGAACCTCCGGCTGTCAAGGTTTTGACGTAGTCACTCAGTTTTTCGAAAAAACTCATGCTTCTTGGTTTTGTCAGTGAATTGAACAACCCAGAAAACTCGCCAAAGACCGCCAGAAAAATGGTCAATCGTGCAAGTTAATGACTCTAGATGTTTGATAATGGCTTAAATCAAGAAAGGTTTCAAACCTAAAAGAGTGTCGATTTATACATAATGAAAGAGAGCAAAAACGCCCTTATGCAGGATGTTGGTGGATCAAAATCTATCGGAAGCATGGAGCGGTTTCTTGCGGTGAAATATATTTACTTTGCTAAATGACTCGGCTCACGGTTAAACAATGACAATACTTTTTACCATCCCATGGACCTGAAAAAAACATATCCAATCGCCCAGCATTTCAGTCTTGAGCGGAAGGAATGTACCGATGAGGGATGGTTTACCTGCCTTGGAATAAATGATTTTGATTCGAATGAAAGCCAGTGGACCCAGTGGCTGCACCCTGAAGAAGCAACCTTTTATCAGTCCATTTCAGCCCAAAACCGGAAGCAATCTTTCTTACTTGGTCGTGTCTGTGCAAAAACCGCTTATTTGAATACAAACCCTCAGGAAAGCCCACCAAATGTCCATATACGAACCGGCATTTTCAAGGACCCGATCCTTCAAAACCAATCTACGACTCAATGGCAGGTAGGGATCACACACTCAAAATCGATCGCGGCGGCTCTGGTCTTTCCTGCCACTCATCCAATGGCCATTGATGTCGAGGAGTGGGACACCAAAAGAGCAACAACCATGCGAACCCAATGTCATTCAGAAGAATTACATTGCTTGGAGAAAATCGGTCTTGGCAGCGCTGCTTCAGGCGCTGTCGGCTGGACGGCCAAAGAGGCTATTTCGAAAGCATTGAGGACGGGAATGACTTGTCCGTTCAAATTATTTGGGATCAAGTCGATCGAAGCGCATCCCGATGGTGGCATCAGAGGTTTATTTATCAATTTTTGCCAGTATCAATTCAGGTCCTGGATCATTGAAGACAAGGTTTTGAGTATTGTGCTCCCCAAAAGGACACGCCTCATTTTCTCTGAAAATGGTCCGAAACTCACCAATACATCGACAAAAGCCCGTGGATTACCTTCGGTTCATGATGCATCACAGAGTCATAGCCCAGTCTCTGGCTCTTGAATTGTTTTCAAAAAGACGGCAAGTGGCTGTTTCCAAATTTGACTCCCTGAAGGCGTAATTCCTTGTGAAAGGGCAAGCCTAAACTTCAAAGAAAAAGAAGGTCTGTTTTGAATCAACTGGACAAAGCCGCTACCAAAAGGGCCCCATCTTGCGGCAATTGGCTGCTTAAAGAGGCAATAAACACGTGCTGCTGTCCAGAGAATGATTAACAGACAGCAGGAAAATGGGACAGTAATGAATCAATCAATTCCCCTCTGTGGCCCATTTTTGTCTTAGCCCCATAATTCCGGAAATTTTCTTTGGCAAAACCTACCGGGGACACTATACTTAGAATAGTAGATCCTAGTATATGGCAAAAATCTTGTTAATCGATGATGATGAATACATACGCATGTGGACATCCATACATCTTGGCAAGGCCGGTCATGAAACAATGACTGCCGCTGATGGCGCTCCGGGAATAGATTTAGCGAGCAAGATCAAGTTTGATTTGGTCATCACAGATATCATCATGCCCGACAAAGAGGGGCTGGAAACCATCATTGAACTCAAAAAAGGAAATCCAGATTTACCCATCATCGCGATGTCTGGGGGAGGCCACATGAGTTCCGACGACATCCTCGAGCTGGCCATTTCCCTTGGAGCCAACGCCATATTGCGAAAACCATTCGATGGAGGAGAGCTTATTGCTTTGGTCGAATCCTGTCTGGCTCCAAATTCTGACTCTTGAATTAAAGCGATGACGCAGTAGAGTCTATTGCTGTGCCTCATGAACACGCGATGAAACCCTGATGTCGTTGCAAACTCTCATCTCTAAGGTCTTTTAAGCTCCCTCTCAGGAAAGATTTTCGCGGGTTCGATCCTTGAAAAAAGTTTCAAGTTCAGACACCGTTTGCAAGGAAGCTGAGGCAACTGGAGACACGCCCACTGAAGGATTTTTTGGAGAAATGAATTTAAATTGGATGATTGAAAAGAGTGAACTTGCCGACTTGTATGACAAAGTCCGCGAGGGTCGGCGTTTGGATATTCAAGACGCACACCGGCTCTACCAGACGCAAGATCTCAACATGCTGGGAGCCCTTGCAGATCTGGCCAACAACCTAAAGAATAAAAAACGCGCTTCTTACATCGTCAATCGATATATCAACTATTCAAATTATTGCATTCTGAGCTGCCAGTTTTGTTCTTTTTCACGTAAAAAACGAGATCAAGACGGGTTTGAGTTAACACTGGAGCAAATGCAAACCAAAGCCCGTGAAGCGCTGGAACTTGGCATTACCGAACTCCACATTGTGGGCGGATTACACCCCAGTCTGCCATTTTCTTATTACAAGGATATGCTCAATGGGCTGAAAGCCGTCAGTTCACGCCTGCAGCTCAAATGTTTTACCGCGGTTGAAATCCTGCATCTTGCGTGGCTATCCAAGAAGTCAGTGGAAGAAACGCTGCACGAACTTAAGGCCTGCGGTCTGGATTCATTAACAGGCGGAGGAGCTGAAATCTTTCAACCCGAGGTTCGCAAAAAAATTGCGACCGGTAAGGAGTCAGCCAGAGAGTATCTCGATGTTCACCGTACCTGGCACCGACTCGGAGGGAGAAGCACCTGCACCATGCTCTATGGTCACGTGGAAACTCTCGAGGATCGCTTGGATCACATGCGACAGTTGAGAGAGCTGCAGGATGAAACGGAGGGATTTTGCGGTTTCGTCCCCCTTCCCTATCAACCAGACAACAATGCGATCCCCGTCAAGCGCCCACCGACAGGCAATGATATGCTGAGAACCATTGCAGTCGCTCGCTTGATGCTGGATAATTTCGACCATATTACCGCCTACTGGGTGGGCATGGGACTCAAAATGGCCCAAGTGGCATTGAGCTACGGGGCGGATGATCTGCATGGCACCATTGTCGAGGAACATATTTTTCATATGGCAGGTGCAGGTTCACCTCAGGGACAAACAGAAAATGCGATGCGTAAAGCCATCGTAGAGGCCGAACGCATACCCGTTCAGCGGAATACTTTTTACGAGCAGATTCAACCTGAAACCGGTCAGGAGCGAACTGAAGCAAACACAGCATCTCTCATTCAACCTGCATGACTGCAGACGGTGACAAACCAGCAAACATCCTTTCAAGCTTCCGAATAGGCTCGGTGCCTTACCTGAATTCCGTACCTCTCACCTGCGGTCTTGAAAATCAAGTCATCTTTGCTCCCCCGTCACAATTGGCGACTATGCTTGAGAATGAGACTTTGGATGCAGCTCTGGTGAGTATTACCGAGGCTCTTCTACACCCCGGATATGCCATTCTTGATGACGTGGCCGTTGCCTGTGACGGACCTGTGATCAGTGTCTTTCTTGCAACAAAAATTCCTTTGAAGTCAATTGAAGTGGTACACTGTGATCCCGCTTCGCTGACAAGCATCAATCTGTTGAAAATCCTACTCAAAGCCAAGGGAGTTCAACCACAATGGCACCCATTGTCCAGCTATGAGGAATCTTTTGAAAAGGATGCTGTACTCCTGATTGGTGATCCGGCTATTGCCTTTATTCAGGCCGATCATACGCATCGGATATGGGATCTGGGGGCTGCCTGGAAGGAGTTAACCGGGTTACCTTTTGTCTTTGCGGTTTGGGCCATTCGTCAGGGATATGAGGATCCGGCCCTTTTAAGCTCCTTGATGTCTGCCAAGTTGAAGGGCATTGCCCAACTGCCTGCCCTCATAGAAGAGGAATCCCGGTTTGACCCTGATTTCCGCAAAGAATACCTTGGTAAAACGATTCAATATGATCTGGGCGAAAGAGAAAAGACCGCGATCCACTGTTTCATGGAAAAGCTCGCTGGTGGATTAGATCAAAAAGTTTATCCACCCAGATTTGTCTACCATGAAATTCCGAAGAAATAATGCACCATGATCAAGTTCTGGAATGGGTGGATTAAGTATGGACACGTCATCAATGTAGGAATTCAGAATACGCTCGCGTATCGAATGAATTTCCTTTTTCGGGCGGTATTTACTTTAATTCCACTTCTGGCAAACATTCTTTTGTGGAAAACCATCTTTTCCGACAAGGCCGAGGGAGATATGGTAGGTGCCTATAATCTATCACAAATGGTGTCCTACTACCTCCTCATCCTGATTGTCAATTCCATGACCGCTGTCAATGAGGATGACTGGCAAATCGCAGCTGACATCCGCAATGGAGTCATCAGCCAATTTCTATTGAAGCCGATGGATTACCTGGCATTTCGATTCAGCTTATTTCTGGCAAATCGTTTGATTTATATTCTGGTAGCAACTATCCCAGTGGGCCTCTTCCTGCTTTGGCAAAGGAATTATTGGACTGCTCCCGTGAGCATGGAGGCACTGATGCTCTCTATCCTTTCCCTTTCCCTGACCGGACTGCTTCAATTCCTGATCTCTTTTACCATGGCGCTACTCGCATTTTGGGTACTGGAAGTAGCGACTTTCATTTTCATATTATATGCATTTGAATACATCGCAGGAGGGCATTTGTTTCCCCTTGATCTGCTGCCAACCTGGTTGGAAACCCTGCTCTACTGGACGCCTTTTCCTTATCTGCTTTCGTTTCCAGTATTGATTTATCTGGGGCGTGTCGAGGGACAAGCAATGTGGAATGGTATCCTCGTTCAGACTGTTTGGCTTGTCATTGCTTTCCTTACAGCAAGATTTGTTTGGAATCGAGGCATCCGGTCATACACAGCTGTGGGTGGATAAAAGTAAGGAAAGAGATCATGCCCAAAGAAACCAGAATATCTCCTCTTATCGAAACAGGCTGGAAGCGTTATCTGAGTATTTATGCGGCGCTTTGTCAAAACTCGATAATGCGCGACATGCAGTTCAAGGTTAATTTCGTGCTTTGGCTGATTGTGGAGTTACTTTGGTTTGGGCTGCAGATCACCTTCATTTCCGTTATCTATTCGCACACAGACCATATCGGAAGCTGGAGTCGATATGAGGTTATTTTTCTCATCGGAGCAGCCAATTTCATCCAACAACTTTTCCACGCTGTTTTCCTCAACAACATCACACAACTCTCGGAACATATCCGGACAGGGCGTCTCGACTTCATGCTGCTGCTTCCGGTAAATCCCAGGTTCCTGGTATCGCTCAGGACGATGGACTTGGGATCGTACGTCAGCACCCTGGCTGCCATTGCGGTCATGGTCTATGCCGGCATTCAACTTGAATTGCAGCCAGGCATCATTCATTTCGTTGGCTTTGCGATGATGAGCGTGTGCGGCGTCATGATCCATTATTCGTTGATGCTCATTCTGGCAAGCATCAGTTTCTGGACCATCAAAGCAGAGGGGTTTGCCTGGGGATATTATAATTTGTTCAATGTGGCCAGACTACCGGATGCCGCTTTCAAAGGAGGATTCAAAGCCTTCTTCACATTCGCCATTCCCATGCTGCTGGTAGCTAACATACCCACAAAGTTCTTCATTCAAAAACTCCAGTCGCCAATGGAAATTCTCTCACTGATCATGATGGCAGGAGCCTGCTTGCTGGCTTCCGAAATAATGTGGCGATTTGCCATCAAGCATTACACCAGCGCAAGTTCCTGAGCGTACATACAAATCACCTTGGCAGGGCAATCACCTTGGACCGGAGCCTCTGCATCCCGGACAAGGCAGGCGGGAAAGACGGGTCAATGCGTAGTACGTGCTGGAAAGCGCTGAGGGCATCTTTAAACCTTTTTTGCGAGGTGTAGGCGTTGCCGAGATTACACCAGGCTTGAACATAACGATCATCAATTTGAGTCGCTTTGACAAAATGCGGCACCGCTTCGTTGATCTTAAGCTGCCGACTCAGTGCCGTTCCCAGATTGTTGTGCGCTGCCGCATGCTCTGGATCAATTTCGATTCCGACCTTAAAATGCTCGATGGCCCTGGTAAATAGTTTTTCTTTGAGAAACAAATTACCAAGATTGTTGTGGGCTTCTCCGTAATCCGGAAAAATCTCGATTGTCTTCTGATAGGCCGCTATCGCTTCTTCCGTGTTCCCCACACGTGCATGCGCAAATCCGAGATTGAAGAATACTTCCTCATTTTCCGCATCGATTTCTGCAGCTATTTTGAATTGCTCCAGAGCCTTGGCATATTCTCCTGTTTGCAGAAGATCTTCACCAGCGGTCATGGATTCATCGGCTTTAGCTAGTTCAAATAAAGTCGAGCTTCCAAATGTATCTTCCAGAGTATCTGGCGCAACATCGTCTATGACCTCCGGCTCTTCGGCAACAGACTCGACTGCGGCTTCAGCAGGATGATCGTTTTTTTTAATTTCTATAACCTGATTCATTTCAGGTGAAATTTCCGGACGGACGAGACCAGGGTGTTTCTTTTGCCGATCACAGGCAACATTACAGACCCAGAGGGCCAGAAGCAGCATCGTTGGAAAAATGGACCTGCTCATGAACCAGCCTCATTGGATGTCATCACGCGTCCAGGCATTATCCACAAGACGCAGAATTCCACGTTCATTTTTATTACGAAGTTCAACCGGCAACCCTGCATCAGGAAAGTTCTGATAACACAAGGGACGCACAAACCGGAGGATCGAAGCAGTACCGATCGAGGTAAAGAATCCATGAGTAGCTGCTGGGTAAGGCCCCCCATGATGCATGGATGGACAAACTTCAATTCCTGTTGGAAATCCGTTAAAAATCAATCTCCCCACTTTTCGCTCCAGGATACGAATCAGTTTTCCGTGTTTTTGCAGATCGTCTTCCGTCCCATGGATGGTGGCGGTCAATTGTCCTTCCAATCCTTCAGCAGCCTGCTCCAGCTGTTCAGCGCTATCTGCTTTCAGAATGACAGAGGAAGGCCCAAAGTTTTCTTCTTTCAATTCAGGGTGATCAAACAAAGTGTCCAGGTTGGCCTCGAATATGTGACAGGCTGCCTGATTCTTTGCTGCGTCAGACGCAACAGAGGAAGCACCACAGGTCTTAACGCCTTCGATGGATTTGATTTTATCCAGTCCCTCGTTGTAGGCTTCTGCAATCCCTTGATGGAGCATCGTCGCCGGCCCTGCAGCCTCAGCGGCATCGGCAGTTTTCTGGGTCAGGTCATCCAGGAATTCACTTTTCAAGCCAATCAACATACCGGGATTAGTACAAAACTGCCCAACCCCAAGTCCAACCGACTGGACGAATTGTTCGGCTATTGATGCACCTCTTTCGGCAGCAGCTCCAGGCAAAACAAAAACGGGGTTGATGCTGCCCATTTCCGCATAAAAAGGGATGGGTTCTTTGCGAGCGTTGGCCACATCGAAGAGTGCACGTCCGCCTCGCAATGACCCTGTAAATGCCACAGCCTGCGTGATGGGGTGCTGCACCAGTGTCACTCCCAGTTCATGTCCAGCACCTTGGAGTAGAGAAAAGACGCCAGGGGGTAAATCGCATTTTTTGACTGCATTTTGAATCGCCCGCCCCAGCATTTCGCATACTCCCGGGTGCCCGGGATGTCCCTTGACGACGACAGGGCAACCTGCTCCCAGAGCAGAGATGGTATCAGTACCGACCACGGAAATGGCTAGAGGAAAATTACTGGCTCCAAAAACAACGACAGGTCCAATGGGAGCAAGCATACGTCTGATGTCAGGCTTGGGCAGGGGCTGACGATCAGGCAGAGCAAGATCGATGCGCGCATCGACCCAGGAACCCTCCCGGATCAGTCCTGCAAACAGTTTGGCCTGATTGACGGCACGGCCTCTTTCACCGGTCAATCTTGCCATGGGCAAGCCGGTCTCTTGATGGGCACGCTCCAGCAAGGCGTCTCCCAGAGCCATTACTTCATCAGCAATGGCCTCCAGGAAAGCAGCTCGATCTTCCGCCGTAGTTGACCGGAAGGTGTCGAAACACTCCTGCCCGAGACGCAAAGCCATCCCCACTTCGGAGACGGTGGCTTCATGAAAAGCGGGTAACAATACTGCCTGCGAGGAAGGGTCCTGGGCTTGGAAAGTTTCTTGTCCGACAGCCCCAGTAGTATCCCCAATCAAATGATTTCCAGTCAATTCCATGATGAAAAAAAGATAACATAAAACCAGTTCTGCGGAAATGATTATTCTCGTCTACAACTCATTGTGATCGTAGACGAAGCTCCATAGCGTGTTCATCATCGAAAATCAAAACGGTTTGGGTGCAGCAATCATCACTTGCTTGACTCTGTGATTTGGATTCCATCCAGACAGTCAGGCCAAACACTGCACAGAACAGGCATCACGGTGAGTGTGAAAGATCCATGCGGTCCCCACTGGAATTCGAATCGTTTTCTGAAAATTGTCTGGTGCGGGGCTGAGCTAATATCAGCGCAGTTTGACCAACCGCAAGGAACCTTCCTCGAACCAGGTCCTCCCCTGCATTCCGCGAAACTCACACGAAAGTTCTACTTCCTCAACGGGCTGCGAGACCAAAAATTCAGCTGCCATCCATGTCCAGTTCCTTGTTCCGGTCAGGACAGCATTGATCCTCGAACCAGAGGCGCGCAGCCGCACTCCGCCATAAAGATCGTTGGGAGCTGCAACCACATTCTCACACTTGACCCGAGCCTCGAATCGATACGCACCTTGAGTCAACAATTGCTGGGAATACCAACGGCCGATATTAACTCCACTGCCGCTTTCGATGACCAATACCTGCTTGTTGTTTTCATTGGCATTCCTGAATTGAATGTCACCTCGAAAACGCGATGTTTTCCAGTTCCTGATTGAGACAAAACCCGATTCGGGGAATTTCAGTGCCCTTTCTGGAGCCGTCAACTCCCAACCCAGGAAGTCTCCTCTGGCACCAATACTATCTTTTAATCTTTGGATACCGCGCTGATTCCGATCCCACTCACGCAGCGAACGCTTTTTGAGTTCGGGTTCAATAACGGCAGCAAGTTGATCCACTCGATTCACCAATTGCTTGGGTTTAAATACCGTTCCATAAAGATGAAGCAATCGCTTGAAGTATTGTTGTTGCATGGCGGGAAGACGCATCAATGACAATACCGTGACTCCGCGAAATCTGGGGTAAATGCTTCCCTGCGGGTTTTGAAACATTTGATCCATTCCATGAGGGATAAACTGAAATTTACCAGTATCAAGATTGTGATAAAGCCGATAATTATTTGGCTTCATCGCGTAGCCGTCCCAATTCCATGTCAAGGTATCCAGCGCCACATGTGTCAGGAACATGTCAAGGTCCAGATGCCGCATGATGCCTGGCAGTAATTTGTTCAGATCTTTCTCATAAACAGCGGCTGTCAAATTATTTTTTGCTGAGTGATCCTCCGGGTTTTTTCCTACATTGACGGTCAGATTGGCATGGATATCCTTGAGAAATCCACTGTCATAGAGATTGCCACCAATTTGATCAAAATGACGTTTCAGCCATTTTTTGTTGAACCCCTCGATCATGACATAGAGGCCGAGGTCCCGTCCATTGAGTTCAACTGTCGCATGGGTTGCCCTTGGAGTCGGGATCCCTGCACGCTGAAATAGTTCGCGACAGATGATTTCATTGCAATAGGAGCGATCCTGAACCGAATTATTCAAATAAAACTTATCGTATCCTTCAAATTGCTGATCCTTGATATGACTGTCCAGATTAAGGGTCAGAGCCGGCTTACTGTCTATCGAACGGAAACTTCCCGCTGCACCTTTGAGCCTGACCGAGACATCTTTGAAAGGTTCATCATTGATGCGAACCTGCGCCTTCACTTTGGGGCGATGGCTTGAATCAGGCCAGCGCCGCTGAAAATTCGATTGCCTGAGAATCTCTATTCCTGCATCGGGGATTTCGATTTTGAAATGGATGACCTGATCAAAATCAAATGGATCCGTCGAGGCGCCATGCACGATGAAGCCCGTGTTCATCCAGAATGATAGAATCCATATGAACGAAATAGATTTCATTGAAAGATACTGTGCCTTGTTGGTGGATAAATCAAGTGACAGAGCACCACGCTCGGGCACCGTTGGGAACAGTCAACTGACTTGCGACACATGGACATCGTGTTGTGGATAGGGGAAGGAAAGACCCTCCGCATCAAATCGTTTTTTCACTTGTTTAATGACGTCCCAATGAACGGTCCAGTAGTCAGCAGTTTTGACCCAGGGCCGGCAAATGAGATTGACCGAGAAATCACCCAATTCATGTGTTTTAACGGCAGGAGCGGGGTGTTTGAGCACTTTGGGATGCTGCTTCAGGATGTCTAATATCAAGGATTCGGCCTTATCCATGTCATCGTCATAACTGATTCCAAAACTCATGTCCACCCGCCGTGTTTCACTGCCAGTAACATTCGTGATCACATCCCCCCATATGCTACCATTGGGAACGATCACCTGTTGGTTGTCGCCTGTCAAAAACGTGGTGGCTGCCAGATTCATCCGAGTGACTTTCCCTGTAACCCCTCCGGCAGTCACGAAATTACCTATGTCATATGGACGATGAAAAAGGATCATGATTCCAGCAGCCAGATTGGCCAGGGTATCCTGCAAGGCAAAGCCCAATATGAAGCCCGCAGCTCCGAATGCAGCCAGAAACGGACCGCTTTTTACTCCAATCAGATCCAATGCCACAATCAAACCGACAAGGAAAATTAATTTTCGGACGGCATGGGTGAAAAAGTTTTTTGACAATTCAGAAGAATTGCCCGCAGTGCGTTCCAGTGCCTTGCGAGTGATATTACCCAGTAACAATGCAATGAACCGAAAGACAATAAGCGTCACTACAAACCACAAGAGATTCACTGCCCACCGAATGCCCCCTTCCTCAGACTTCAGCCAGGAAACCACTCTGGAACTTGTTTTACCAATTTCCTTTATATCAACTTGAATCCCTGTCACCGAAGCCATGTAATCTTTGAATTCAGCAGGATCTCCACCTTTGGTTTGAAATGCATTCATCACAATCGTCATGCGATCCGCAATCAAAGTTCTCTCACGCGCTTTTGCGGCCACACGCTGATTGATCTGATCTTTTTCTTCCCCTTCTGCAGAGATTTCCTGAATTTCCAATTCAATGATCTCCGTCGCCTTGGACTTGAGCAAATCCTGCCAGGCTTCTGTCTCGACTTGCAATTCTGACTTCTCGAGTGGGATCACACGGAGTTTGAGGGATTCCACTGAAATATCCGGGTCCGCAGTCGTTTGACTTTGGTAATCACCCGCCTGCAGGAAAATAAAAGAGGACATGGCTACCCATAGAAACAGCGTCATCGTTGCTTGGTTCAGTCTTTGGATTGGGATAGGTAAGGTCATAGTGTGAGCTAGGTAAAGGTCAGTGGAACGGCCTCTCGAATCATTCTCATTTCTCTTGGAAATATTTCCTTGCAGCATGATGAGGAACGAATCAGGCGTCCACATTGCATAAAACATGCCGCATTTTTTTCATTGGATCAAATGATAAGATAGCTGCCCTTTTGGCAAAAACTTAATTTCTGAGAAAAGTGCTGGATCATGTCTCAAATTGTCATTCAACAGCCTGCACAAATGGCATCATACAAAAAGAATATACCAATGAGCATGGACAAAATAATGCACAGGACCTGTCGCCCCTTCCCAGTTCATTCATTGATGGAAAGCATGCTGATTTCATCAATGACGATGATGTTCGAAAAGTGGCTTCACTAATCTTCGGGCCGTTCGCCATGAGGAGCCATCTTCACGATACGTGGCTCAAATCGGCCGAGGGTTTCAACCAGATCAGATTGCGCAGCCATCACCTTCTGAATATCCTTGTATACAATCGGCACTTCATCCAGACCTGCAGACATCAAGGTGATTTTCTTTTCTTTCAGTTGCTTATTTACCGGGCCCCATTCAAGGGATTGCATCGCGCGCTTTCGACTCATCACGCAGCCGGCACATGGGAGGCAGAATGTAGAGATTTGGCATTGATGATAGGTTTTTTGACGGTAGGAATGATTTTATATTTTCTGGATCCCACTCGATCTATCTAGCAAGTGACACACGATTTAAGCACTGCTCCCTTGATTCATTAACAGAGCTGAGTTGTTTTACTCCTGCTAAGAGACAGTATCCTCGGTAAAGTCCGGACCTTGCGGTCCGGACTTTTTTTGATTTTCTTCAGGAGAATGCTAGGTTTTCATGTTGCATAGCGCTTGACTAAACTCTTTCATTAAAAACGTGGCAGGAAATACTCAGTCGACAAAAAAAAGCAAATACCGTCCAACCATGGGTCCTCGACTCCTGATATTGTTGTACATGGTGCTTGGGCTCTTCGCGATTTTAGGCGCGAATTCAGCCTATTTAAGCGCCATCACCTTCATGGAGTGGTGGAAGGATGAGCTTTACCAAAATTATTTTTATCAATACATGTTCCTGGCGCATCTGGTGCTGGGGATCATTCTTGTACTTCCCTTTCTCGCTTTTGCCTTTGCGCACCTGAAACTTGCCTACAAGCGCAAGAACCGGAGAGCGGTCAAGGCAGGCTTTGCGCTACTATGGATTTCACTCATCCTTCTTCTTTCAGGCTTTGCTCTGATGCGCGTGGAAGGATTCGAAGTTCGGAACCCGAACACACGTTCAATGCTCTACTGGGCACATGTTGTCACGCCTGTGCTTGCCGTCTGGCTCTACGTACTTCACCGATTGGCAGGCCCACGTATTCAATGGAGAGTTGGGGCCAGCTGGGCGCTCGCGGTAGGCGCCGTGGTGATAGGGATGGTTGGGTTCCATCAACAGGACCCACGTAAATGGAACGTTGCCGGGCCCGAAGAGGGTGAAAAATATTTTGAACCCTCACTGGCCAGAACCACCACGGGTAATTTCATTCCTGCCGAAACCCTGATGATGGATGAGTATTGCAAGCGCTGCCATGAAGACACTTACAACGACTGGTTCCACAGCTCTCATCATTTCAGCTCGTTCAACAACGAACCTTACCTTTTTTCAATCAAGGAGCTGCGAGACAACCTCATGCAGCGCGATGGCGACGTCAAGGCGTCGAGGTGGTGCGCCGGGTGCCATGATGTGGTTCCATTCATGAGTGGAGCCTTTGATGATCCAAATTTCGACATGGAGAATCATCCCACCGCAAAAGCAGGCATCACCTGCACGGTTTGTCACGCGATCACGCATGTCAACAGTACTAAAGGCAATGCGGCCTATACCATTGAGGAACCCGTCCATTATCCTTTTGCTTTCAGCGAAAATCGCGCGCTGCAGTATGTCAACGAACTACTCGTCAAAGCAAAACCCGCTTTTCACAACAAGACATTTTTGAAACCCCTCCATAAAACCGGGGAATACTGTTCGGCATGCCATAAAGTCAGTCTTCCCGGAGAGCTCACTCACTACAAGGAATGGCTGAGGGGACAAAATCATTACGACAACTTTTTACTGAGCGGGGTCTCGGGCAGCAACGCAAGGGCGTTTTATTTTCCACCCAAAGCAGAATCCAACTGCAACGGATGTCACATGCAACTGGAACAATCAACGGACTTCGGAGCCCGCTTTTTTGATGATTCTGGAAAGTTGAAAATCCATGATCACCTCTACCCCTCAGCCAATACAGCCTTGCCTCACATAAGAAATGCACCGGACTGGGTGATCGAGGAGCACGAACAATTCCATCAGGGCAACCTGCGTGTGGACATTTTCGGTGTCAAAGAAGGCGGGACAGTTGACAGGCCCTTGACAGCCCCCATACGCCCAGAAATCCCTGTTCTCAAACCTGGTCAAACTTATTTGTTCGAAATCGTGATTCGCACATTGAAACTGGGCCATATCTTTACTCAGGGAACTGCTGATTCAAATCAGGTATGGCTGGACGTCAAAGTCGAGGATAACGAGGGCGTGCTGGGTCAAAGCGGTCGTGTGGATGAGCAGAAACGAGTGGATCCGTGGTCGCATTTCGTGAATGTTTACATGTTGGACAAGGACGGCAATCGCATTGACCGGCGCAACGCAGGCGATATTTTCACCCCCCTTTACAACAACCAGATCCCACCAGGAGCCGGATCGGTGGTGCACTATCAATTCAAGGTCCCAGAAGATCAGCAGGAAGCACTCAAGGTCAGCGTTCGACTCAATTACAGAAAATTTGACACTTCCTACATGCAGTATGTGTATGGTGAAGATTATGTGAACGATCTTCCCGTCTCTCTGCTGGCTGAGGATGTGGTTCATTTCCCGGTTGCTGGCAGCAAAGCTCCAGAACCCGATTCCACAACTGCGATCACCCCGTCGGCATTCCCTGCCTGGCAACGCTGGAATGACTACGGCATCGGCCTGCTCTTGAAAGGTTCCGCTGGAAGCGACAAGGGAGAACTCAAACAAGCCTCGGAAGCATTTGCAGAAGTCGAATCCCTTGGACGCCCCGAGGGCCCGGTAAATAGGGCGCGGGTGTTTTTCAAAGAAGGTCGCGTGGACGATGCCGCACGGGCCCTTCAACGCGCCGCAGGCTTCACTCCTCCAGCACCTCGATGGACGATGGCTTGGTTCACCGGACGCGTGCATGCCCAGAATGGTGAACTGGATGAGGCCATCCAGAACTACAAAAGCATCCTGGAAGATCGCTACCCTGAGCTGGACGAACGTGGTTTCGATTTCAGCAAGGATTACGTCGTCATCAATGAACTGGGGCAGACCTACTACCTGCGGTCCAAACTGGAGCGAGGACAGCCTGAGCGTGAAAAGCAATTCCTTGATCTGGCCATTGAACAGTTCAATCGAACACTGGAACTGGACTCCGAAAACCAGACTGCTCATTATAACCTATCCCTGATCCATGCCGAGCTTGGCCATCAGGAGAAGGCAGAAGAACATCGACAATTACACGAAAAATATCGGTTTGATGACAACGCGCGCGATCGCGCCGTAGCCATTGCACGATCCAGAGACCCTGCCGCACGTCATGCGTCCCAAGGCATTGTGATCCATGACTTACAGCGCGAGGATGATGATCAGGAATAGCCACTGAATCTTGGCAAGGAAGGGGTCCAGCGGGGCCTACTTTCAATCTTGCTGGCAAGGGTCTCTTGACCTAGCCTGAACCCAATGCTTCAAATCCTCCAGAGCCTGAAAAGCGGAGAAACGATCCTGGCCGAAGTCCCAGCACCCAAAGTGCGCAAAGGGTCTCTCCTGATCGCTACAGGCACCACACTGGTATCGGCGGGTACTGAGCGGATGCTCGTGGATTTTGGCAAGTCCGGGTGGATCCAGAAAGCACGCAGTCAGCCGGACAAAGTCAAGGCGGTGATCGACAAGATCAAGGTCGATGGCCTCAAGCCCACGCTTCAAGCGGTTCAATCCAAACTCGATCAACCCCTGCCCATGGGTTACTGCAATGTGGGAACGGTTCTGGACACGGGTCCCGACATTTCCAAAGGAGCTTTCAAGCAAGGGGACCGGGTCGTTTCCAATGGGCATCATGCGGAGTTCGTCTGCATCCCCAAAAACCTTTGCTGTCGGATTCCGGAGAAGGTTTCCAATGAGGAAGCGGCCTTCACCGTTGTGGGTGCCATCGGGCTTCAGGGGATCCGTCTTTTGAAACCCGCGCTTGGAGAGTCCGTCGTGGTCACGGGCCTTGGATTGATTGGTCTGCTCTGTATTCAGATGTTGCGCGCCAATGGCTGTCGGGTACTGGGTATTGACTTTGATTCCTCCAAATGTGAACTGGCCCGATCTTTTGGGGCCGAGGTGGTTGATCTCTCCAAGGGAGAAGATCCCGTTTCCAAAGCCAACACATGGTCTGGAGGACGAGGGGTCGATGGTGTGCTCATCACCGCCTCCACCAAGAGCAACGATCCCGTACATCAAGCGGCTCTGATGTCTAGAAAGCGGGGCCGGATCTTACTGATCGGTGTGGTGGGACTGGAACTCTCCAGGGCGGATTTCTACGAAAAGGAGCTCAGCTTTCAAGTCTCCTGCTCCTATGGACCCGGGCGCTATGACCCGCAATACGAAGAAGATGGCGTCGATTACCCCCTGCCATATGTTCGCTGGACGGAGCAACGTAATTTCGAAGCGTTCCTGCACCTGCTGGCGGAAAAGCAAATCAATCTGAAACCACTCATCACCCACCGTTTCAAACTGAAGGAAGCCTTGAAAGCCTACCAGACGGTTGGAGACAAAGAGGGCATTGGTATCCTGATCGAATACCCTGAAACAAACGCAACACTCTCATCGAACGCGCTTGTCCGGTCAGTCACGCTGGAGAAAACAACACGTAAGGCGGTATCAAGTGTCTCCTGCGGTGTGATAGGTGCCGGCAATTTCACCCGCCAGGTCTTGCTACCCGCTCTTGCAAAAACGGGGGCCCACTTACAGCACATCATTTCCAGCGGAGGGGTGAGCTCAGCGGATCTGGGACACAAGTTTGGATTTGCACAAGCCGGCACCGATGCTGGATCTCTGTTCAACGATCCATCGACGAACCTGATTGCAATCACCACCCGGCACAACACCCATGCTACTCTGGTACGAGAGGCCTTGAAGACCGAAAAGGCCGTGTTTGTCGAAAAGCCGCTCTGCCTGAACCGTGAGGAACTCGATGCCATTCAGGAGGATTATCAATCGGCCAAAAACCCTTTCCTCATGGTGGGATTCAATCGTCGCTTTGCTCCGTTGACCCAAACTCTCAATGAGTTATTAAAATCCAGGAGCGATCCCAAGTCATTTATCTACACGGTGAATGCAGGACACATCCCCACTGATCATTGGACACAGCATCCGGAGATCGGAGGCGGGCGATTGATCGGGGAAGCTTGTCACTTCATTGACCTGATTCGGTTCCTGGCGGCAAGCCCCATTGAAAACGCCACGGTTCACTACGCCCAGACTCCCGGAGCAGGCAGCATGGATACCTTTTCGATTCACCTGACCTTGGCCGATGGCAGCCTGGGAACCGTTCATTATTTTGCCAACGGTTCCAAAAGTTTCCCCAAGGAACGACTGGATATTTTCTGTGGCGGCAGTGTTTTACAGCTGGATAACTTCCGCACACTTCAAGGTTACGGCTGGCAGGGATTTTCAAAGCAGAAATCCTCCGGCCAGGACAAGGGGCATGAGCTGGAAATGCAGTCAATCATCACCTCATTGACTGAGGGACAACCTGCGCCCATCCCGTTCAGTGAGATCATCGAAGTCACGAACGTCACCCTCGCTTTGGCCGAGTCAGGGCGCTATTCGGTGCATCAATCATTCGAAAAACCTTCCCAACAAGAACAACCTACTCATTTGTCAAACGACTGAAGTCCATGGGATATGCTCATTCGACGCACACACCCGGTTCAGATTTGAGTTGAATGTCAAGACAAGCGCACGGACCACTTTATTCCGTTGCATCCACAGTGTGTCACTCGTGTGTGCAAACAAACGAGACACACCGTTTGAAAAGGATAGGTTGCATGAAAATTCACGGATCCGCATGGACAATCAGGGTCCGGTTTGATTACCTGTTGTTATGATGAATCCATTGCTTACCTTAACTTTACTCCTGGCCATGGCTGGCACTATTTCAGCACAGGAATTTGCTGAAGAACAAAGTGTGAAACCTGGCGTCAATGATAATTTCCTGGCAACGGATTTGGATGTGAGCCAATGGGTGGAACGATTCGAGCGAGAGGGACGTGAGGTTTACGACCACCGCATGGAGGTATTGAAAGCCATCGCCCTGAAACCCGGAGACAAGATTGCCGATATCGGAGCGGGAACGGGTTTGTATACTGGACTTTTCTCAGATGCAATCGGCAAGGAGGGCACCGTTTACGCGGTCGACATTGTTCCTATCTTTTTATCCAATATTCTCGATCGAGCCAAGGAAACACGTCGAACCAATATTAAAACCGTTCTGGGAACAGCCAAGTCCACGCATCTGCCGGAAAATTCTGTGAACAAAGTGTTCATCTGCGATACCTACCACCATTTTGAATTCCCAAAAAATACGCTGGCTTCTCTTTCAAAAGCTCTGCGTGCTGACGGTGAAATCATCCTGGTCGATTTCAAACGCGAGGAAGGTGTGAGTTCTGACTGGATCATGAACCACGTCAGAGCAGGAGAAAGCGTCTTCTGTAGAGAAATTGAATCCGCAGGGTTCGAGAAAACAGCGTCTTACGATATCCTCAAAGACAATTACATGGTTCGATTTCGGAAGAAATAAGCTCCTCGTTGCAAACTGCGAACCGGATTTATTCGAATCCTTTGCATCTTCATGCTTGACGTGGCATGTGATTTTGATTGCATACAACAGATGAATTTCAAGTATTTTGTATCGTGTGTTCTTTTGAGCATCATGCTCGCTGGCACCGCTGGATGTTACTCGACGGCTAACGGAAGCAGGCAAGCAGGCATGCCCTGGTTGAAAGATTCTGTTGAAGGTCGTTATGAACGCCCGATGGACCAGATCTATGAAGCGGCTATCGAAGTATTGCGCTTCAATGGCACAGTGGTAAGCGAAAACCGCATCAACCACTCCCTGACAGCTCGCGTTGACACCCGTACTGCATGGGTCAGGATCGAAGAACTCAGCCCTACGGTCACACGCGTTCTGGTACAGGCTCGAACAAAGTGGGGACGTCCCGATGTGGATATGGCAAGCGAATTGGAGAAACAGATCGCGCTTCAGTTGAAATAATTTCCACTGAACTAATCCATCTTACTTGGAAAAGAGCCAGTCTCATCAGACTGGCTCTTTTTTGATGTCTTCGCCTCCAGTTTCAATCGTTTGAGCCTTGTCCAGGCGCGTTCTGAATGACCGCTCTGGGGAAAGCGCTGGATGAATTCTTCCAGGGCAAACTTTGCCGCTTCGGAGCTACCGGAAAATCGACAATAGATATCCGCGATCTGATGATACCACCGCGCGATTTGAGAGACGGATTGATGCTCCATGTGTGTCAGCTCTTTCAGCTGATCAATCGCCCAGTCAATCTTTCCATAATGCTTGGCATAAATCCAGGCCAGCTGCTCGCGCGCATCCGTGTCGTTCGGATGCTGTTCCAGATGCGTCACCAGTTCATGCGCTTTTGCATCCAGATCATTGACCGGGGCTTGAACCATCTCTGAATGATCCATCAAACCCAGCTTTAGATTGGATTTTTTGAGCTCAAATTTTTTCTTGTCCTGACGCGTGACAAGGAAATCCTCATCCTGCAGATGTGCAATGCGCTGAAGCGCTTTATCAGCTTGATCGGTATCGTGAAAATCCGAGTGAATTCGCTGCACATACGCTCGGGCCTGCTGGGGATCTTTCTTGAACTTGAGCTGGAGATCGGCAAGCCGGTTCAGCACAAAAGCCCCGTTCACAGCACCGAGCTCATGCTCAGCATAAAACTGCTCCAGACATTCTACAGCCCCGTCCACATCCCCTTGATCTTCGGCAAACAACTCTGCCAACATCAAATGCCCCTGCATGTCACGGGGGAACTTGGCTAGTTGCTTCCTCACTTCGGCGATGGACGCATCATAGAGCCCTCGCTTTCGTTTGGCCTCTGCAATCGCGTAAAAAGGAACGGGTTCCGCCTCAACATTTCCCCCATCGAACATACTCGTCAACGGACTCACCAATGTCTTGGCCAGGGTAGGTGTCCAGAGAATACCAAGAATAAAGCCGATGAGCACGCTGATCGGAACCATGATCACGACTCCAGGGCCCGAACTGAGCAGTCCGTGTAAGGCAAAAACCCAGAACCCCACGAGGACAAGGGTGATCAGCCACTTCAATCCCAATGCGGCAGGCTCATCAGAACGATTCATCGCAGCTTTGACGATTTTCCAAGCCAGCCAGACAAGCAAGCCAAGCAAAGCAAGTCCGACCAGAATATTTATCAGCATTTCCATACACCAAACCCCTCCATGTCATAACTTTAAGAGCCTGAACATGATGAAGCATTTCCACCATTAGGCCGTGATGAAAATAAATTGCACGCTTTTATTTTACATGAAAATCCAGGACAAGTGCATAAGATCCTGGATTGTGATAATCGTTGCAGGCAAATGCCTGATGCAGGAAGCTGGCAGTGTGAATGACCTGCAATTGCTCACATCGAGAATCCAGAAACCGAGTGATCTTTTCCAGGCTCAATCGATTCCAATGGTAACCTTCTTTGGGTTGAACCAGATGATCTGCGCGCTCAGCCATGTTGAAAAAGCACAGACAAGCCGTCCCGCGCGTCACGCGACATAGCTCATCCAGCCCCCGTTCCATACCAGCAATCGAGAGATGCTCGAACAGATCGTGGACATAGAGAAAATCGATGTTACGATCCTGAGCACCCACCTCAAACACACTTCCCTCGCTGAACCTGATGTCAGGAAACATGCCACGTGCATTAGAAATATTCTTGGGACAGATATCGAAGCCTTCGTAATCGATGCAGGCACCCAGACCAAAGGAATGCAGAAACCGATAATCGTTGGCAGAGCCACAGGCAGGCTCCATCACCTTCAGAGAACCCTCGACGTGATCTGGCAATGCATCCCTCCACCGATGCTGAAAGGTATTCAATAACTCGGGTTGGAATGCCGCCGCCTTTTCTCCGGACACACCCTGCTCCAGACAGGCAGCAATATAGTTGGAATCCGAACGCGAGGCATTCAACTGTTGCCAGGATGCATGCATGTATGCAGGCACCGGGATAGCTTGAAAGCTTTCATCCCCCTGCTTCAATGCTTCCAGCAGAAATCCAGGGGTGCCACTCGAGGGCCTCTGCTGAAACACACGCCGCATGTAGCTCATGCATATGCCGAACCGGTATTCCTCCCACATCAGTTCACGGAACTTTTCAGGGAACAATGCTTCCGCAATCATGCCACGCGTAAAGATACTCGGAAAGTGAATGCGGGGATCCTCCACATCCGAGATGAGATAATCCTTCAGGAAGGCATCGTCATGACGCATCCAGGCTTCTCGAAGCGCTATGGTTTCCTGGGATAAATCGGGCTTGTTGAACGAAGGTTCCATGCATCAAAAAAGGGCGACCCTTCGATCGCCCTTCGTGTGATAAATAAAAGTGATTCAGCGGATCAAAGACCTTTGCCAAGGATGTATTTCAGCAAATCACCGACGCGGTTACTGTAACCCCATTCGTTGTCATACCAGCTGACAAGCTTGAAGAATCGGCTATTCAATTCAAGGCCACTGCCCGCATCAAAGATGGAGGAAGATTCGCAGTGAATGAAATCGGTGCTGACCACTTCGTCCTCGGTCCATTCCAGCACACCTTTCAGATATGTTTCACTGGCTTTTTTCATGGCAGCGGAAATTTCAGCGTAGCTGGTTTCTTTCACGGTGCGAACGGTCAAGTCCACGCAGGAAGCGGTTGGAGTCGGCACTCGAAAGGCCATGCCTGTTAATTTACCCTTCACTTCAGGAAGCACAAGTCCCACCGCTTTGGCGGCGCCAGTACCGGAAGGAATGATATTGATAGCAGCGGAGCGTCCACCTTTCCAGTCCTTGCGGCTGGGTCCGTCCACAGTTTTCTGGGTAGCGGTGTAAGCGTGCACGGTGGTCATCAGACCTTCCTCAATGCCAAATCCTTCCTTGAGCAACACATATACCAGAGGAGCCAGGCAGTTGGTGGTGCAGGAAGCGTTGGAAATGATGTGATGGTTTGCGGGCTCGTAGGATTCGTGATTCACGCCCATCACGAGGGTCGCGATACCGTCCCCTTTGGCAGGAGCAGAGATGATCACCTTCTTGGCACCCGCTTCGATATGGCCTTGAGCAGCATCGGCACTGGTGAACAATCCGGTGGATTCGATCACGAGTTCGACTCCAAGGTCTTTCCAGGGAAGCCCAGAAGGTTGGCGTGCGCTGACAACGTGGATGTCTTTGCCATTCACGACCAATACATCATCGTCTTCCTTGTCGGCAGATGATTTCTTGGAACTGACTTCACCTTTGAAACGACCCTGTGTGGAGTCGTATTTCAAAAGGTAAGCCAGATTATCGGCGGGTACGATGTCGCCCACGGCAACGACTTCAACTTCGTTTCCGAGGAGACCTTGTTCTGCGAGTGCGCGGAAGACCAGACGACCGATTCTTCCGAAACCATTGATTGCGATTTTGACTGACATAGAGTTTCTAACGTTCCAATTTCAAATAATAAGGTTCAAAAATAAGGGGGAGATACTAATCGGGAAAAGCCGCGCGTCAATGGTGAATTTAAGGATGAATAGTTACTTTCCCCTGCCAGAGCTCTCCCTCGAGCGAGCGTCATTCGTCGGCCATGGAGATTCCCAGCACCATCCGCCGCAGCAATTCCAATCCCTGATTGATGGTCACGAATTTAAAGGTTTCACGATCGTAGGGGTTGAGTTTCTTGACCAGATGCACACGCGACCTGTCGGCAACAGCGATGAAAACAGTTCCCACCGGTTTTTCCGGACTTCCTCCGGAGGGCCCGGCAATACCCGTAACAGCAAGGGCAAGGTCGGCCCCTGACACCTTCAAGGCACCCTCCACCATCGCACGAGCAACGGGTTCACTCACGGCACCGTGCTCCTCGATCAAAGGTGCAGGCACGCCTAAAAGGTTAGTCTTGGCTTCGTTGGCATAGCTGACCACACCACAGTGAAGCACCTCTGAAGCTCCGGGCACATTGGTGATCACATGCGCCATGCCTCCCCCCGTGCATGATTCTGCCAGTGCCATTTTGAGTCCCCTGGCTTTGCATGCCTCGATCAATACCGCCTCCAGTGACACCTCCCCTTCTCCGTAAATAAGAGGTCCCATGTCTTCGTAAGTGATCGCGGTACTCTGGTGTATCAGCGATTCAGCTTCAGGCCCATCAGCCGTAAAACGGATGTCCACCTCCCCGCTGCGCGCGCAGTAACCTACGTCGAGTCCCTGCTCCATCAAGGATGCCAGTTTCTTTGAAAGCCGTTCCTCGATCCAGCTTTCGCCCAGTCCACTGGTCCTGAGGATACGACATTGATAAGCCTGATCGAGAGGTAGCGTTCGCTCCAGCCACGGCATGAATTGGTCTCTGAACATGGGGTGCAGTTCCCGTGGAGGTCCAGGAAACATGGCGATCCATGCAGGTTTGCCAGATGCACGAAATGGATTGGGATCCAACGGAATCAACAAACCCGGCGCCGTTCCGAATTGATTGACGAAATATTCGCATCCTTCTGGAATCATCGCCTGAATGGTCACCTGCTCGGGCATGACCCTTCCTCGCCCTTCAAAATAATTCCGGATATGCTCCACGATGGTCTCGGACTTGATGAGGCGACGCTCAATCAGTTCCGAGAGAAAATCACGGGTCCGGTCATCGGAGGTGGGGCCCAGTCCGCCCGTGGTCAGGATCAGGTCCGCTCGCTTCAAAGCCTCACGCAAAGCCCCCTGGATAGCAGGTCCGGTATCTGAGACGGTGCACTGATGGCTCAACAGGTAGCCGGCCTCGGACAGCTGCTTTGCAATCCATGCCTGATGGGTGTTGCGCGTCTGCCCCAGAAGTAATTCGCTGCCGGTATTGATTAATTCGATGTGCATTTGGTCCAAACCATTCCATGAATGATGAAAGGATCCAATGAAATCCTTTCCAGCGAACATCGCATAAGCGGAACCGGCATTCTCAAAACAGGAACGAGATCACGCAACAGACATGCTAAGAGTGGTCAAAGGCAGGAGCCATCAGTAGAGATCCTGTCTCTTATACACATCTGACGCTGCCGACGACTCCTTACGTGTAGAT